>JAEEGI010026130.1_pt1 | contig 11266 bp, 10 predicted proteins | sample 8958751 | NCBI WGS metagenome assembly JAEEGI01 (sample SAMN16246545, study PRJNA631951) | gut metagenome | biome: gut microbiome; feature: rumen; material: KS-attached | host: Bos | place: Iran: Karaj | collected 2018-10 | reverse complement strand
CTCGCAATAACGAATGATGTCGGCGCGAGTGAATTCTGCTGCAGGCTTCTGAAGGTACTGCACCAGACGATTGGGGTTCATGGCAATTCTTTGGTCCATTACGATTTGTATTTCAGATTTAAAGATTTAAAATTCAAAGATTCAACAGTTTGACTCGGGACCAAAACCGACCGCTGAATCGTCATTGCGGTTCCGCTTCCTCGGAATGAGGCGACCCGCAATCTCCCGAGCGAGAGGTTGTCGTCTTCGCGCACGGGAGATGGCGGATGCTGCTCCACCATGACGTTAAAGGGCGTTAGGGTTGTGATTTCCCAGTATCTAGCCCGAGATTTTGCGCAAAGATAAGAAATATTCCATCATGCTTATCCAAAAGAAGAATAAATGCTGTTTTTTCCTTTGATTACGCTGTTTTTTTCTACTTTTGCGCTAACAAAAGCAAGAATTATGGCATTAAGAGACTGGATGATTGCCTTCAACAACGCCAAGACGATGGAGTTGAACGGCGAGGAAGGCCCTGAACTGATAACGGAATATGAACGCGTGTTGTCCAAATTGGGCGAAGGGCCGCTCACCGAGGCACAAGAAAACGTCCGCAAGGAAGTCTACCGCAACCTATATGAGCTGTATATGCTTAATGGGGATGAGGCGAAGGCGGAGGAATATCGACCACTGTCGGAATAATTATTCCCGTTTCAGCATATTAAAATAAGCATCCAACAGTTTTTGCGCTCCGATGTAAGCGCTCATTCGTTGGCCGCGCACATCGTTTTCGACCAAGGGGAGCAGGTCGGCAACGAGTTGGTTCTGGTAGAAATCGTTTTTCAAGGCGCTGTCCATCGAGTCGTACATCATCTGTACGTCTTGTTGGGCACGTTTCTTATAAAGATAGCCGTTGTCGCGGATGGCCTGCACATGGTCGGCGACCATCTGCCAGACCTCGTCGATTTGGAAACCTGTCAGGGCGGAGCAGGTCAGCACCTTGGTTTCCTGTCCCGATTCGGGCAAGGGAAAGAGGTGCAGCGCATTGCGACATTCGGCGGCGGCACGGTTGGCGCGCATCACGTTGTCGCCATCGGCCTTGTTCACCGCGATGCCGTCGGCCATCTCCATGATGCCGCGCTTGATGCCTTGCAGCTCGTCGCCAGCGCCGCTGATGAGTATTAATAGGAAGAAATCGACCATGGAATGCACCGCTGTCTCGGATTGTCCCACACCCACCGTCTCCACGAAAATGGTATCATATCCCGCTGCTTCACAAAGGATTATGGTTTCTCTGGTCTTGCGAGCTACGCCGCCCAAAGTGCCAGCCGAGGCTGAAGGTCGGATATAGGCATTGGGATGCACCGACAACGTCTCCATACGGGTCTTATCGCCCAAGATACTGCCCTTGGAACGTTGGCTCGACGGGTCGATGGCCAATACCGCCAGCTTCTGTCCTTTGTTACACAAATGCACGCCCAAAGCCTCGATGAAAGTACTCTTGCCCGCGCCCGGAACGCCAGTGATGCCCAAACGAAGAGCCTTTCCCGCATGGGGCAGACAGGCCGCTATGATCTGTTGCGCCAAGTCCTGATGTTTGGGCAGGGCGCTCTCCACCAATGTAATGGCTTTGCTGAGTGCCACCCGGTCGCCTTTGATGATGCCGTCGACATACCATTCCAGCGGCATCAGCTGTTGCTGGTTGCGCTTCATGCGCTCCAAAGCGTTCGGGTTGACTTGGATAGGACCTTCCACGCCTTCGGTGACCTTGAGGTTGGATTCCCATTCATGTTCTTGGTTTTCAAAGTGTTCGTATTCCATAGCGGGCTGAGGTGTTATGCGGTTTGATTTTGCAAAGATATGGAATATTGTTGATTGTTGAATTGTTGAGGTGTCGATTGTTGAAATGATAATTAGACTTAGTCAATTGTTTTATTGTAGGCGGATGGCTTATGGTTTATAGCTTATGGCTCGCTTCACCCAAGATGAGAGGCCAGCACTTTTTGCTGAAGTGAGCCATAAGCCATCGGCCATGAGCCATAGTCAAAAAAGGTTGTAAATCAATAAATTTGAATTTTTTCTTGCGTTATTCCAAAAAAAATGCGTAATTTTGTAGTTTCTAAGCAAACTAATGCCCATGACTAGCAAGACACGAGTACTATTTGTCCACCAGGAAATCGCACCCTATCTGCCGGAGACCCCGATGAGCCTCATCGGTCGCTACCTGCCACAGGCCACGCAAGAAAGCGGTAAGGAAATCCGCATCTTTATGCCTCGCTACGGTGTCATCAACGAGCGCCGCAACCAACTTCACGAGGTGATCCGCCTTTCGGGTATGAACCTCATCATCAACGACACGGACCACCCGCTGATTATCAAGGTGGCCTCCATCCAGAAGGCAAGGATGCAGATCTATTTCATTGACAACGACGACTTCTTTACGAAGAAAAAGTACTTAATGTATGACGAAAAGGGCGTGTTTAGCGATGACAACGACTACCGCTGCGTGTTCTTCACGCGTGGCGTCATCGAAACGGTGAAAAAACTCAACTGGTCGCCCGACATCATCCACTGTCATGGTTGGATTTCTGCTTTGATGCCTGTCTATATCAAGCGCGCTATGAACGTCAAGGACAATCCGCTTTTCAACGAGACGAAAATTGTTTACTCCATCTATGATGATGGCTTCAAAGAAGATTTTAAGAGTGGATTTGACAAGATGATGAAGCTGCCAGGCATGACGGCAAAAGACCTCAAGTATTTCAAGGAAGGCAACTATGTCAACTTGACCAAAGCCGCCATCGACTATTCTGACGGCATCGTAGTCTGCACCGAGAACCTGCACCCTGAAATAGCCGCTCATCTACAAACCGTCAAAAAGCCTGTACTCACCTATTCAGAGCAGGTGCACTACGCTCAGGCTTGTAACGATTTTTATGATCTTCTGCTTCAGAAACAATAAGGACAACGTTTTTGAGTTATCTCGCACGAACAACCTCAACTAATTTTCAATCTGATGAAAAAACATCATTCAATCGCTCTGATTTGCTTGGCGTTAATGATTGTGGTTTTTGCCTCATGCAAGAAGTCGCCTGAAACCATCGGAAACAATCTTATATCCAACGACAATTATATTGGCATCTATCATACCGACACTACCGAAATTGTCTGCTATTCCTACCTCGACTCTGTGACCACAAGCAATGTAACCAATGCCTTATTAGGCGCCATGCATGATCCTGTCTTTGGCACTACAGAAGCGGGATTTTATACCCAGTTTCGTCCTTCAGTGGCTGGACAGAGCTTCGGTAGCAACCCCGTGGTCGACTCATTAGTTCTGCAACTCTGTCTTGTAGACTACTATGGCGATACCACGGTGATGCAGTCGGTACATGCATACGAGCTTTCCGACTCGCTTTCGTTTGAAACTACATACTACAATTATTCGACGGTGGCCGCTTACAGCGTCGACCATGCTAACGGATACCAATTTAATCCTCGCCCGAGGACTAAAGTGCACATCATCGGCTCCGACACTGTGGCACAACCTATTATCCGTATTCAATTGAGTCAAGAGCTTGGAAACCAGTTAGTTAATCTTGATACTTCGGCCTACTCTCGTCCCGACCTTTTCAAGCAACACTTCAAAGGTCTCTACGTGACTTGCGCTCCTATAAGTCTCAATGGTGCTATCAGCTCCATTGATCTGACCAACAACACCTATACGCTGTTGCAACTATACTACCACAGCGCTTCCACGCCAGAAAAGCCCATGCGTTACAATTTCTACGTAACTTCATCTGACACCTATTTCAATCATTTCGACCACGACTATACACAAGGCAATCCTGAATTTGTGAGCCAACTGTTGGATGACCAAGCCGCATTGGGTCAGTCGACCCTCTATTTGCAGGCCATGGGTGGCGTGAGGGCCAAGGTGTATTTTCCCAACCTCAGTCATTGGACCGACACATTGGAAGGCTGCCATTTGGTAGTCAACGAGGCCAAGCTCATTTTGCCAGTATCATTGGCTTTAACGGACTCAATTTATAAGGCTCCGAGTAATTTCATGGTTGTGGGTTTCAGTTCTGATACCACCACTTACCTTTTGCCGGACTATTACGAAGGCAGCAACTTTTTTGGTGGAACCTACAGCTCAAGTAATAAATCGGTGAGTTTCCGCATCACGGAATACATGCAAGACATGATCATGAACAAGAAAGACAATCTGGGTCTCAGTCTAGGCATCAATGGTGCGGCCTACAATGCGACACGTTACGTCATCAACGGCCCTGAAGCTTCAGATGGAGAGAAGATGAGGCTGGAAGTGACGTATTCCATTGTGAATGAATGAGGAATGCTGAATTTTAAATATATAGAAATATGAAGAAACTGATTATCGCCGCTTTGGTATTGGTCGGATTGACCTGCCAAGCACAGAAAGCCACAGAAAAGGAAACTGTTGTCGTCATTAAGACGAGTATGGGAACGATTAAGGCCAAACTTTATAACGACACTCCGCAGCATCGTGATAATTTCATCAAGTTGGTGAACGAGGGTTGGTACAATGGCTCGCCATTCCACCGTGTCATCAAGGAATTCATGATCCAAGGTGGACAAAACAAGGACGGTCGCCTTGACCCGGGTTATAGAGTTCCCGCTGAGTTCAAGGACAACCACTTCCACAAGAAAGGTGCCCTTTGTGCTGCCCGTCAGCCTGACCAGGTGAATCCTCAGAAGGCCTCCAGCGGCTCTCAGTTCTACATCGTGCAAGGCAAGGTGTATGATGACAGGACCTTGGATATGTTTGAAAGCCGCATGGGCAAAGTGTTCAGCGCCCGTCAGCGCCAAGCCTATAAGACCGTGGGTGGAACCCCGCATCTCGATGGTGACTATACAGTGTTTGGCGAGGTCATCGAAGGCCTTGAGGTGGTCGACAAGATCGCTGCCGTCGAGACCGGCCGCGGAGATGTGCCCGTCAAGCCTGTCACGATCATTTCTGTTACGATTGAGAAATAAGGCTGCTGGCTTTTGGCCTTTCAATCAGCTAGTTGCCAAAAGCCAGTTGCCAGAAGCTAAAAGCATAGAAAAATGAAAGAAAAAATCGAAGAGATATTATCCCAAGTGCGTGATTTCCAAGCGGACAGCAAAGAGGCTTTGGAGGAATTCCGCATCACTTATTTGAGCAAGAAAGGCATCATCCCCGCCTTGTTTGCCGACTTCAAGAACGTGGCCCCCGATCTCCGCAAGGAGATGGGCATGAAGCTCAACGAACTGAAGAACACGATTCAAGAAAAGGTGGAGGAGCAACTGCAGAAGTTTGAAAGTCAGCACAGCAACGATGCCGGCTTCGACATGAGCATGCCTGCCGCCGACATGAAAGGTGCCCGTCACCCGTTGTCGATCGTGCGCCGCGACATCAATGAGATTTTCTCTCATCTCGGCTTCACCATCGCTGAAGGTCCCGAGATTGAGGACGACTATCACGTGTTCTCGGCCTTGAACTTCCCGCTCGACCATCCCGCACGCGATATGCAGGACACCTTCTTCATCAGCAAGGAGCCCAATGTCAACAAGGCCTCGGATGTGCTGCTGCGCACCCACACCTCGAGTGTGCAGGTTCGCGTGATGGAGAACCACCAGCCGCCCATCCGCATCATCGCCCCCGGTCGTGTGTTCCGCAACGAAGCCATCTCTGCCCGCGCCCACTGTATCTTCCATCAGATTGAGGGTCTCTACATCGACGAGAACGTCTCCTTTGCCGACCTGAAGCAGACCTTGTACCACTTTGTGCAGGAGTTCTTCGGCGAGGGCACCCAGGTGCGTTTTCGTCCGTCCTATTTCCCCTTCACCGAGACCTCGGCTGAGATGGACATCTCGTGTAACATCTGTGGAGGCAAGGGCTGCAACATCTGTAAGCACACGGGTTGGGTCGAGATCCTGGGCTGTGGCATGTGCGACCCCAACATCCTTATCGCCAGCGGCATCGACCCGGAGAAGTACACTGGCTTCGCCTTCGGCATGGGTGTGGAACGCATCGCCATGTTGAAATACGGCATCAACGACCTGCGCCTGTTTTTCGAGAACGACATGAAGTTCTTGGAGCAGTTTGAACTGGCGTGATTCTTTAAGAAATAGCAAATGGTTTGTAGAGACGGTGCATGCACCGTCTCTATTGTTTTATTCACCCCGAACGGTTCTATTCAGCCATTGGCAGAAGTCCTTAGTCTTCTCGAACTCGCTCAGCACCCAATCGACGAGGTGCGGGTCGGAGAGGCGTGCGTCAGAGAGGTCCTGAACTACCAACCAGTCGCGTTGCTTGAAGAGCTCGGCTTGTGGGTGCTCCTTGGGATAGCCGTTGGGCACGCGTTTCATGGCATGGCTGGTGTCCAAGTCAAAACCTTTGGCTTTGGTGATGGCTTCCACCAAGGGCTCGCCGTTGAAGAGGATCTCGTCGCGGATGGTCTTCAGCATGGCCGTGTCGGGCATGTACATCCCCGTGCAGAGCATATTGTGGCCGAGGTATTCCGACTCCTTGGCTTCAAGATGGAAATAGTAGCCGCTCAGCATCGACTTCTTGCCTTCGGGACAGACGAACACACCGAAGTGGGTCTTGTAGGGCCGCTTGTCGGGCGAGAAGCGTGTGTCGCGATAGAAGCGGTAGGTGCAGTCTTTCAGGGTCAGGCCTTTGCAGTTGTCGTCAAATTTCTGCACGCCGGCGATGATCCGCTCGGCCAAGGTGTTGAAGTTGGCCTGCGCCGTTTGGTATTGTTTCTTGTGCTCCTGAAACCAAGGGCGGTTATTGTTGTGGAGGACGTCGTCGAGGAAAGTTAAGATTTCTTCCATGGATGAATTTTTTGCAAATATACGGATTTATTCTGCACCGAACACGGCCTTTTTCGCCATCAAAGTCATGCTCAGGCCGCGGGCCACCATGAACAACAAGAAGGCTATCCAAAGACCGTGATTGCCGAAACGGGGCATTAATAATAAGGTGGCAGGCAGGAACACACCGACGGCCGAGATGAGCATGGTGTTGCGGATGGCACGCGCCGCCGTGGCGCCGATGTAGACACCATCCCAAAGGAAGGCCGCAAAGGTGATGAGCGGGATGGCGGCCAGGTAGATATGGTAAGGCTGCGCCATCGGGATGATGCTCGGCTGGTCGCTGACAAGACGGATGAACCAGTCGGGGAAGAGGGCGTAGAGCACCGTGAAAGGCAAGGCGATGAAGAAGCCCCAAAGGAACAACAGCTTGACAGTCTGGCGGAGTTGCTTGGGGTCATGAGCACCTGTGAAACGCCCCACCAACGCTTCGCCTGCGTAGGCAAAGCCGTCGGTGAAATAAGAGAAGATGTAGAAGAACTGCATCAAGATCATGTTGACGGCCAGCATGTCGTCGCCGAGTTTGGCCGACTGGTTGTTGAAGAAAGCGATGCTCAACACCAACAGGATACTGCGAATCATAAAGTCGGCATTCACCTTGAAGAAACGCTTGAGTTTGTCGGCTTGCAACAGAAGCACGCGTCGGATGGGAACGAGATAGTGGCGGAACTTGGTGAAGAGGAAGACGACAGCGGTCAGCAGGCCGCAATACTGTGCGATGACGGTGCCCAAGGCCACCCCTGTGACGCCCATGCCCATGGCGTTGACGAAGATGATGCTCAAAACGATGTTGACCACATTGGTCAGGATGGCGATGATCATGGGGATAGTGGTGTTTTGCATGCCGATGTACCAGCCGTTGAAGGCATAGAGACAAAGCACCGCCGGCGCCGCCCAAATGCGCACGCGGAAATAGGTGGCGGTATAGATCAACACCTCCTCGCTGCCGTGCAGCAGTTTCATGCTGAGCCATTCCACTGGACCTTGTAGTGAAAGCACCAAGACAGTGGCGATCAGTGCGATGCATAGGGAGCGATAGAGCGAATAGGCCATCTCGGCACGGTCGTTGGCGCCGTATGCTTGTGCTGTGAAACCCGTCGTACCCGCCCGCATGAAGCTGAAGATGGAGTACATCACGCTGAAGATGGTGCCACCCAAGCCGATGGCCCCGATGTAGGCGATGCTGTCCTGATGGCCCATCAGCATCATGTCGACGAAGCCCAGCAGCGGCACGGTGATGTTGCTGATGATGTTGGGAATGGCGAGCTTTAAGATGGAACGGTTGAGCGAGTCTTTGCGCATGGGGTTGTTATTGAGGTTGCAAAAGTACAACATTCTACCTATTTTTGCGGCATCAAACACAAGAACTTATGTTATTCTACTTCTCTGGTTGCGGCAACAGCAAACATGTGGCAGAGACCATAGCCGCGGGTCTCAACGACAAGTTGGTCTTCATCCCCGAAGCAGCTCGTGAAGGCCGTTACGAGTACGAATTGGTCGAAGGCGAACGCCTCGGCTTCGTGTTTCCCATCTATGCCTGGGGGCCTCCTAAGCTGGTAACTGATTTTGTGAAGAAGTTATCCATCAAAGTCGGCCCTTCGACTCCTTCGACAAGCTCAGGAACCGAGGGCTCAGGGACCTTGCCTTATACCTATTTTGCCTGCACCTGCGGCGACGAATGTGGCCTCGCCGAGGACATCTTCCGAAAGGCCTTGGAGCAAAAGGGCTGGAATCTTAACGCCTGCTTCAGCGTGCAGATGCCCGAGACCTATATCGGCATGCCGGGATTCAAGCTCGACACCGACGAAAACGCACAAATAAAAATTGCCGCCGCCGATAAGCTTATGAACGATTGTATTTTGCGTCTGCAAAACAAGGAAAGTTTTTCCAAAATGACAAAAGGTGGCGCGGCTTGGTTCAAGAGCCGTTTGATCAACCCCGGCTTCAGCAAGATGGCCACCAACGACAAGAAATACCGCGTCACGGAAGCCTGTATTCACTGTGGCAAATGCGTGGAAGCCTGTCCGTTAAAGAATGTCACTTTGGAAGACGGTATCCCAAAATGGAACGGCAACTGCACGATGTGTATGGGCTGTTACCACCATTGTCCCGTCAATGCCATCCAATACGGCAATGCTACGGTAGGGAAGGGACAGTATTACTTTGGGAGAAGATAATAAGTTCAAAGAAATACTTCAACAAAGTTATTATCTTTGCCTCGTAAATCATTCAATATCAAAAATAAAAACACCATGAAAAACAAACACTACTTCTCAAAAGCACTATTTGCCACAACAGCGGTTTTCTTCTTCAGTGTGGCTACTGCGATTGCGCAATGCACGATTCCCATTCCACCTGGACAGTCCTATATCGAAGACTTTCAATCGGGAGAGATGGAATGCTGGACGGTGGAGACGACGAGCTCGGCCACTTGGGCAGTGATGCAGGGTACGGGCTCCAATGTGGTGGCCTTCCAAAACGCCAGTGAGGGTCAAGAGGCCCGACTGGTGTCGCCCACCTTCGACCTGACGGGTAGCAACAGCGCCACTTTCAGCTTTGCCTACGCGATGATGGCCTTATATCCTCCCTATGACGAGCTCACGGTGAGTTATCGCACCTCGCCCTCCGACAGCTGGCATCAGCTTGCCAATTATAGCATTAGCGACTGGTCGAATACCTATGATGCCTCGTTTACGATAGACGACTTGAGCTCGACCTTCCAAGTTTCATTCTTGGGTCACTGCAATGGAGGTTACTATATCTTCGTCGATGATATTGAGATAGCCTCTGCGGGCGGCTGTGCTCGTCCTGCTGGTTTGACTGCCTCTGAAATCACCACGAATTCCGCCCTCCTTGGATGGTCGACGGCGGGCAACGAGGAGAGCTGGACAATTGACATCAACGGACAGCAGACCACGGTGACTTCGCAACCCTACATGATAGATCGTTTGGAACCCAACACGGATTATAGTTTTCGTGTGAAAGCCAACTGTGGGGGTGGAATGGAGTCGGAGTGGTCGCAGCCTACGACGTTCAAGACAATGTGCGAAGTGTTTGTCGTTACCGACGACGAACCCTATTTCGATGACTTTGAGGCTTCGGAAGAATTCGTGTGCTGGCGGAGCGAGATCATCTCTGGTGAGGATGACTGGGTGGTTGACCCCGGATATCTTATCCCCAACAATACGGCATTCTTCATCTGGTTGGGTGAGGAGGCCATGCTCGTGTCGGCTCCGCTTGACATCACAGCCGTCACCCAGCCCATGCTCACTTTCAAGCATAGGCAGCGTTCGTTGGGACAATTTGTGGATGAGCTGTCGGTGTGGTATGCTCCCTCGATCAACGATTATTGGCATCTCCTTGGCGAATTCACATCCGCCTGCGAGGACTGGGAGGAGGTCACCTTTGACTTGCCCGAAGTTTCAGACGCTTATCTCATCGGATTCAAGGCCAAGTCGAACGAAGCAGATGGCGTGTATGTCGACGATGTTAGAGTGGGTAATTATATCGATGATGGCGTAGAGGAGACGGCTTCCTTTGCCGTGAGTGTCAGTCCCAATCCCACTTCGGGCATCGTTACGATTGCATCCAACAGCGCCGATGGTGAAGTCGCCGTCATGGATCTGTTTGGCCGGAAAGTCGCTTTTGCTATCATTCATGAAGGGCGTGTCGAGGTGGACCTCAGTGGTTGTGCAAAAGGTGTCTATATGGCCCGCATCTCAGGTGAGGCTGGAACGCGCACTATCAAGTTGGTGAAGGAATAGAATGGGGGTTATTGCTAAACAAACAGAATACGAATTTGCAGGAATCCCCATTCCTGATTTTATTGACATTATTCTTAATAATAGAGATGGACGAGCAGATGAAGCAATGTACTGCCTTCTGCATCAACGTCTTAGTCGCCAGTTAAGGCAACGTTTTGAAGACTACCAGCATCAGTTGTTAGATAGTTTCGATGATGTTATCGAAGATTTCTTTTTCTATCTGCGTGAAGGAAATGAAGGGGAGAATCAATCTCCATATGTAGTTCTTCGGAGTATCAACAAGAAAGATTCTTTTGAGTCATGGATTCTTAATACCTTCCGAAATTACCTTAGTGTACGCGCCACCAAAGAGGGTCGAGTCACTCATACGGAACCATTGACTGAAAGTGTTGCCGATGTTGATGCTATTTCCTCTGAATTGACCGATGAACAAAAGCTATCCGTCGCTTCCAACTTGATAGCCTATGGCCACCAAAAACTCTCATCTCGTGACGGTTTTATTTTTCTTCGTGCCATGCTTACGATGCTTAACAAGCAGAAAGCATTACCAAATGAAGCTATGGCTAAAGCACTTGGGATGACAGATGTTTCGTACCGCGTGACTGTTCATCGTATGAAGTGCAACTTGGCTCAATACC
>JAEEGI010026128.1_pt1 | contig 11267 bp, 9 predicted proteins | sample 8958751 | NCBI WGS metagenome assembly JAEEGI01 (sample SAMN16246545, study PRJNA631951) | gut metagenome | biome: gut microbiome; feature: rumen; material: KS-attached | host: Bos | place: Iran: Karaj | collected 2018-10 | reverse complement strand
CACCGACGAAGGTGTGTTCGACGGCCGTATGGCTCCCGCCCAGGCGGAGTGGCTGGACAGCTATAGCGATATGGTGTGCGCCGTACAGAATCTTGACAACGAAAAGAGTCTCGGCGACAGCCCCGAATGGACGGAGCTGGCCAACCATTCGCTCTATGGCACCAAGGCCTCAGTCACCCTGCTGAAAACCCGTTGGGACCAAGGCGGCCCAAGCGGCACCGACTACAATATGTTCAGCCCTGTGGTGAACGACTCGGTGGCCCCCACCGGATGTGTGGCTACGGCGCTGGCACAGATATGCAACTATTATAAGTTCCCGAAACAGCCGAAGGGGAGGATTGTTTATACTAACAATCGTCCTATGGAGACTGGTGGAGAGGCTGTCAGAATGGAGATTAACCTGGATACTGTGCCGCCGCTTGACTATTCCCTTATGCCGCTTGAGGTCAAGCCTTCCACCTCGATGGAGCGTCGTCGCGAAGTGTCGCGTCTGGCTTACTATATCGGTATGAGCGCTTATATGCAGTACGGTGGTTCTCTTAGCGGTACCACCGACCAGAGAGCCGTTTCTGGCATGAGAAACAATATGAAGTACACTCGCGGCACCCTTCTGGATCGTCGCAGCACCGGTAACGATACGAACTTTATCAACAGTATCAGACGTGAACTGAAGAGTAACCGTCCTCTTTATATGTCCGGTTCGTCGGGCGGCAGTGGCGCCCACGCTGGCGGTCACGCCTGGGTTTGCGACGGCTATCAGGACAACGACAGCACCAAGTACCACATGAACTGGGGTTGGGGCGGAACCGGCAACGCTTTCTACAACCTTGTCATCAACGACTTGTCCATCTCGGGATTGGGCTATAACTTCAGAATGTACCAGAGCGTCATCCTCAATATGGTGCCGCCGCAGGATTCGACCGACATCCAGATTGGCGTGGCCGAGGTGGAGGACATGGTTGCCCTCGGTGTGGCCTATCCCAATCCTGCCACCCTCAGCGTCGTGCTGCCCTACAGCACCCGCGAGGCTGCCGACCTGCAGGTATACAGCATCAGCGGACGCCTGGTCGAGAGCCGCCATGTGATGGCCGGCGACGGCGAAATCACCCTGCGTGTAGACTCCCTGCCTGCCGGCATCTATATCTACCGCATGGGCAATGCCCACGGCAAGTTCGTGGTGAGATAAAAAAGAAGATTACCCCTTGAGGGTAACTGTGAATGTGGCGCCACGGCCCGGTTCGCTCTCCAGAGCAATCGTGCCGTGGTGCAGTTTTACCACCTGGGCAACGTAGTTGAGTCCGATGCCGAAGCCCTTCACGTTGTGTACGTTGCCGGTCGACACGCGGTAGAACTTCTCGAACACGTGCTTCTGGTCGGCCTTCGCGATGCCGACTCCGTGGTCCTGCACGCTGATGAGCAAGTTGTCGCCCTCGCGACGTGTGGAGACGATGATGTGGGGGGCTTCGGTGGAGTATTTGATGCCGTTGTCGACGAGGTTGTAGATCATGTTGGAGAGATGCAGTTCGTCGGCCACCAAGATAGGAGGTACGGCGTCGAGGTGGGTCTCCAGACGTCCGCCGCGATTGGTGAGCGACAGGCGGAAACTCTGCGCCACTTTGTTGATGATGTCGTTGATATTCACCTCGGTCAGGTTGAGGCTGACATTGCGGTTGGACATCTTGGAGCTCTGCAGGATGGTCTCCACCAATATGCGCATGCGTTGGTTCTCGTCGGCGATGATGGCCACGAAGTTGGACCGCGAAGCGGCGTCCTGCGCTACACTTTCGTCCTGCAGCATCTCGCAGGCCAGCGAGATGGTCGCTATGGGGGTCTTCACTTCGTGGGTCATGTTGCTGATGAATTCGTTCTTCATCTGGTCGAGCCGGCGCTGGTTGGCGATGGTGCGCAGGGAGATGAGAAAGAGCACGGCGATGACCACCACGAGGAAGATGCTCATGTACATGTAGAGGCTGCTGTCGATGTGGGGCAAGAGGCTGTCGGGGAAGGCCAGGATGATGAAGAATTGGTTGGACGAGACGACACCGATGGGCTGGAAGCTGTAGCGGTAGGGCGACTCCTCGAGCATGTCCTCGTGCTGCGAATCGGAACTGTAGAGAAAGGAGCCCTGCGAGCCGTCGTAAAGGCCCACCACCGGGTGTTGGTCGATGCCCACCAGCAGCAGTTCCTCGCAGATGAGCGAGTCGAGCTCCTGGTAGTTGAACGATGTGGCGGGATGGGCGCTTGTCTGGAACACTTCGCCGCCCAGCTGCTTCACCACTTCGTCCATGGCGGTGGTGACGCTCACGTTGAACATGTTGTCGCTGATGGAGAAGGTGCGGCGTGTCTGCACGAACTGGATGACCACCAGGCTGACGGCCGCCAGTGCAAAAATGGAGATTACTATGACTCTGAACCAACGTTTCATCTTACTTGCCGTTATTGTAATTGCTTATTATAACGCCCGTTAAAAAATAATATTATGCTATTCGCTGCAAATCGTGAAAAAAAGCGTATCTTTGCAGCAAAAAGCAAAACGACAATGAAGATAGGTATTATCATTGCGATGGACATCGAGTATCGTCAGATGCACGACGCCATCGGTGGCGACAGCGGTCGTCTGGGAAATAACGAGATAGTCCTCTGGCAGTGCGGCATTGGCAAGGTCAATGCTGCCGTAGGTACTATGCGCCTCATTCAGGAACATCATCCTGATGCCATTATATCCACCGGCCTTGCCGGTGGTATCGACCCGCTGATGCAGGTCATGGATGTGCTGGTCGTCACCCAGTGTGTCTATCATGACGTCGATTGTGGCAGCACTCTCAACTGCATCCGTGGTCAGGTGCAGGGACTGCCGGCTCGCTACGACGCCGACACGCGCCTGCTCGACCACACCAAAAATGTCTCGCTGGCCGACGGCGAGCGCCTCATGTCTGGACTCATTTGCACCGGCGACCAATTCATCACCGACCGTGAGCGGCAGAACGACATCAAACGCCATTTTGTCGACGGTCTTGCCTGCGATATGGAGAGCGCCGCCATCGCCCAGACGTGCTATCTGGAGAAGGTGCCTTTCCTCAGCATCCGTGTCATCAGCGACACTCCCGGCCGAACCGACAACCACCAGATGCAGTGGGAGGATTTCCTCGCATCCATGTGCGACCAGTCCTTCCGTTTTGTCAAGAAATACCTTGAAACACTCTGAAACTATGGAAGTAATTCAAAGCTTTACCATTGACCATACACACCTCAAGCCCGGCATCTACGTCTCGCGCATAGATAAAGGTTTCACCACTTTCGACCTCCGCATCACCGAGCCCAACCAAGAGCCCGCGGTGGCTCCGTCGGCGATGCACAGCATGGAGCATCTGATGGCCACCTGGTTCCGCAATTCGGAGGCCAAGGACGACGTCGTCTATGTAGGACCCATGGGTTGCCTCACGGGCATGTATGTCATCATGACCGGTAGCTACACGGTCGAGGACATGCGCCGCCTCACCATCGAGTGCCTCGAGTGGATACTCACACAGACCGAGGTGCCCGCCACCACGCACGAAACCTGCGGCAACTGTCTGCTGCACGACCTGCCCATGTGCCATTGGGAGAGCCGCCGCTACCTCGACCGCCTGCGCAACGACTTCCACTGCGAGTACACCAAGCTGCAGGTGATGCTGAAGGACGGCAGGCAGTTTGCCGACGCCTGATTGTCAGGTATTTCTATAGCTGTTTTATTGCTGTTCTTTTACTGTTCTTTTACAAAAGTAAAAGGACAGTAAGATAAATATCAAAGAATCAGGGGAATATTCCTTGCGGAATACTCCCCTGTTGTGGTTTGTCCAGGCAGACGCGAAGCCTGCCGGTCATTTCAAATCAGGATTAGAAGTGGTAGTTGATGCCGATGCTGAAGTTGCCGAGATGGGCGTTGAGGTCTTGAGCGGAGCTGTTGGCTATCAGGCCAAAGTTGGTAGTAACATTAGTAGAAGTAAGCGCATCGGGGTCAGCAAGAGTACCATAGTTCTTGGTTGCGGTACGTGTAAAAGCAAGACCGGCGAGGTTGATGTAGCAGTCAGCCGACCATTTGTCGTTGAACTTGTAGTTCACACCAGGGACAATCGAGAAATCGAGGATGGAGTACGAGGTAGGACCATCATTCTCAACATCGATAACGGGGGTAACGCTGTTGTCATAGGCGTGGGTATGGCTACGACCGCTGGCGATGAATGTCAAAGTGGCTTCGCAGAAGAAGTTGAACTTACCAGCCTGAGCAAAGTAGTAACGGAAATAGGGAGCTACACCAAAAGCACCGCCATTGCCTTTTACCCAGTCTTCCTGGCCGGCATAATATGTGGCAGTGGTTCCGTAGTTAACAGTAGAACCGGTGACATACATCAGGCTTAAACCAACCTGCATTTTGTCATTCAGCACATAACTAATCGTAGGTGCAATTCTGAGGTCTGTGGTTTTGGTAGAAGGATGGTTGAAGGCACTGGTGTAGGGTGCGATCGCCTCATAATGAGTGTTACCGCCATTGGTGTTGAATTCCAGATGGCCACCGAGGATGAACTGTGCGTTTGCAGCCATTGCAAAGGCAGCGAGAACGAGGGTTAAAGCGATTTTTTTCATTTTTGAATAAGATTTGGTTAATAAAATGTGTTTGATTGACGATGCAAAGATACGGCTTTTCCTCCGGGTAAGCGGTGGAAAAGCCGTAATTTTGTCAACAGGATGATGTTGATACTCTTAGAAGTAGAGGTCGCGCTCGCCTTCGCCGATCTTGCAGAGGTTGCCTTCGACGCGCTTCTTGAGTTCCTCCTTGCTGAAGGTCTGGGTAAGCTCCTTGAGCAGGCGCAGGCCTTTCTCCTTGGTGGCGGGGGAGGCGTAGTCCTCGAGGTATTCGCGGAAGGTGAACATGGCGTTGGGCTTGCAGTACTCCTTGATGAGGCCGGGCTTGGCCAGATCCATGAAGTCGGCGCCCACGCGGCCTTTGCGGTAGCAGCCGGTGCAGAAGCTGGGGATGTAGCCGCCGTCGATCATCATGCTGATGACCTCGTCGAGCGAGCGGTGGTCGCCGAGGGTGAACTGGGCGCCCGTGTTGCCGGTCTTCTCGTAGGGCTTGGCCTCGCTGCTGTTGTTGTCCTCCTCGTAGCCGCCGGGGTTGGTCTCGCTGGCGGCCGATATCTGGCTCACGCCGTAGCGCACCAGCTGGTCGCGCAGCTCGGGACGCTCGCGGGTGCTGATGATGATGCCGGTATAGGGCATGGCGATGCGGATGATAGCCACAATCTTCATGAAGTCCTTGTCGCTCACGGGGTGGGGGATGTTCTCCGGCAGGCTGAAGGGGGTGCCTTCAGCGGGCTCGATGCGGGGGAACGAGACGGTGTGGGGGCCGCAGCCGTAGTCCTCTTCCAGATGGCGTGCGTGCTCCATGATGGCGAGGATTTCGAAGCGGTAGTCGACCAGTCCGAACAGGGCGCCGATGCCCACGTCGTTGATGCCGCCTTCCTGAGCGCGGTCCATGCAGGTGAGGCGGTAGAGGTAGTCGGCCTTGGGAGTGCCGGCGGGGTGGAACTTGGCATATTCCACCGGGTCGTAGGTCTCTTGGAAGCAGACATAGGTGCCTATCTTCTCGGCCTTCAGCTTGGCGTAGTCTTCCACGCTCATGGGCGCCAGCTCGACGTTGATGCGGCGTATGGTGCTGCCCTTCTCGTCCTTGGCGGCGTAGGTGCGGCGTATGGCCTCCACCATGTAGTTGGCGTCGTTGCGCGGACTTTCGCCACAGATGAGCAGGGCGCGCTTGTGGCCCATGCGCAGCAGCTGCAGCGTCTCGGCCTCAATCTCGTCGAGGGTCAGTATCTTGCGCTTCAGCGCCTTGTTGTCGCGACGGAAGCCGCAGTAGACGCAGTTGTTCACGCAGGCGTTGCCGGTGTAGATGGGTGCGAAAAGCACCAGGCGGCGGCCGTAGATTTCGTTCTTCGCGTACTCGGCGGTGTCGAGGATTTTCTTGATGCCGGCCTCGTCCTCCACGCTGAGCAGCTTGGCCACATCTTCCAGGTTGAGGCCTTTCAGCTTGCGGGCCTTGTTGAGGATGTCGTTCAGCTGACTCTCGCTGGGAGCGTTGTTCTCCAGCATGCCGTATAGCTTGTCGCGGTCGATGAAATTCTGATGTTTCATGGAATTATTGTTTTAGAATTAATTTTCACTTTTCACTTTTCAATTTTTAGTGACGACGGCCTTGCATTCCACCTGCGGCAGGCGGCCCAGCTGGCCGGTGAGGGCGTTGATTTGGTTCACCGTACCCTCGACGATGAGCGAGATGACGGCGACCATGCTGTCGTGAAAGGGCAACCCTTGCCGACAGAGGATAATATCCGCATGTTCAGAGAGAATCTGATTGATGTTTGCAGACTGCAAACGCTCCTTTATGAGTATGGTTATTGTTCCTATTCGCTTCTCCATCAGGTGTTAGGCTTTTGGATTAGACAATGGGTTATCGGATGCAAAAATACAAAATGTTTTTGATTGCACAAAAATATTTTGTAGTGACGACATTTCATCATTCCCACACTAACGCATTAACACATTCCCGCATTCTCGCATTAATTTTATTTTGCCATTCAAGAAATAATGTGTATCTTTGCAAATTGAAATAATACATATAATATGATGTATTAAATGCAGTAATAACGAAATGTACATATTATATTATGCATAACGAATATGTATTTGATCCATGCCCTCTGTCTGTGACGATGCAGCGGATGGCTGAGAATCTGAAGGCGCGTCGACTGGAGAAGAAACTCTCCACCAAGAGTCTGTCGGCCATGAGTGGTGTGCCGGCATCCACCATCCAACGCTTCGAGCTGAAACACTCCATATCGCTCGAGTCGTATGTCAAGCTGGCCAAAGCGCTGGGCTATTCCGAAGAGGTCATGCTGCTGCTGTCGGAGCCCAAGTACGACACTATGGAGGAACTCTTGGAAATCAATAATAACAAAACCCGAAAACGCGGAGTATGATTAAGGATATTATGAGCGTCAGCGTGATGTATCACGGTCGCAAGGTGGGGACCTTGTCGATGGGCAACCGCTCGTGCTGCCAGTTTGAGTACGACCACGCGTGGCTGCGCGAGGGATTCTCTATCTCACCCCTGCAGTTGCCGCTGAAGCCGGGCCTCTTCTCGGCCCCATGGCAACCTTTCAGCGGCAACTTCGGCATCTTCGAAGACAGCCTTCCCGGTGGCTATGGCGAATATCTGCTCCGCAAGGTGCTGCGACGCGAAGGCATCGATTACGGCAGCCTGACACCTGTGCAGCGGCTGAGTCTCGTCGGCCATTCGGGCATGGGGGCCTTGTGCTATGTCCCCGAGAGCAAGGTGGGTGGCACGACGACGGACTTGTCGCTCGACGAGATGCAGTCACTTGCACTAGAGGTGCTGTCCGAGAGAACCGACGAAGGGTCGGACTTGCTGCTTGCCGGCAGCGGCAACTCCGGCGGTGTGCGCCCCAAATGCCTCTACAGCGATGCCGACGGCCATTGGCTCGTCAAGTTCCGTCACACCTTCGACCCCTCGGACATCGGTCAGCAGGAATACCATTACAATCAGGTTGCCAGGAAGGCTGGCATCATTGTTCCCGAATTCCGGCTGATGGAGGGCAAGTATTTCGCCACGCGGCGCTTCGACATCGACGAGCAGGGCAACCGCCTCCACATGGCCACAGCCAGCGGCCTGCTCAACGAGCCTCTCACTCCGCCCAAGATGGACTACCACAGCCTTCTGCAGCTGACGGGATTCCTCACCCAGTCGTCCGAGGCCGTAGAGCAGCAGTTCCGCCGCATGGTCTTCAACCACTATGCCCGCAACTACGACGACCATGCGCGCAACTTCAGCTTCCTCTGCCGTGATGGGCGCTGGGAGCTTGCCCCCGCCTACGACCTCACCAATGACCAGACCCTTGGCGAACACGCCACCACCGTCAACTTCCGCGGCCTTCCCACCGACGAAGACCTCGTCGCCGTCGGCACCAACACCAAAATGTCCCGCGAGCGCTGCCTTCAAATTATCGACGAGGTGAAGACCGCCACTTCAATATTCAGAAATCAGAAATCATAATTCAGAAATACATTATCCTTTTGCCATTCTAGAAATAATGCGTATCTTTGCAATCTAAAAATATTGCCATGCTTTTTCAAAAGAACATAATCAAGAAATACCTTGCGTTGTTGGAAACCGAATGCCTGCAACGTGCGTGGGCGCAATATAAAAGCTATTTTCTCAATATAGAGATACAGCATAATATACTTCAATCCAAAGAGGAACAGTTTCAGGAAGGCTTTCTGCGAGAACTCTTTGTCAAAGTGTTAGGGTACACACTCAATCCATCGCCCGAATACAATCTCATTACCGAACAAAAGAACGAGACCGACTCCAAAAAAGCCGACGGTGCCATCCTTCAGAACGGCAAAGTCATCGGAGTAATCGAACTGAAAGACCACAAAACCACCGACCTCGCAAAGGTGGAGTCGCAGGCATTCAACTACAAGAGCCAGCATCCCGATGCCCGTCTGGTAGTCATCTCCAACTTCGAGAAGCTGCGCCTCTATATCGACAATGCTGTCGAGTATCGCGAGTGGAATCTCTTCCGCATTTCCGAGCAGGAGTTCCAAGAATTGTATCTCATCCTTGCATGGTCTCAGGTGCAGCGAGGTGTGGCTTGCGCAATGAAACAAGAGTCGGTGTCTAACGAAGACCAAATCACAAAAGCTCTCTACAAAGACTATTCGCAATTCAAACGCGTGCTCTTTGCCGACATCATCGCCCGTAACCCATACCAAGAAGGTAACGCTTGGGCAGCAGACGAGAAATCATGGCAGCTTTTGCTCTTCAAGAAGACACAGAAACTGCTCGACCGCCTGCTCTTCATCTTCTTTGCAGAAGACGGTGGTTTGCTGCCGCCCAACTCGATGATTCAGATTATCGACCAGTGGGAAAAACTGAGAGATTTGGATGCGTATGTACCCCTTTATGACCGAATAAAGAAGTATTTCGGCTACATGAACACCGGCTTTCAAGGCAAGAAGTACGACATCTTCGCATACAATGGAGGTCTCTTCAAGCCCGACGAGGTGCTGGATAATATCGTCATCAGCGACGAGCCCTTGGTGGAGCACACCCGCCGACTCTCCACATACGACTTCGAGAGCGAGGTGGACGTAAATATTCTCGGCCATATCTTCGAGAACTCGCTGTCGGAAATCGAAGAGGTTGGCCAGCAGATCAGCAGCGGCGAGACCCCGAAAACCTCCAAGCGCAAGCAGGACGGCGTGTTCTACACCCCGCAATATATCACCAAGTATATCGTTGAAAATACGGTCGGCCGTCTCTGCAACGAGAAGAAGAGCGAGTTGGGCATCGTCGAGGAAGAGTATTTCGCCGATAAGAACCGCCAGAAACAAACCAAGCTGAAACTGCTTGATAAACTGAATCAATACCGTGAATGGCTGCTGCAACTCACCATCCTCGACCCTGCTTGCGGCAGTGGCGCCTTTCTCAATGCTGCGCTGCAGTTCCTTATGGCAGAGCATTCCCTTATCGACGAGATGCAGGCGAAAATCACGGGCGACGCCATCGTCTTCCAAGGAATTGAAAACAGCATCCTGGAAAACAACCTCTATGGCGTAGATATCAATGAAGAGAGTGTCGAGATTGCACAGCTGGCCCTCTGGTTGCGTACCGCCAAACCTCGCCGCAAACTCAACACACTAAACAAGAACATCAAGTGCGGCAACTCCCTTATCAGCGACCCCGCTGTTGCTGGAGACAAAGCCTTCGACTGGCAGAAAGAGTTCCCGCAAGTCTTCGAGAAAGGTGGCTTTGATGTAGTGATTGGTAATCCGCCGTATGTAAATGCAATAGAATTGAAAAAAAGTTACTCTGATGAAGAATACAGCTATCTGAAAAAGAACTACTCTACAGCCAAAGGAACCGTAGACCTATATGTATATTTCTTTGAAAAAGGATTGAATCTGCTTAAACCTAATGGGGTACTTGCATATATTACACCCAATAGATATCTTTCTGCAAGTTATGGTACCACATTACGACAACATATTATCAGCAATTACTCATTTTACCAACTAATTGATTATTCTGACAAGAAGGTTTTTGAAGATGCATCAACCTATCCTGTTATCACTATGATTCAAAACGGATACAACAATTATGTCCTATGTGGAAAGTTCGATGATAATCATGAGTTAGTATGCAAAGAATACCCTTCAGACAAACTTGACATTCTGGAAAACACCATTTTGGGATTCCTCTTAAATGATAAATTATCAATAACACAAAAAGTTATCAAACAAAGCCAACCGTTATCTATTATTGGAGAAATAAATGCCACCTCAACCGCAAAGGAGGCGGATGACTATGCACCACTTATAACCGAAGATTACTGCGGTTATAAACTCATTAATACTGGTACAATTGACCCATACTTTTCCATGTGGGGAATTTCCACATTTACTAAAAAAGGGAAACAATATCTTACCCCATATCTTCCATCCGGTGATGATTTAATATCACCAAATAGACATGCTTTGTATTCTTCCCCAAAGATTATAATTTCAAAAATAGGCCTTTCATGTGAGGCTTTTTACGACAAGGAGGGTAAATACGCATCTATTGATACCAATTGCATCCATTCTTTTAAAGATGGTTTTATTCCAGAGTACATTTTGTGTTGGCTGAACTCAAAACTATACAACTACATGTTTGAATGTCTGTTTGATGGGTTAAGGATGTCTGGTGGATATCTGCTTTATTCTGCCCCAAACCTTAAAAACACATACATTAAAGATATTTCAACAGAAGACCAACAACCGTTTGTGGTTCTTGCTGACAAAATGTTCTCCCTGAACTCACAACTTCATGAGAAACGCAGTCGTTTTCTGCGGCGACTGACGGAGAACTTCGAAGGAGTGAAGATTACGACAGCCCTACAGACCTTCGACCAGATGGACTTCGCTGCCTTTGTGGCAGAGCTGAAGAAGCAGAAAATCAAACTCACCCTCCAGCAGCAGGACGAGTGGGAAGACTACTTCCGCCAGTATGCCGACGCTTGTCATCAACTCACCGACCAGATCGCTGCCACCGACCGCGAAATCGCCCTCCGCGTCTATCACCTCTACGGCCTCACCTACGACGAAGTACTCACCATCGACCCCAATACAACCATCACCAAACTGGAATACGAAAACAAATGAATGGC
>JAEEGI010026123.1_pt1 | contig 11268 bp, 7 predicted proteins | sample 8958751 | NCBI WGS metagenome assembly JAEEGI01 (sample SAMN16246545, study PRJNA631951) | gut metagenome | biome: gut microbiome; feature: rumen; material: KS-attached | host: Bos | place: Iran: Karaj | collected 2018-10 | reverse complement strand
CATCAAACTGAAGAAAATCGCCCTTCAGTATTTCACATATATTCTTGTAGGACTTGCCAGCATCTATCACCCAGATCTGTGCACCCTCGGACAGATAGGAAAGGATGAGCTCATTGGCAAAAAAAGATTTTCCGGATCCGGACTCTGCCGCTATCACCGCATTTTTGTTGGTGTTGGAATCATGAAGCGAGACGCTCATCAGCTGACCGTTCCGGGAGAACAGAGCCGTGTGAAAGGTGCCGGTTCCCCTCCATTCACCCATCACCGGAAGCAGCGGTGATGCCATCTGGGTACTGATGGTAAAGTAGAGAAAAAGATCCCTCACGGATTTCCAGTCTCCCCCAAAGGGAAGAGAATTTAAAAATACCGGAAGCTGGCAGCAGTCGTCAGTCATAAGTTCAAAATGCTGCTCACGCCAGATATTCCGCAGGGAAGTGGAAAGGGCATTAAGTTTTTTGACGGAGGAAGCCATGAGGATCACGCTGTAGCTGAGGCGCACCGGTCTGTGACCGTTCTGAAGTGATTCCGACAGTTCGTCAAAGGCATGCTTTTTTCTGGCCAGCACCGGTACGAACTTCAGGATGGGACCTGCCGACTGCTGAACCACAAACTGACGCTTTCTCTCAATGGACTGCTTTGAGTTTTCAGCATCCGGATAAAACAGATTGACTGTCACCATGTAGTTGGCCTTGACAGTGCTGAGACCGCTGAGAAGATCTCCGATATAGGAGACCGCGGCTCCAGGAAAAATGTACTCCGGAAGCCTTCTTGCCGACAGAGTCCGGATATAATTGTGCTTTCCGAGATGAAGATGATCCCTGTGGATCATGATGTGGGTGTCCGGATCCAGGATCTGCTCGGAAATAAGCCTGTCAGTCAGCCAGGATCCGTCAGAGGGACTCCGCCGCCAGAGAGCATCTGCATTCCGGTTAAAAACAGTCTGCATAAAACGGATGTAATGAGCCGCACCCATTTTTACCGGTGCAACACCGATATTTCTTAAATGAGCCTGCACCTTTTCTCCAAGCGTGAGAATTTTCTGCTCCTCTTCAGCTGAGGGAACAGGCGAGGAAAGAGGGATCTTAAGGGACACTACCAGGCGGCATGTATGTATGATGCCGTTGTCAAAGGATTTCCCCACAAGGTTGCGGCGGCTGTGGTGGTTAATGAAGCAGATCCGGTCATCTACGACGGCACGGAGAAACGGATCCTTACACCCGGAACGAAGCTGTCTGAAATGCCGCATCTGGGCAGAAATATCAGGGCTGCGGTAAATTGAAAACTGGATCACAGTGTTAACCGGATAATCATCATTGAGAAAGCCGTTGAGACGCTCAATAATTCTTTCATCCTCGAAGCAGAGGGGACGGCATTCGAAGCAGAAACCTGCTGTATTGTCAGTACCGAGAAGCATGGAGGTTTCAGGATTGACTGCCGCAGCAGAAAGAATACCGGAGGCTCTTTCTTCATCCGGTATCAGAAGATCAGTGAAAATGCTTTTCAGGTTATACAGTTTCATAAAGGATCACCGGCAGATCTGTCTGAGGAATTTCAGACATACTCAAAAAAACCCGAGTTTTACAGCAACCAACCTAAAAAAAGTGGGGTAAACCCAGACGTGACAAGGCTTCAGAGGATCTTGGATTTTTTATTTAGTTTGTGCGACAAACTGCCTTTTGGCTCATATAGGTCTCCTGGAGTTTTGCCAATGGTGCTCCCACTAATGTAATATAGTCAGCTCTGATTTTTAGTGAACTACATATGTCCTTGGGATTTGCCACCGACTTTAATGGTTTTAATCCAACGGTCTTGAGATTTTCTGCATTTATCTACCTCAAATGGTACTTTAATGGGAGAAAATAACCGCATAACAATATGTAGCTATACTTTCTCCACTTCTTATGTTGAACATTCTCTCAATCACCACCATATCACACTAAATAACATCAGTCTAAAACCTCATTAACAAATTTATACATAATTTTCTCATTTTATTTCAATTTCTTACCAGAGAAAGTTTTTCTGACATATCAAGCAGGTATATCTATTCTACTCTGATCGTATTACCTTCGTTCTGAATAAAATTATCATGACAAACGACAGCATAAAGTTTAATGTGTAATTTCTTTAACTTCCATATAACCAAACTCAAGTTCAAGTAATAATATGTCTTTAATTATCAATTTTCACTTTTTAAAATCGACTGTGATCTGCTTCATAGCATACAACAAACAAAACGGGTACATTCATTATAGTGATCCGCTAGATCCGAATACTCAATTCTGACATTGAAGTTATGTTCCACACGGCAGTAAAGGAGGATACAGTGTCATACGTTTATCTTTTTGAAATCAAATCAATCCAATCTTATATCACCAAAACAGGAAAACTACGAGATTTAACCAACCTAAGCGACAATCTGGATAATCTTATGGATGACAGCAATGATCCGTCAGATGACGACAGTATTCTGGGTATGGTGCTAAAAAGCATTGATCCACATGGTGAAATTGAATTCATCCGCCGCAAAGGTGGTTCCATTTATTCATTCTGTCCTAAAATGAATATTCTTCAGGAATTTCGTTCTGTATGGACCATGGTCGTTCAGCAGATGTTCCCGTACATACAGTTCACCGATTATCTCGGAGAGATTGACGAGAGCAAAATTGGTTCCAGCATGGATGATGCATTCTCCTCGCTTAATGCGTCTGTAAATACTCCTGTACTGACTTTGCCTATCTCCTCGGCAGTAATCCAGGCAAATTCCAGAACCGGGTTAGCTGATGTCAACGTTCCTCCAGAGATAGTCGAGCTGAAAAAACAGGCAGACGATTCTGACTTGATTTCTGTCAGAAATAGCAAAACGCTCGGTACCATACGCAAAAATCTGTATCACAAATTTTTTAACGACAGTTCTCTTGACAAAAACAACCTCAGCCAGCAATTCAAGACTTTTTTTGAAAAGTACCAGAAGAAACTGGATAAGGATAACAGCAGAAATACAGATCGCGATATAGCCTACATACATTTTGATGGAAACAGCATCGGTCAAACTGCCATAAGCATCAGAAAAGAAATAAAAGAGTTACCTCTTAATCAGCAAAAAGATACTCTCAGAGAGTTTTCAAGGATCATTACCAGTTCAACTCAGAATGCCGTGGCAGATGCTCTGAAGACAATCTACAAAGAAATTAATGGCAACAGTGAACAGTCAGAAAAAGAGGATAAGTTATTTGTATTCCGGCCTCTTGTTCTCGGTGGTGACGATGTAACACTGCTTATCGAACCCAAATATGCTCTGAAATTTGTCAAATACTTCTGCAAAAATTTTGAGGCAGAGACCAGAGAGGGATTTAGAAAAGCTGAAAACCTGAATAGTAATCTGAAGAAAACAAAAATCAAAGAACTTACCGCCAGCGGAGGAATTCTTTTTAACAAGATAAATCACCCTGCATCAAATACACACGCCATGGTAGAAAGTCTTGCTGAAAAGGCCAAAAAACTAACAAAAAGCACAGAAAAAAGAAGAGCTGCCGTTGCATTCTACAGACTGTCTTCAACTACAAGCGAATCTTTCGATGAAGTGATTAAAAAAGGAAGAAGTTTTACCGTCGGTGAATCAGAAATAACGGTTGGTAACTGCAGTTACTACGTTGACAGCATGAAAGATGGCAAAGATTCAGATCCGACAGTCGATGATTTTCTGGATCTTATAGAAACATCGGTTAAAAATCGAAAATCCAGTTCCTCAATTATGCAGAAATTCAGAGTAATGCTTTCAGCTCTGGCAAACGGAGATATTACGGAGGCAAAACGAATCTACGATTTCATGATGAAGAAATCCCACGTATCCCCTGAGCTGAAGGAATCAATCATGAAATTTTTCCATTTTGTGAACAATGGAAAAAACAACGGAGAATGGTATACAGAATGCGGCAACTCATTCAAAACATCGATTGCAGATCTGCTGGTACTTCATCATTACATCAATGAACCTGACTTGTTTGATGGCAGAGAGGAGGATAACTGATGGAACAGGAAATAAAAGTCAAAATATCATTAAAAGGCTACTGGTACATAGGTTCCGGTCAGGAAGCCGGTGCGTATGCAGATTCGCTAATGCTGAAAACAAAAAACAGACTGCCTTATATTCCAGGGAAAACCCTGAAGGGAATTTTCAGAAATGCGGCTATTACAGCAAAAGAAAACAATCTGCTGTCTCAAACTGCTGAAAGCGGTTTATCCACTCTGAATAAACTGTTCGGTACGGAAGGTACCACCATTACCGGTAAATGTGTAAATGCAGAATGCCAAACAAGTGAAAAAGAGTTCAACAAGAAGGATTTCTGTGAAATAACAACATCAGGAATTCTGTGCTTCTCCAACGCAGTACTGCCACTGGCAGATGCAGAACTCATAGATAAACAGAAAGCACAGCACTGCCTGTTCAGAACAGTACAGAACACAAAAATTGATTCTGAAACGGGCACTGCAGCCGACGGTTCGCTGCGAACCACAGAGGTCTGCGTGCCTCTTAATCTTATTGCAACCATAAGCTATGACAAGGATTCAGTCATTACGCTATTCGGTTCTGAAGATTCTTTTATGGAAAAATTCAAACTGCTCTGCTGCCTTATCTGTGAAATAGGCGGAAAAAGAAGACGCGGATTCGGCAAATGCACTGTGGAGGTAATCTGATATGAGATATTACTATATAGCAACTGCTCTGGACGGTATTTCCATCAATGAAACCCATGCAAACGCATTCAGTTCAACCTGCCTTGACTACATTCCCGGTTCTGCAATCATGGGCGCACTTGCGGCAAGACTGTATCAGAATGACAAAATAAGCAAGGAAGAGCTTGATCTGCTGTTTCAAACTAATTCTGTCATATTCAGCAATGCGTATCCGCTCACTGATGATATGACAATGACTCTGCCGGCACCTATGTGTCTGCACTATCCAAAGGATACATCAACGGAAAAGTCAAATCTGGAAAATAAATGTCAGGAAAGCGAGAACGATCACTGTACACAATACAAACAGGTCAGATCAGCCTTTATCACACCGTCACTTGAAGAATTCCATAAGGTTCCATGTAGCACAATAACCAGAACAGCCATTGACCCTAACAATCAGACAGCAAAAGACAGTACTCTGCATACTCAGCAGTTCATCGAGGAAGGAACAAGTTTTCTGGGCTTTATCGATACTGCAGATCTCAAAATTTCTGATAAAGTTAAGGAGCTCCTGCCTGAATTTCTGTCATCAAAAATCAGAATAGGAAACAGTCGCAATTCTGAATTCGGCAGAGTAAGTCTCGAATACTTTGAAATTAAAGATTTAAATCTGAACAAACCTCAGATTGACAAAGACTGTCTTCTTTATCTGTGGTGCATCAGTGACTGCGAATTTTACAATACAGAAACAGGATCTTCATCTTCAGTACCAGTTTTCAGCAATATATGGGCTTTAAACGACAGGAACGAAGGTATTACCGGCACATACATACCCAAGCATTCATTTGTAAGAAATATTTCCATACGCCACTTCAACAGAAAACGAGGTGGTCTTGAAAGTGAAAATCTACTCGTAAAAAAAGGAAGTATTATATGTTTTAAACCAAGCACCAACCTATCAGTTAAGCAGATGGAGCTTATTCAAAAAACCGGTATAGGTCTGAACAGACATTACGGATATGGTCAGGTACTGGTCAATCCGTCATGGATTTCTCAAAGAAAAATATCAGACATTCAGGAGTTTTTCGCAAAACAGAACATCCAAAAGAAAACTGCTGTGACAAAACTCTCCATGGAAACACTGAATCCAAATCTTATGGATTGGCTTGATCTTTCAAAAGAAACTGAAGGTGCAAGGAATTACGGCTATAAGGCAGTGAGATTCATTGTCCAGCTGTATAAGGATCTGCGTGAGTATCTCGGAGTCATGGATACAGAATACATTGGTCCATCGAAAACTCAGTGGCAGAAGATTATGCAGGTACTGACTAGCCATAAATCATCAGGAGGAGGAAAGAACAAAATTTCATGTTGTTTCGAAAAACTTGAAGAAACCATCAATGAAGCCCTCCCTGTAAAAACAAACACCCAAAAGGAAAGAGAATGGGGAATTTACTTTTCACAGGCGGGGAAGTTTAATTCATTTGCCGAACACTTTAAAGAACACTTTAAAGAACTGCAGAATGATATCAGCATAGACAACATGGTGAAGGAAATGGAATTAATGACCAAATATGATTTAAGTTCCTCAAGAGGAATAAAGGAGCTTGAATACAGACTGAATAAGGAGAAGAGCCATGAATAGAAGCAAACTGTTTTTAGCGCGATGTGTTATTGAAACTTCATCACCATTGGCTCTGCACTCAGGTAACAGAGAGCTCGGCTTTGACTCACAGCTTGCAAGAGACTGGAACAACCTTCCCTACATTCCTGCCACATCTATAGCAGGTGTCTGGCGCAGTACCATCTCTGACAGCGGCAGTGCTTCAAAGTGGTTTGGTTCTGACAAAAAAAGCGGAACAGCATCCAGGATCAGTATATCTGACGGTCTGATGCTGAACTCTGAATCCAGATATTTTCCTTGTCTTGCCGGCAAAAAGGAAATGCAGGACAAACTATTTGCAATGTACAGCGAAGATCGAAGCGAAATCAGAGATCGCTGCAGGATCAGTAATCGTGGCGTGACTCAGCATGAAGGCAAGTTTGATGTGGCTGTTCTTCCTTCCGGGATACGATTTGTCTTTGACATTAAAGCTGAACTTGAAACCGATGATGAGATAAATGAACTGAGAAAGTTAATCTGCAGCTTCAGAAACGGAAACATAAGTCTTGGCTCAGGGATCACCAACGGTCAGGGAACCATCAAACTTGTAGGCTATAAAGAACTACCGCTGGATCTGAAAACAATAAAGGCAGAAGAGTTAATCGACAGGATAAACAATTTCAGAAAAGAGGAAAACGTTCCCTGCGAAATTAAATCTCTCGAGCAGTATAACACTGAGTCTTCAAATCTTCTGCTTGCCGAACTGCATATGCGAGGAAGAGACTCATGGCGAATAGGCAATATCTTAAATAACAAGAGGACCTGTTGCTACAAGGAAAAAAGTCTGACGTGGAAGGGTTCAAAGATGGAAGGAACCGAGGAGAAGATTATTGTACTGGGAAGCACCCTCAAAGGAATCATTGCACACAGAACAGATTTCCACTACAGGAAGTTAAAGCAGAAAAACGGTCAAAATGTGCAGATATCTCTGGAAGATCAGATATGTAAGAGTCCTATTTCACCGGAACTCGAAATTCTGTTTGGAACTGCCGGTGATAAAGAAAAAAATGCAAAAGCGGGTAATCTGATTGTGAATGACACTGTCGTAAGAAGTTCTTCAGAGGTTGATCGGACTCATGTAAAAATAGATCGCTTTTCCGGTGGAGCATATGAGGGAGCTCTATTTAACGAAATGCGTTTATATAAGCCTGAAATGACTTTCACAATACATCTCAGGCAGAAGATTGCAGATTCAATGGTAGCTGAGGCTTTGTACAGAACCATAACTGATATTATTGAAGGTTTTCTACCTATTTCCAGCGGTAGCGGAAGGCAGGCCGGTCTGCTGGAGCCAATGAAAGATCATATTTTCAACCGTGAATTACTGGAAGTAAAGGAGTGATACACAATGAATATTGATAAATACAATGCTCTTGCCAAAGATATCAACAACAGCTACAGATGTCCTGATCTCTTACCGGTAATGAAAACATCCCTGCTCTACATCACGACAAAAACAGTAGCCGGCAGCGAGCTTGCAAACGAGGTAGGAACCAACTACAGTCAGGGATGGCAGTTATACACTGATGACTTAAAAACCTCGCCGGTTCTGCAGAGCGGTTGCACCCTGCTGGAAGCGGAATTTTCCAATGAAAAATCTTCTTTAAAAATAAAATTGCTGCATGACGACAAATACCAGGTAACCCGGTATTCATCTGAGAGCGGTGATATAAAGTTTGAAAGTCTGGTTTACTATGATCAGCTGGTGAAAATCCGGAGAAGACTGCGAGAAAATGGACAGAGCAATGCAAGGTACAGGTTCTGGTATCGTGAATCAAAAGGTCGGTGGGAAGCAATGGCTCAACAATTTATAGAATTTACAGGAGAAGAAAAATGAGTAGCGAAATAACAGTACCATACGCCTTTGTGCCGTTATCTAAATGGGTATATATACCAGAATGGTCTTACCGTGTATCCCATGACATTCCACTCGAAGAAAGTCTGTCCGGTGCTATCGATCTTCGACTGAAAAACAGTACTGAGCTTTGTGTCGGAGGTTCTGGTAATAAGTCAGATAAATCAAACACCGTAAACTGGGCTACTACACATGATGAAAAACTTATTATCCCAGGTTCATCAATCAAAGGTATGCTGCGCAATATTATTGAAATAGCAGGATTTGGTAAATTTTCAGGATTTGTAAACAGAAAAACATCCTTCAGAGAATTGAAGACAAATACCAGGTACATGGAACGGTACGGCAATTACGCACAGGAAGCGGCTTTTCTGGATCGGGATGAACAGGGATGGTTTATAAGAACCTGCAAATGTGCTCGAATCTATAACAGTGAAATCAATGAAAAACTCTTCAACAAAAGGGAAGTGATCAAAAATTACGATCCAAAACGCGGCAAAAACGTAAGCAGAACACAAGGAGGATCTGTTCCGCAGCAGACAGCAATAGAAAAATATGATCTGGCAATGAAAAACGGACAGCAGGATATTCTTGATCACCTTTTCTCAGCAAAAATCGAAGATATGAATGTTCAGACAGGTATTAAGAAAAAGGCCACACTGACAGCTGACGGTAAAGAAACAGGGTACATAGTATTCTGCAACCTCCGAATCGTTGCCGACTTAAAAAATCCGGAAAAATACGACTACAGTTATTTTTACTATGATGTAAAACAGGAAAAGATCCGCATAAAAAAGGATGAAATCATCAGAAATTTCCAAGGCAGTCAGGAACCTGAGTTAATAAAATTCTTATTCAGCAGGCATAACAAAGAGCTTGGTATTCCTGTGTGGGTTATGAAGACAGGCAAAGAAATAAAAGAACTCGGTATCTGCAGGATGCCTCGGCTCATGAACACATACTCAGTAGATGATCTGGCAAAAAAACAGCAGGGAAATTTTCAAAAAGAACATCTTTTTGACCTGGCTGAAATATTGTTTGGCACAATTTACAACGGCCAGGAAATAAACGTGAATATGAGTTTGAAAAGCCGTATATGCTGCAGCGACTTCATTTCGGAAAAGTCTGAGAATACAGTATCAAGAAAAATGTGTCTTCAGGGACCAAAAATATCCTTTAACAACGCATATCTGACAAATGGTACATACTCGGATGACACAAATCTTTCCGGATGGAAGAGATACAAAATCCTGAATCAATTATACATTCCGGAAAGCGATGTCATAGACTCTCAAAAATCTAACGTTCACTTTGCAAACCCAGGAACAAAATTTAACGGAACAATTGTGTTTCATAACCTGAGCAGGATTGAACTAGGGGCACTGCTGTGGTGCATTAACTTTATGCAGCAGGAAGGATGCTTCCACTCACTTGGTCACGGAAAACCATACGGAGCAGGAGCTGTTCTCTTTGACAATATCAAACTGAGATTTCCTTCATATGAAAAAAACATCTCTGCTGACATAAATGAGTATATGGATCTGTTCGTAAAACACATGAACAGTCAATATCCAGCTATAGCTGGTGCTGTTGATCCGTGGCTGAACAGTCCTCAGATAATGAATCTTAAGTCCATTGCTCAAATACACGATGCTCCTCAAGGTAAGATCTACAACGAACTCAATGAGTTCAAAGGTATAAAAAATAATGAAACTTATCTGCAATATGAAATGTTAGTCGAAGATAACACTGATCCGAAAAAAGTATCTTCCATTCCTGATTATATTCCTGTAGGTTTGCTCACCGATGTATTGAAACTGCCGGTAGAAGTCGTAGGCAAGGACTTAAAAAAGAAGTGGGATGAAGAAAAAGAGGAAAAAAGACTTAACAGTCTGAATCTCAGTGAAGAAGAAAAAGTTCTTTTTAAAGAAATTAAAGAACTGAAAGATAAACTTGATGATATCTGTGAAGATGGTAATTACGACGAATCAGTGCCAAAAATAAAAAGTAACCTGCCACTTCAGCAAATCAAGGAAAAATTCAAACGCCACTTTGAAAAAATCAAGAATGATCCAGAAATGGATTCTTTGATAATAAGCAGTTTCTTTAAATTATATACAAGTAGGGGACTGGAACCTCAGCTCTTCAAAATATCAGATAAAATAAAGAAAAAGGAACCAGCGAAAAAGGCAGAAATAGAAAACATGAAAAAGGAATTTAATGAGTTAAAGGAAAAAATACAATTCTGAAGATAGTTAAATAAAGTCAAAATAATTTGTAAAAAGCGGGTACACCACCCGCTTTTTTCACTTCTTTTTTATTCTGAAGAGAGCAAAATTTACAACTCTTCTGAAGCAACCCTCCCTGATTAAAATCAACAACATATTATTATATTCATAATAATTTAACAAAATTTGTGCTTTAAATATTTACACTAACACATTGAACATAAATACATTTTTATAATGGCATGCTTTCTGCTTATAAATATACAAAAAAGCATAGACAAAAAATAGTTGAATGCAAATTACCTTATTACAGCAATCAACAAAAAAACTGCAGCTGATTTAAATAATCTGTAGTTTCAGCCATGGCTAAAAATCCGGTATAAAAATTCTGACCGATAAAAGGTTTCAGATAACAAAGATACCTTGATTGTTTGAGACAAACTAATTTTGACCTTTGAATTTGATTGGGAAAACAAAAATGGAGAATAAAACTATGTTTACACATTGCTTACCAGAATGGCTTAATAACTACCTTTTCAACGATCTTAATGCCGTCAATGCACCTAATTTTGATAAGGCAAGATCCAACCTTGCAAATTCTCATGATGACAACTGCAAATATCTCGGTACCTATTTCCCAAGAACATACACCGAGCTTGTAAACATAATGAAACAGCTGGAGAAACAAACAACCATTACGGAAACCAGCGAATTTAAAAACAGAAAGATTATCAGAATTCTGGATCTCTATAAATTTTAGTTGGACGGTTAAATCTTAGACAGTTGCTTTTTTAAGAACTGTGATGATATTCAAAGTGGTAGTTCATCCTTATAAAATATAG
>JAEEGI010026122.1_pt1 | contig 11268 bp, 5 predicted proteins | sample 8958751 | NCBI WGS metagenome assembly JAEEGI01 (sample SAMN16246545, study PRJNA631951) | gut metagenome | biome: gut microbiome; feature: rumen; material: KS-attached | host: Bos | place: Iran: Karaj | collected 2018-10 | reverse complement strand
TTCATAGGTTTATTTTTAATTTGTTCATCTAAAGTTTCTTTATATTGTCTCATTTTTTCTTCTTTAACTTGTTGTTCAGCAAATTTAATTTTTTCTTCATCAGTCATTTCTCTAAATGTTTTTTTAGGTAAATTTTGATTCATATCATGTGTTAAATAAGAATAAGTTGAATTATTTTTATTTTTATTTGATAAAAATTGTCTTCTATCTTCATCTCTTTGATCTAATTTAGGATTAAAATTACTATAAGTTTTATTTTTATTTATATTTTTATTTATATTATCATTCATATTATAATTATTGTAATTTAAATTATTATTTTCATATTGATTATTATAATTTTGTTGGTATGGAATATTTATTTGTTGATTTTGATTATATTGTGGAATATTTTTTTCTTGGTAATTTTGTTGGAAATTATTTTGACTCATATGAAAATTACTTTTTATATTTTGAGGTGTATTTGGAATTGGAATGTTAAATTCATTCTTTTTCCTTTTTTCTTCTTCTTCCATTGCTTTTTCTAATCTTCTTTGTTTTAAATATTCTTGTAATTCTAACTTTTCTTCCCGTGATTCTTTATCTTTTATATAATCTTTATATCTTAAATATGATTCTGGAGGATATTGAGGTGGAATATTATTATTATTATTTGTTCTTATTGAACTTTGCTCTGTTAATGGTCTTTGATTTGGTGTTGGTTGTCTCATATTATTATAATTATTATTATTTAATGGTGATTGAATATATTGTTCCCGTAAATTCTGATTTTGTTGTATATTATATGGAAGTTTTTGAGGAAGTGCATTTTGAATTATATTATAATTTAATTGTTGGGAATAATTATTTTGATTTGGAATTTCTTCTGGATTATTGAATTTAGGGTTATTATATACTTGGGGATATTGTAGACTTTCTCTTGTATTATTATTATAATTTTGAGGATTATATTGTTGAGGAATTTCTTGATTATAATTATTATAATTTTGAAGATTATATTGTTGAGGAATTTCTTGATTGTTATTATAATTTTGAGGATTATATTGTTGTGGAATTTCTTGATTATAATTATTATAATTTTGTGGATTATATTGTTGAGGAATTTCTTGATTATTATTATAATTTTGAGGATTATATTGTTGAGGAATTTGTCTTGAATTATTTATATAATTTTGAGGGATATATTGTTGTTGTTGTTGATGAGGTGTTTGTCTTGGATTATTTATATAATTGTCAGAAATTTCTTTTGGATTATTATTATTCTCTTGAGGGATATATTGTTGTTGTAGAGGAGTTTGTCTTTGTTTTAAATATTCTTGAGGATTATATTGTAATTGAGATAAATCTCTTTGACTCATATTATATTGTTGTTGATTATTAGAATTATTATAATTTATTTGTTGTTGTGGTTCATAAGAATTATCATTGTTCATTATCTGTGTATTACCTTGTTGTTTATTATCATTTATTTTATTATAAGGTTCAAAATTAATAATATTATAATCTTTTCTGAAATTTCTATTAGCATATTCATTAATTTGATTATTTGCAAATTTTTCAGGAATTTTCCAAGGCATAACTTTATATCCAGCTCTAGCATAAGAATTATCATTTGCAATATTTGTACATAAATTATCATTTAATGAATCTATAGTTTTTCTTTGATAATGATAATCTTTATCTTCAGTTATTTTAATTGGTGTTTGTATTCTTTCATTATTTAAATTTTGTTTTTGCTGTTCTTTCATTTTCATATAATTATTATAATCTTCCCTTTGTTTTTGCATAAATATAATTTTTTTTTGTTGTCTCTCCTTTTCTTCTTCTTCTAATTGAGCTGATAATTTATCTTTTACATAAAAAGGATCATTCTTCATTTTTTAAATATATTTTAAAAGTATTTTAAATTTATTTTATGAATTTGTTTTAAAATATTAAATTAATTGAAAAATTAATAAATTGAATTGTTTAAATGAAATCTTCTTTTTTTAAATTTGGAATAATTTCTTTTTTTACATCAAATTTTCCTTCAATAATAATCATCTTTCCAAAAATTGAATGATTAATTAATTTTATCCAATTAGGGAATATTTTAATTAATTTTTGTATAATATTATATAATTCTTTTTCATTAAAGCATGAATTAATGATTTTATTATTAAGAAGTTTATTAATCAATTCAGGAAAAATCCAAGATTCTTTTTTTGAAATAATAGTTAAAGTCTTAATTTCAATTATTAAATTAGAAATATCTTTAATAATGTCTTGATTAGAATGATTTAAAGAAGAATAATTTAATATTTCATTACTAATTTTTACAGCTTCTTCTTTTTTTCTTAATTTATTTAAAAACTCAGAAGAACAATATTTTGATAAAATTTTATTTTTTTCTTCATTTTTATTTTCAATTTCTTTTTTATTAATTACTTTATCAATTAAAAAATTTCTAATATCATTTTTAACAATAATATTTTCATAAGGGTTATTATTTATTGGTTTTTCCTCAATATTAAACATTGGAATATCTTTTATATTTTCTAAATCAAATTCATGATGCCAAGTTTTAGTTTTATAAGGATCAAAATTCGAAAAATTAATTTTTTCTAAAAATTTTTTATGCTCTTCATAAACTATTTTTATTAAAGCATTTTTAAAAAATTTTTTTCTCTCTTCTAATATATTATTAGGAATGGGATTATATTCAGGAATAAAATTATTTTGAAATTCATTAAAATTAAACTCAGATAAATTATCTTTTATTTCATTAGAATAATTAATAATATTTTTATCATAATTTTTAGGAATATCAATTAATAAATCATAATCATTTTTATCTGAATTTTTAACCCATTTTAAAATATATAAAAATGGACCAACATATAAAATTTGTTTAAAAATATTTAAATTAAATCTTCTTTTAAAACTTGATTCAATTGATTCACAAATTCTATTTATATTAATAGTTCTACTTGATTTAATTGATTTAAAATTATTAATCGTTAATTCCAAATTTTCAAAAGAAATAAATAAGAATTTATATTTTGTTGGAAGTGGTAATTCTCTTATTTCTTTAATTAAATCTTCATATTTAAATCTTAATGTTGAAAATGAACTTTCACTTCTTTTTACTTCATTTGATTTTCTTTCAAATTTATTTAATCTTTCTTTTCTTATTTCGTTAATACAATCTAAAGTTTTTTTTGAAAGAGAAATATTAATGTTACAAGTTGAATTACTTTTTGATGGAATTTTATTTAAATTTTCTTTTGTTTTATTTATTACTTCTATTGTTTCTTTTGATAATTGTAAAGAAGGTTTATTTTCAATTTTATTTAAATTTATATTATTATTTCCAACTTTCTTATTCAAAATTAAATTTATAATTGATTTTGTATTTGAAGATAATTGAAGAGGAGGTTTAAAAGTTTCATTTATATTATTATTTATTTTATTCCCGCGTTTCCTTTTTTTTTGTAATATAATATTATCATTTGATTTTTTCATTTTTTTCACTTTTGGATTTTTAATTTCTTTTTCTTCTTTTGATATCGATTTTTTTTGTGATTCATTTTTTGATAATGACTTTGTTATTGAAGGATTATTTTTAATTTCTTTGAATTGATAAGTTATTTGTTGATCGTACATAGATTTATTAAAATATTATTTTTTGAAAATTTTAAATTTTAGTTTAAAAAAGACAAATTAAGAAATAATAATTTTTTTTAAATAAAATTATTTAGTTAAACTAAATATTTATTAATGATAAAAATGGCTCAATTATCATATGATTATATGATAAAAAATCCATTATTAGTGAAAAAATAATAATAATTGTATTTAATATTATTTCACTTTTATTAAATTTAATAAATAATTAGATTTTTTAACTAAGGTTCAGTTAAAGTAATTTTATTAGAGCTTTTATCCAAATTTACATTATCGTTACTATTTTTTAATTTTTTTTTTTGATTAATTATATGTTGTCTTTCCACATTTCTAATAGTAACTCTATTTAACATAACTTTTTTTTTTAATTGAACAAAATCATCTTTCATTTTTTTGTCTAATTTTAAAAAAGCAATTGGATTAGTTTTTTTTAAAATTTCTAAATCTTCATCCATTAATTCTCCATTAGATTTTATTTTTGTAGGAATTCCTTTTCTAAAAATAGGTGTTTCAAAATAAGGTGGTTTAATAAACCCTTTTAATAACTCATTTTCAGTTTTTAATCTTTGCTTGTATAAATTAAATGATTTTATCGGTTCGATTATACTTTCTTTTTTAAATTTTTTTTCATTTTCTGACATTAATGAAATAAATGATAAATTTCCCCTTTTTATTTTTTCATCTAAAGTTTCTTCTTTTTTTTCTTCTTCCTTTTTATCTAACTCTTTCTTCTCTTCTTCTTTTAAATTTTCTGCTAGTTTTTCAATATTTTTACTTTCTTCTTCTTCTTTTTTTTCTTCTTCTTTATTAATATTTTTATTTTTAACTTCTTCTTCCTTTTTTTTTTCTTCTTCTTCTCGTTTTCTTTCTTCTTCTTCTCTTTTTCTTTCTTCTTCTTCTCTTTTTTTTTGTTCTTCTTCATAAGAATAAACACCAAATTTATCAAAAATTCTTCTTCCTAAAGTAATATTTGAACTATTTGTCATTGTGTTTATATCAATAAAATCACTTCTTAGAGTTTCTGAAAAATTTTTTTTTTGATTTTGATTTAATATTTTCATATGTTTTAATCCAATTCTTCTTATTCTTTCATGAAAAGCATTATATTTTTCTTTAATTTTTTCATCAGGAATTTTTAATAATCTACCATTTATTATTTTCATATCACTATTTCTTTTTAAAACTTCTTTAAATTGTGTTAATGCTATAATAACTTTATTTGATTTTAAAGTATTTAATTGATATTTATATTTTTTTCTATATTCATTAAATGTATCTTCTATCTTTTTTATTAATTTTTTAGAATCTTCTTTTGCAACATCAATTTCATTTATATCACAAGTTAAATAACTTAATCCTCTATTTTCATTATCTTTTCCAATAAAAAAGCTTGCTTCATTACTTGAAAAATATTTTTGTAACTGTTTAATTAATTTATTTTTATAATTATCTTTTAAATCATAATTTGGAATATTTGAAAAAGGTGGAACTAAAGGTCTTGGAAATTTACTATATCCTTCAAATCTTCTTATTGTTGGAAAATAATCAGAATAATTATTATATGAGGGAATTGTAATTGTAGAATTAAAAGGTAAATGTTCTAAATTTTTTCTGTTTTTATTATTTACTGTTCCTGTTATATCTGGAAGAAATTCCGGATATTTTCTTCCAAATAAATCACATAAATAATGATTATTTTCACTATCTGAAAGTATTAATCTTCCATTATCTGGATTATAACATATTTGTTTAATAATAGACATTTTTTTATTATTTGCATTTAATTAAATAAGGGAAAATATTATTATAATAAAAATAAACAAAAAAAAAAATATTATTAAACTTTTTCAACATTTACAATCCTAACACTTTATTTCCATAATCATATCAGATTGAGTTCTATAAATATTAAATTCAATTGAGTATTGTTAATTCAAAAAAGAAAAATAGTTTTTTTATCATCATAAAATTATAATATTTCTTTTGCCATTTGTAGAATATCATTTATTATTTATTTAATTCATTCAAAAACCTTTTTATATCTTTAAAAAAAATAAATTAATATGTAAATATTTCTTTTAATTAAATAAATCAAAACTATAAAACTCCAAAAAAAATTAATAAATCATAAAATTTAAAAAAAAAATATATATCAAAAAATCAAAAATGGGAGATGCAAATTATGAAAAATTAATATCACTTGCAAGAATAACTGAACAAGCAGAAAGACATGAAGAAACAATAAAATATATGGAAGAAATAGTAAAAACAAAAAAAGAAGATTTAACAATAGAAGAAAGAAACATATTATCAGCAGCATATAAAAATTGTGTATCTCAAAGAAGAAGTGCATGGAGATCAATATATGGAATAGAAATAAAAGAGAAAACAAACGGTTCAAAGTTTTTAAATTTAGTTACAAATTTAAAATCAACATTAGAAAAAGAATTAAATGACTTATGTAATCAAATGTTAAATTTAATAGATAATTTTTTATTACAAAAAGCATCAAATGATGAATCAAAAGTATTTTATTTGAAAATGAAAGGAGATTATTATAGATATTTAGCAGAATTTTTAACAGGAGATAAAAATAATGAAGTTGCAATAAATTCAATGAATAGTTATAAACAAGCAAATGAATTAGCTGAAAAATTACCAGTTACTAATCCAATTAAATTAGGTTTAGCTCTTAATTTTTCTGTTTTTTATTATGAAGTTAAAAATGATGCAAAAACTGCTTGTAAAATCGCAAGTGAAGCTTTTGATGTTGCTATTCATCAATTAGAAAAAATTGAAGATGAACAATATAAAGATTCCACTACTATTTTACAGTTACTTAAAGAAAATATTGATATGTGGAAAGCTGATTTACAAGAACAAGAAGATGATGGAGATGATGTTAGAGATGAATAAAGGTTTTTTAATTTTTAACAGTTTATTTTTTAAAGACTTTTAAATAAAATTTATAGGTTAAAAATTGGATTTTTTATTTTTTTTATTTATTTTGAAAGAATATTATTGAGTATTATTATTTATTTATTTATTCTTTGATAAATAAATGTAAAACTTATTTATGGAATACAATTATTGATAAAATATTTTAATTTGTTTAATTTGATAAAAGATAAAGTTTCAAATTCCTTCAATACAACAAAAAATAATACTTATTATTTTTTATATCAAATAACAAACTTTTTTAAAAATTAAAATTATTTGAAAAAAAAATGGGTTTTTCCACAATATTCATAATACCTTTAAGAATAATAAAATATTTTCTTTTATTCCCAATAACCCATCCATTACTTTTCTTAATTCATCTTCTAATAAATTTTTTAATAGCAACATTTATTTATATAAAAATGAAGCCATTTTATGATCCTTTAAAATCTGAAATCCACAATAAATATCCAGAATTTAAAAGATTTGATAAAGTAAGTTTCTTAAGATTATTTATAGGACTTTCCTTCTTAGTTTGGCCAAGAGCATTATTAATGGTTATATCAATGACAATAATGGCAGTTGTAGTGAATTTAGGTAAAGATATATTAGATCCAAAACACAAAAAAATAAAAGATTTCTTTTATCAAAAAGGTTCTCGTGTAGTATTATTTGCATTAGGATGTATAATTCCAAAAGAAATAAGAAATGAAAAGAAAACAGAAGAAGTAATAAAAAAATATTTAGGTCCAGATTATCAAATAAGTTATATAAAAAAATATTCATGTGTAGTATCAAACCATGTATCATGGGTAGAGAGTTTTTATTATAATTACCGTTTTGCAATAGGATATATAGGTAAAAAATCAGCATCAAAAGTACCAGGTATAAGTCAAATAGGAAAATATAATCAAACAATATATTGTGATAGAACAGATCCAAATGACAGACAAAAAACAGCAGAAAAAATAGCAGAGAGACAAAAAGGAATATTAAATGGAACAATATTAACTCAATTAGCTATTTATCCTGAAGGAACTCAAAGTAATGGAACTCATTTAATTAAATTTAAAAGAGGTGCTTTTATGACTTTATTACCTATTAAACCTATGGTTGAATTAATTGATCATACTGATGAGTGTATTTTAGCTTGTAGTATTGTTCCTATGCATTTTCATATGATTTATACTTGCTGCTTTTTATGGCATTATGATACTTTTTTAGAATTACCTACTATTGAACCTACTGATTATATGTATGAAAATTATAAATCCTTTGGAAAGGAAAAATGGCAAATTTATATGGAAGTCACAAAAAGAATTATGAGTGAAGCTTCTGGCTTGGAAATTAGTGAAGGGTCTTTCGATGAAAAGTTAAACTATATTAGTGCAATTGTTGGGAAAAAAGTTAAGAATACTTAAACTTTGGAATTTCACTTTTTTTCTTTTAATTTAATTTTATTTTTTAAAAATTTTGTTTTTTGTGATAATAATATAGAAATTATAATTTTAACAATGAAAAATCATTTTTAATCTTTTTTATTCACTTCAAAATTATTGTATTGATATATAGATTTAATATTGAAAGATTAATGATAAACATAATATTTAGGGAAATTTTAATATGTATATTTTTTTAAATAACAAAAATTTTTGAATTAATTATTTAATTTTTATCAAAAAAAATTAAAAATGAAATTCAGTTATTTTATATTTGAATAAGTTTATAATTCAAATTTGATTATTAAATGATATTATTATTTACTTTCCTTTTAATTAAATTTTTAGGAACATCAATTATATTTTTATAATTAACATTTTTATTTTGTGAATGGTTTTTCTCATGAACACTATGATTATTATCAAAATCCCAATCAATTTCTTCTTCTTTTTCATTTCCTTTATCATTTTTATTGTCTTTTAAATCAACATTTTTAAACCTTTCAATTTTTTTAAAATTTTGTAAATCATTTTCATACTCATTTTTCCTTTTATCTTTCTTTAACTTAATATCAAAAATATAATCCATATTTGCAGCTAAATTTAAATATCTAACATGAGTAAAAACACATTGAGCAAAAGAAGAAATAATTCCACTTTTAATATTATAACCTTCTTCTAAAATACTTATCATCATTTTTTTAGAATAATGATCAGCAACAAATTGTAATTGTTGTGTTAAAAAAGCATAGTCATATTCTTGTAAAAACATTTGATTATCATTTTCTTCTAATTCATGGCCATCAAAACCAGAACATAATATAATTAAATCTGGTTTAAATTTACATAATCTTGGAATAACTTTACTTCTTATTACATTTCTAAAATCATGTGAATAAGTTTTCTTTGTATTAAAAGGTATATTTAATATTCCAGCAGGATAAATTTCATCATTTTCTTTTGTATTATTTATTATATTACCAAAAGAATTATTTTCTTTAATATGTGTAGATATATATAATATATTTTTAGCATCTTCAAAATTTAGCCAATTGATATTTTTATCTTTTCTAATATTAATTTTCCCTATTTTATCATAATTCATATCTTTAGTAAAAACTTTAGAATTTAACATTTGAATAATTTCTTCACTTCCTTTTCCACAAAAAGCATTATAATCAAAAATAGCAATTTTTGAAATTCCAAGGTCTTTATGTTTATATCTAGCATAAGCAGCTCCAATACAAGCATTATTAATAATACAATTATTTGAATTATTTATATTATTTTCAAAAGATCCAAAATAACCTGCATTATGTCCTGGAGGTCTTATAATTACAAATGCATTTGCACATTCTCCTGAAATTACAATATCTATTGCATCAAATATTGACCCTATTGTTGATGTCATTATATTAAATGTATTTTTAGATATATATGTATCTGAATTTAATTTTTCTGTTTTATATTTTGAATTTTCTTCTTTTGATTTTTCATTGTTATAATTATTTATAGGAATATCATTATTATTATTATTTATTAAATTTAGTGATTTTTTTTTAGAAATGTTATCACATTTTGTTTTTATATTTTGTAAATATGTTATATCATGACATTTCAATATATCGTTTAAACATGCTTCTCTTTTACTTTCTTTTATTATAAATTTTGTAGTATCATCAAATAAATTATTATTTAAAATTCCTGTTTTTTTATCTGAAATTAATACAGAAAATCTATCAGGATTTTCTTTTAATTCATTTTTTTTTTTAATTCTCTTAATAGGATCATCAGGTAATTCTAAATGTAATAAGCAATTTGTATTATAAACAATTGCAGTTTTTCTAACTGCAAATTTAAAATCAAATTTTAATTGTTCTCTTTTAATAATATTCATTGAATGAATACTTTCCCAACTTTTAAGTGCAATTAATCCATTATAATATATTGAATTTATTCCATAAATTCCTCCTTCTTGATTATCAGTATATTTTGAATATATTAATAAAATTTTTTCTAAATCATTTTTTACTTCTTTATCAAATCCAAAGCAATTTAAAACAATAAAGCCAACAATTTCAAATGCATGATGAATAAGACAATTTTCAAAGAAAACTTCTTCTCTTTGATAATATAATCCTTTATTTAATTTAGATTCTTCTCTGATTTTCAAATATATTTCTTTTAATTTATTACAATTTTGACAAATTTGAGCAAATGAATCTTTACTATTATATTTATATACATAATTAATCACATAATCACCATTATTATCAATTATAAATAGTTCATCAATTGATATATTTATTCCTATTAAACCATCAGTAAAATCATATTGAAAAATCATATGTAGATAAGTTCTTCCTAATCTATCAACAAGATTTTTTTGTTCTGGATATTTTTCAATTATATAATGAAAAATTTCAGAACATCTTTTTTGTTCTTTTTTAAAAATACACATAACTAAAGATAAATGAATAATATACATTCCTTCAGTAATAACATTAATATCTGCTTTATATTCTATTAATTTCTTAAATATATGAATATCTGAAAATAATATACTATATTGAAGCGGGGATAATCCTTCATCTGATATTTTATTTATAAAATTTGGATTTTCTTTTAAAATTTCTTCAATTTTTACAATATTATCATCTTTTATATATGTTATAAATTGAATAAATAAAATTTCTGTTTCTAAAGATGTTAAATTTTCTGTTTTTTTATTTATTGATTTTTCATTGAGATCTAAATTAGATATATTGAATAAATTAAAGTTATTTTTGATATTATTTTCTTCTATTTCATATGTTTTTCTTAATATTTTTTCTTCAGGCAAAGGATTTTTTATTAGATTTTGGGAGATATTTTTTTGATTATCTGTTGTATTTTGGGTTTTTTCTTGATTTTGTTTTTCTGTATTATTATTAGTTAAGCTTTCCATTAATTAATTCTTTAAATTTATTCTTAAAAGAATTATAAAATAAATTTTATTTTAATCAATTATTTGATAATTTATAAAATTTTTATTAATTTTTTATAGAATTAAATTAATATAAATAAAAATTTATTTTATTACATTAAATTTATCTCTGAACAATCAAAAAAAACTTTTTTTTATTTGAATAAAAAATTTAGAAATCTATTATTGACCATTAAAAAGGTAAGTATTTATTTATAACAAATTTATTCTTTTAAAAATTAAAATTTGTATAATTAT
>JAEEGI010026120.1_pt1 | contig 11269 bp, 10 predicted proteins | sample 8958751 | NCBI WGS metagenome assembly JAEEGI01 (sample SAMN16246545, study PRJNA631951) | gut metagenome | biome: gut microbiome; feature: rumen; material: KS-attached | host: Bos | place: Iran: Karaj | collected 2018-10 | reverse complement strand
ACAGTATTTGATGAATTATTAATAAGGTGAGATAATATTAAAAATACCTGTACTTTAAAATAAAACATAATCATGTCTCGACTTTTAACATCTTTTATAGGTAAACTTTTTGGTCGTTCTGCGTTATATGGGCAGAAAGACCATGAAGTGGAGCCTATGGATAAAAGTCGCATGACAGAGATGGAGTTCGAGCAGATGGAGAATCGTCTGCGTCCGCGCATCATGCAGATGGGACGTGAGTTCTTCGGTTCGGACACCGAGGCTGAGGAGGTGGTGCAAGAGACATGGCTGAGGGCTTGGAACGTGCGGGACAGGGTGGAACTCACAGATGCATATATCCTGCGTATCGCCCGCAACTGCTGTGTATCAATGTGGCGTGGACAACGCACTGTCGTGGAACTGGCTGATCATGAGAATGCCGTCGCCACCGAGGTCACACCACAAGAGGAAATGGAAGAGCAGGAAAACTCCGAGTGGTTGCAATCCCGCCTACAACGTCTGCCCAAAGCGGAACGAGAAGTATGGCAACTCTTCTATGATGAAGGACTGACTGTAGAGGAAATTGCCGAAACAAGAGGTATAACCATAGGCACAGTTCGCAAAATTATCTCCAATGTTCGCAGCGCTTTACGCAAAGACATACGTCGCCGTTTCTTCCACTTGCGTCATTTGATTCTGTTCACCGCAATCGCCTTGGTGACGGGACTTGCAGTCGCATCCATTGTCAGCCCCACTGGTATTGTCCGCAGTGCAGTGGAACGTATATTAGGCATACCAGAGGATACAACAATATATGAAACTCCAGAGATAATGGCTTCCTATCATGGGGATGTTGAGGCCTTGTACCGGCATATCGCCTTTGAAATGCACTATCCTGAATCTGCTATAGCCGACAGCGTCCAGGGACGAGTTATTATTTCTTTCGTGGTGGAGAAGGATGGCCACCTCACTAACTATAAAGTTCTGCACACACCAGATGAGCGCCTTTCCAATGAAGCAATCCGTGTCGTGCGTTTGACTGAGCCTTGGATTCCTGCCAAGAACAAAGGAAAAGATGTGCGCTCCCGGTTCTGCATGCCGGTTGTGTTCCGCCTGAAATGAAAAAATCTTCATAAACATACTTAAAAACCATAAAACATCAAAGGTAATTCTTGGCTCAAAAAGCCGACAGCCCTGCTTTGTCATCATGGCAAAGCGGGGCTTTATTTTTAGGTGGATTCTGTCTTTAACATATTTTATGGGTAAAGATTCGTACGGTGATGCGTTATAAGTGCAGAATATCCAAAATACAAGTTTATCGAACCGTATGAAAAAACCTACTTTATTATTCCTTGTCCTTCTCACAACCGTTGTTTTTGAGGTGTGGGCACAGCACAAAGACGCATCTATTTTGATTTTGAGCCGCAATCGGCTGGGAAAGGCGACCGTTGTCGATACCAGCGACGTGAGGGTTTATTATGCGCTGAATGCCGACTCTCTCAGCAATCAGGACACTTATGTTGACCTGCGGGTGCTGGAAGTCGGCTCGAAAGTGACCAAGTGCAGCAGTGAGTTCGTCCGTGAGGGAGAAGAACATCAGAAAGAAATCCTGAAGACATGGAAACTGAACCATCCTCATGCCGACGGTGTTCCCCGTCCTCATCCCATTCACGGCAAACGAAGTGACTATTGGAACGAGATACAATACACCGATATTTATATCGAAGGGGAGACCGCCACGGAATACCACACCATGCCGCACGGCTTTCAGGGAGAGAACGGCTATATTGTCAGTCAGTATCCATCTCAGAATTGGACGCTTACAGATGATACTGCAACCGTTCTTGGTCACCAATGCCAGAAAGCCGTATGTCACTGGCATGGCCGCGACTTCGAGGCATGGTTTGCTCCAGATATCCCAATCCGACGCGGCCCGTGGATCTTCGGAGGACTGCCGGGCCTCATCCTGAAGATATATGACAAAGACCGTCATTACACGTTCGAGGCAGTGAGCATCAAGCGCGGAAAGCAACCCGTCATACGTTTTGCTTACGATGGCTATCGTAAGGGCAGCCGTGAACGGTATCTCAAACTCAACCATGACCTGAACGCTGAATATAAAAACACCATCGGCCGTATGGGCGGAATGATGAAGAACGCCGCCGGCGAATGGGTGCCTTCGTCAGGGGGCAAGATTCCGTATGAACCATTAGAATTAGAATAACCTATGATTACAAAAGCATCTGTCCGCCGCTTCTTGTGGCGTTATTTCCCCACTCTTCATGCAATCATTTACCACAATACCTTCAACGATGAGGAAAAGCAGGAATTGATGGAAATCATAAATCATCACATAGACAAATGAAAACGAAACTCATAGCCTTAACCCTCATACTCACCGCCATCTGTGGCAGAACTGATGCACAGACCGTCATTGAGGGTACGGTGACGGACTCTCTAGGTAAGGTTGTTGAAGCCTACGTCACCGTGTCGCCGAAAGGCACAGGCAACATCATCGGCTTTGCAGACACCGATACCAAGGGGTACTATAAGTTGGAAATCAAGACCACTGCCGATTCTCTGACCGTCACCGCCTCGGGACTGACCATCGGAAACCATGTGAAATTCGTTGCCAACCGCTCACAGCGGCTCGATTTCAAAGTGAAACAGCAGGTCATCGAACTGAAGGAGGTCTCCATCAAGGCCGACAAGATACGTCAGCACGGTGACACAATCAGTTATCTTGTCGGTGCCTACCAGCAGCAGGGCGACCGTGTCATCGGCGACGTGCTGAAGCGAATGCCCGGGATAGAGGTTTCTGAGAGCGGTGCCATCAAGTTCAACGGCAAGGCAATCAGGAAATTCTATGTCGAGGATATGGACCTGCTGCAAGGCCGCTACGGACTCGCCACGAACAACATCAATGCCTCTGATGTGGCCACAGTACAGGTGCTGGAGCATCACCAGCCCATCAAGGCGCTGCAGGACAGAACCCTCACCGATGACGTTGCCATCAACTTGAAACTGAAAGATGCCGCAAAAGGCACAGTAGCCGTGAATACGATGTTAGGAGGCGGTTGGCAACAGTCAGGACCGTGGCGTCTTGACAGCCGTCCCCTTTCCGACGGACAGACGGTCATAGGATCCAATCCTTTATGGACAGCCGAGGTTGTAGGCATGTACTTCGCCAAACGGCGCCAGAACATGACATTGTATAAAGGGAACAACACTGGCGATGATGTCTCAAAGGAACTGACCTCACATTATTCCAACATCAACAGTGTCAGCCTCTACCCTTTCTGTCCGACGAATGTCATGCTGCCATCGGGTGCGGGCCTGCCACAGAAACGCATCTTCGATAATCACAGCCACATAGTCACGATGAACCACCTGGAGAAAGTGGGTAAGGACTCTGAGATTACGATGAACATAGCCTACCACAACGACGACATCCGCCGTGAGGGTATGTCGGAGAGCGACCATTTCATCAGCGATGACAGCCGGCTGATGACCACTGAGACGCTGACCTCACGCACACATCTGAACAATCTCAGTGGCAACCTAAGATATATGTGGAACGCCAAAGACGGCTTCCTTGCCAATGTCATTAAGTTCGACGGCAGTTGGAATTCCGACAGGGTGGAGGGTCTGCTGACGTCACAGTTGACTGGCCCTCAGTCCAAAAACTACGGCAGCGAACGCACACACCAGCATTTTGACCGTCCGACACTGGCGGTGAGCAATACGACCAATCTCATCAAGAACGTAGGCAAGCACACCTTAGACCTGCATTTCTCAATAGGCTATGCACAACGGCCCAATACGCTTACTGTGGGCGTGGATTCACTCAATGCTGAGCAGGAGATATTCAATAGCCATGACTATCAGCAAGACATTGAATCACGCCACATCAACACCAATTTCCACACCAACTATGACTTCCGTTTCGGCGATTTCACCCTTGCTTACGGTGTGATAGCCAATGCCAGTTTTCACGGTATAGAAACCGACCTAGACGGTTTCACGCCTCCAACCGATGAATCAGCCAGTTCCCAAATCAGAAACGATCTTTGGTACAACACCTACGAACTGACTCTCGGACAACATTACAAATGGGAACATGGCGGCTGGCGTATATCCCTTGGATGCCCGTTGAACCTCTACACACAGACTCTCGACGACCGCATCCGGGATGACAAGCACAGTTACACTCACCTGCTTGTATCCCCAAACTTCTCCACCAGTTATGAGTGGCGCGACTGGAGCGGCAACATCAACGCATCATATTACAAGAATGTGGGTGACCCGGGTGGCATTTACAGTGGCTACATCATGAACAACTACCGGGCCTTCCAGCGGTCATACGTGGAACAGCTGTCCGAAACCGACCGTGTGGGAGCCGGAGCCAGCATCGGCTACCGCAGTGCATTGAATGCCATGTTCTTCCGCCTCAACGCCAACTACAGCCACACCCGGGACAACCAAATCTACGGTTACTCCTACGATGGAGCCACCAGTGTGGTCCAAGCCGTTGACCAGGCCACCACATCCGACTCCTATAACCTCAACCTCGACTTCAGCAAGGGATTCGACTGGCTGCAGACCACCGTCCGAGCCTTCGGCGGTTATGGTCATAGTCACAGCGAACAGCTGATTGCAGGAAATCTCTATCCGTTCAACAGCCGTACGGTCAGCCTCGGAGCCGGTGGCACCATCACACCACTGCCATGGCTCAACTTTGTGCTGAGCAGCGGCTACAGTTGGAACAGCAGCTGGACAGACAGCGGCGGCAGTGACCTCGCCCGCACCGTCCGTTCAGCCACCCAGCGCCTCTCCATGAATGTCTATGTCACTAAGCAGATGACACTTGCCGTTTCAGTTGAGGACAACTACTCAAACCTCACCGCTACCGACCGCCATGCCTGGTTTGGAGACATCAAGGCGAAGTACAAACTGAAGCATTGCGACCTTGAGCTGCAACTCAACAACCTTTTTGACCAGCGCACCTATACCAGAGTCAACTATTCAGGTCTTGACATCTACACCAACACCACGCAGCTCCGTCCGAGGAACATCCTCGCCACGGTTCGATTCAAACTATTGTAAAACCAAAATAAAGAAAGCAATATTATGAACATGAAGAACTTCATATTCACCTTTATCTTCGTCTCCGTGTGCATCAGTACAAATGCCCAGTGGAAACAAAGCGATGCCGATGCGAGTGGAATGCACAATACCGTCGTGAGGCGTAAAGCCATCGACACTGCCAACCTGCGCATCAAGTATGCATGGGGTGCAACGGACATCACACAGGACAGCACCTATCTGGACTGCGGGCAGCTGCTCATAGGCCAACGCATGACTAAGTACAGCAGCTGGTTTGTGGAAGTTGCAGACAGCGAACGTGTGCAGTGGGCAAAGATGAACCCGCATGCGCAGAGCGTCCCAAACGGAACATGGTGGATGCGGGGCAAGAAACCAGGTATTTGGAGCGAGTACCAATACTCCAACATCTTCATCCATGGTGACACGCTCAACGAATGGGCAGTTATGCCGATGGGACAGGAATGGCCACAGCGATACGAGGAGAAATGGCGTGGACAGGAATGGACGTTGCAAGAAGACACCGCATCGTTTCTCGGTCATCAATGCCAGAAAGCCATCTGCCGCTGGCGAGGACGCGACTACATAGCATGGTTCGCTCCCGACATTCCCATCAGCCGTGGGCCGTGGAAGTTCGGCGGACTACCGGGACTGATCATGAAGATTCACGATGTGGACAGCCTATACGTCTTTGAGGCGGTGTCGATAGAAAAGGGGAATTTCCCCATCTGGCAATACCCCAAGGAGGAATTTATGAAATCCACACGCCAAAAGACATGGAAACTGCAGCAAGCCTTCAACCTCAACTATCCGAAGACCGCCGGGCGACGACGATTCAACGAAGACGGCACTATCGGTGACTTGATATCCAAGCCACACGAGTATGCCCCCTTGGAGCTGGAGTAATGTGCGAGTATTTAAGCAGGAAACCAATAAGATAAAAACATAATTAAAAACAGCTTAATCAAAAACAAAGATGAAAAAGAACCTGATTATTGCCTTTGCAGTTATGATGCTGCATGCAGTCGCTATCTCAGCGCAGTCACAGAGACAAACTATCTACAAACCTGACCAAGTGGAGCAACGAGCCATGTTCCCGGGAGGACAGGATGGAATGTTGAGTTTTATGATGCAACACATGAAATACCCGAAAGAGGCGGAGAAAGATAAAGCCCAGGGAACCGTCGTCGTGCATTTCGTTGTGGAAGCCGACGGCAGCATATCCGATGCCCACGTTCCCGATAGCCAGAAAGTCCATCCCGTCCTTGACGCCGCAGCGGTACAGTTTGTTAGGAATATGCCTAAATGGAAACCTGCCAGACTGAAGGGTAAGGCTGTCCGTCAGAGAGCATCACATGCAGTAGCCTATAGGTATCAGTGACTTCTTAACTTCGTAAATATATGAAGCGGATAATTATATTCCTCACCATTCTTGCCGTATGTGGTGAGGTGTGGGCACAACCCAAAATTAACGGAAGGGCACCCGTCAGGGAGAAACGAGGGTACGACAAGCGAATCGTTGTGGACACCGCCAACGTCCGTATTTTGTATGCACTCAATGCCAAGGATGTCAAAGACGAGAACACCTACTTGGATCTTGGCAAGTTGGAGGTGGGCAGAAGGATGCAAAAGTACAGTAGTGAGTTTGTATATACCTCCGACTTGGAAGTTGCCAAGTGGAAAAAGGAGAAAGGACACCAGGGCTACGTTCCCAAGACCTTTTTTATTCGTGGCGAAAATACGGACAATTGGAGCGAACTGGTCTATTCTGACTATTTTATTAAAGGAAACACCCTGACGGAGTGGGCCTGTATGCCGTTGTATGCGGAAAAGGACAATGGGCGTTACACCGAGCAGTGGCCACTGATGAAATGGACGCTGACAAGTGAAACACTGACCATTCTCGGCCATCGGTGTCAGAAAGCCACCTGTCATTTCCGTGGCCGTGATTTTGTGGCATGGTTCGCTGCAGATGTGCCCATCAAGGGTGGTCCGTGGAAATTCGGAGGACTGCCTGGCTGCATCCTTAAGGTCTATGACACACAACATCTCTATGAGTGGGAGGCCGTGGCCATCGAGCGTGGCACCTTTCCCATCTGTCAATATCCAGAGTCACTCTATCCCAAAACAACCCGCAAGCGTATTTGGAAACTGCAGAAGGAATATACAGAGAACTATCTGAACGCCATCGGATGGACAAGCCTCGAAGGAAGACCTGCCCCGAAAAGAGTTTCCTTTGAACAGTTGGAAAAAGAATAAAAAATCATCATGAACAAAAAACTTATCACACTGATTATCGCCCTTACCGCCCTATGTAGTGGGGCTAATGCGCAACCGAAAAACGCTTATTGTATGGCACCGTCCCACAGAGGTGCAGGGAAGATGACGGTCATTGACACAACCCGCATCAGGGTGTGGTATGCCTTCAATGCTGAAAATGTGAAAGACGTTAACACTTATATAGACCATCAACGCTTGGACATCGGTAAGCGGGTGACGAAATATTACAGTGATTTTCTCTTCCGTTCCGATTCGCTGGTGGCTTTATGGCATAAATCCCACCCAGGGGCACATTCTGTTCCGATTCGTCTTGGCAATGGAGGTAAGAAACCCGACAGATGGAGCGAGTATGAATACTCTGACCTCTTTATTGAAAATGGGAAACTGACGGTGTATGCCACCATGCCACAAGGATTGGGCAGATACAATGCATTCTATACTGAGCCATATCCTTTACAACAGTGGAGGATGGGCACGGAAACACAGATGATACTCGGCCATCGCTGCCAGAAGGCCACATGCCACTGGCGCGGTCGCGATTTCGTAGCGTGGTTTGCTACGGACATCCCCGTGAAGGCTGGACCGTGGAAGTTCGGTGGTTTGCCTGGTCTTATTCTGAAGTTACAGGATACGGCAGGAGTCTATCGTTTTGAGGCAGTGCAAATATCGTCGAAACCGTATCCTATCTTCAAATACGACTTCAAGAATTACCTCCGCTCTACGCGAGAAAAAGTGTGGAAGCAGCAAAAGTCATTCAACGAGAACTGGTTCAAGGCCACAGATTATCACAAGGCCACCGTAGATGCCTCTGGAAATATGATTATAGGCGAGGCCGTATCGAAATATACACCTTACAGTCCATTGGAATTAGAATAGCCTATGAACAGAAGACTCATCACCATCATCATCGCCCTCGCCATTGTGTGCGGTATGGCGAGTGCGCAGTGGAAACAGGGCGATGTTCCACCTTCTTCAAGAAGAGGAAGCATCCCACCGACGGAGATAGATAAGGCGGAAGTGACCGTTTACTACGCCTTTAATGCCGAAAACATCAAGGACGAAAACACCTACATCGACCTCGGATGGCTGCAAGTGGGCAAGCAATATACGAAGTATGCCAGTTATTTCGTGGCACACAGCGATTCGGCATACAAACCGATACTGATAAAGAATAGCAATGGGGAAAGCGGCTACGCCAGTCGGAAGTTCGGGGGCAAATATCCCAGCCGCTGGTCGGAATACCAGTTTGACGAGATTTACATCAAGGACGGCCAACTAACGGAGTTCGCCATCATGCCGATGAATCTCGAGCGCGAATGTTGCCAGTACACCGAGCCGGTGCCGCAGCAACAGTGGACGTTGAAGGATGAACAGCAGACCATACACGGCTACCGTTGTCAGAAGGCCACCTGCCACTGGCGAGGGCGTGATTATGTAGCGTGGTTCACATCAGAAATCCCCATCCAGCACGGCCCGTGGAAATTCGGCGGACTGCCCGGACTCATCGTGAAGATTTTCGATGCCAAGAAGGAGTATAACTTTGAGTTGGTGAAACTGGAGCGCACACCGCGCCCCATCATGCAATGGAACTTCTCGCGGTTCCGTAAAGTAAAGCGTCAGGAGATGTTGAAACTACAGAAGAAAATCAACGTGAATTGGGTTAGGGTCCTGTCGCCAGAATCGGGCAATAAGTTCCCCGACAAACCTTATAGTCCAATGGAGTTGGAGTAAATTGTATGAACAAGAAAATCATTATCACCCACACGTTGTTTCTACGACCGTAAATTCGTGTTTCAAATCATAAAATAAGTAGTTAATAAATGTTGAAGGTCCTTACAAAGGAACTTTTGCATTCCCCACACCGTCTGTGATGATAGTGTGGGGGTAATTTTACATCTCAAGATTATACAAATTGTTGAAATAAGATAAAAAAATGAGACTTTTATAATTTTCTTGAAAAAGAAATTTTCAAACAGATGTTTTTATCTAATAATCTTCTTGTTATAAAACATATTAATATAAATTAAGCAGATTTAAATCTGCTTAATTTATATATAAGATATAAAAACTTTATAATCAACATATTGTGATCAGATGCTAATAATAAAAGACAAAAAATAGTATTGAATGTTATATTGCAGATATCGCTATTTAACTTATTTGTTCTATTTTCTATATTTTAGACTGATTTTAATCTGCTTATTTTAATAAATTATTTGGATATATAATAAATATTTTGTACATTTGCACTATAAAATATATATGATATGCAATATAATGATTTATTAGAAAAACAGATAACAGGACGTCTTAAAGTCGATAATCCATGGTGGACGGAAAATGAAATTGCACCATTTTATTCAGAAATGCATCCTCGTTTGTATCTTGACATTTTCTATCCCTTAGTTTGTGATGAAGAGGTTCGTCGTGCCATAATATTAATGGGGCCACGTCGTGTGGGTAAAACCGTAATGCTTTATCACACCATTCAACGTCTTATTACAGACGGTGTCTCTCCCAGAAACATTATATATATATCTGTGGAGACTCCTATATATAATAATATTTATTTGGAGCAATTGTTTACGTTGGCAAAACAAGCCTTAGGCAAAAGTGACAGCAAGGAGAAATTCTATGTGTTTTTTGATGAGATTCAATATTTAAAGGACTGGGAAGTAAATCTGAAATCATTGGTAGATACATATCTCAATGTGAAATTCGTCGCATCCGGTTCAGCCGCCGCTGAATTGAAGAAACGTAGTAATGAAAGCGGAGCTGGACGATTCACTGATTTCCATTTGCCTCCATTGACGTTCTACGAATATGTTCATTTAAAAGACTATTCTCAATTGCTGTACCCCGTAAATATGGAATGGTCAAATGGAATTATAACAGGGAATGCCACTATTGACATATCAAAATTAAATGCATTATTTATCGATTATATCAATTATGGAGGCTATCCGGAAGTTGTGTTTTCACAACGTATTCAGGAAGATCCGGGGCAGTTCATCAGACATGACATTATCGACAAGGTGCTGCTAAGAGATTTGCCTAGCCTATATGGAATTACTGATGTACAAGAGTTGAACTCTTTGTTCACAATGATTGCCTATCATTCAGGGTCACAATTCTCTTATGAGGGCTTGTCTAAAGATTCAGGTGTAAAAAAAGACACATTACGGAAATATATACAATATTTAGAAGCCGCCTTCCTTGTGAGAAAGATACGTCGTGCCGATGACACAGCCAGGCAATACAGGAGAGAAATGTTGTTTAAATTATATTTGACTAACCCCTCTCTTCGGTGTGCATTATTTCAACCAATAGAGGAGAACGACGAATTTGTAGGGAATATGGTTGAAACGGCTGTATATGCACAATGGTTTCCAAGGAATACTAATATTGCTTACGCCAATTGGAACTGTGGCAACAACAAAAAAGGAGAAGTTGACATTGTGGGTATTGATGAAGGAAGACAAAAGCCGCTTTGGGCGGTAGAGGTAAAATGGTCAAACAGGCCATTCGTGAATCCTGTAGAAGAATTAAAGTCTTTGGAATCATTTATGAAAACAAATAATCTATCACATGCTATTGTAACGTCAATCTCCGAAACAGGGAAAAAGGACATGCCTTATGGATGCCTTCAGTTTATGCCTGTTGCATGTTATGCCTACACTGTCGGAGAAGGTACTCTTATGCTTACAAAAGCGTCTTATGGATTATGAGCAATACAGAATTGTAACTTTAATAAGATGCTCAAAATAATAAGAGAATGACGTAAAAATCAAAATAACATAATTCAAGTTTCGGATGTTCAATCAACAAAAAAGATAAAAAAACGTTTTGTCATGGGCTGCGCCCAATGGTATGGATTGCAGCCATGCTTGCCTGAAAACAAGTTTTC
>JAEEGI010026119.1_pt1 | contig 11269 bp, 6 predicted proteins | sample 8958751 | NCBI WGS metagenome assembly JAEEGI01 (sample SAMN16246545, study PRJNA631951) | gut metagenome | biome: gut microbiome; feature: rumen; material: KS-attached | host: Bos | place: Iran: Karaj | collected 2018-10 | reverse complement strand
AAATAATTTGGCGTTGCCCTTTTCTTTTTTGGCGTTCTCGCAGAAACGAAAAATGGCCTAAAAAACGGCTAAAATCCTGCACAGAACTGCAGTGGGTGTGCAAAAACCGTGTCAAAAGTCGAATTTTCCTTTTCGGTCGCCTTGCTCAAACAGCCTAAAGTGTGCGTTGTTTCGTCCTAGAATGAAAAATTCTTTTGTAAGAATTCAGGAATTTCCATTTCACATCCTTTTGCACTTTTTATCTGTTGTGTAACAGACGGACGGACACAAGGTCCGTCCCTACCGAATGTACGCATGATTCCGACTGAACGCACCCAGCTCAGTTGGATTTTGAAAAACAGTGAAAAACAAGAAAAACAGAAAAAAATGGTTTTTATCTGTATTTTTTGTTTTTCACTGTTTTTCTAAAAAGAATTACCTACGCCGCTCCCCCCGCCCCTGCAAGGCAATTGCTCCCCCCCTCGCAATTGCCTTACAGGGGCGGGGGGAGGGGTGGAAATACGCTGGCAGATGTGTGTAAGAAAAGTTGAAGGGAGGGGCAGGGGTTGGCCTGTAACATGAGTCATGTGTCGCAACAGAGCCTTGTGTTTTGGCATGAAACATTTCGAAAACAGACGCTGTTTTTTCCATCCCGCCTTTTTTCTGCTGAAAAGTTTTGTCGTTTGAGTTTATTTGTTTATCTTTGCACCAAATCTGAAACTCAATCACAAGCAAAGACATGGGAAATAAAGGAGGAAAACGTTTGAACAAACGCCAAGTGGCCGATGCCGTGCAGGCGTTGTTCCAGGCCCATCCGGGCGAGTCGCTCAACTACAAGTATATCTTCAAGGCCCTTCACCTGAACACCCATCCGGCGAAGATGCTGGCCGTGGACGTGATGGACGAGCTGGCTTGGGATGACTTCCTGAGCAAGGTCGACAACAGCACCTTCCGCCTGAACCTGAAGACGCAGGTGCAGGAGGGAACCTTCATCCGCAAGGCGAATGGCAAGAACTCGTTCATGCCCGACGATGGTGGCAAGCCCATCTTCGTCTCGGAGCGCAACTCGAAGAGTGCCATGGGCGGCGACCGCGTGCGCGTGGCCATGATGGCGCGCAGGCAGAACCACATCAAGGAGGCCATGGTCATCGAGATTCTGGAGCGCAAGCACAACCAAGCCGTGGGCATCCTGCAGGTGGAGAAGGACTACGCCTTCCTGGTCACCGAGGGCAACATCTTCGTGCACGACATCCTCATCCCGAAGAAGAAGCTGAAGGGCGGCAAGACGGGTGATAAGGCCGTGGTGCGCATCACACAGTGGCCCAGCGAGGAGTCGAAGAACCTGGTGGGCGAGGTCGTCGACGTGCTGGGACAGCAAGGCGACAACGACGTGGAGATGCACGCCATACTGGCGCAGTACGACCTGCCCTACAAATATCCGCAGCGTGTGGAGGAGGCCGCCAACAAAATCGACCCAGACATCACGCCCGAGGAGATTGCACGTCGCGAGGACTTCCGCGATGTGCTCACCTTCACCATCGACCCCGCCGACGCCAAGGACTTCGACGATGCATTGAGCATCCGGAGCCTCACCCCCGCTCCCTCTCGCAAGGAGAGGGGAGTAGATAGTTCTTCCGCAGATGATTCCGGCAGCAAGTCTAACCACTCCCCTCTCCTTGCGAGAGGGGCTGGAGGTGAGGCTCTTTTTGAGGTGGGCGTCCACATCGCCGATGTGTCGCACTACGTCACCGAGGGCAGCATTATCGACAGGGAGGCACAGCAGCGTGCCACCAGCGTCTACCTGGTCGACCGCACCATCCCCATGCTGCCCGAGCGGTTGTGCAACTTCATCTGCTCGCTGCGCCCCAACGAGGAGAAGCTTTGCTACAGCGTCATCTTCGTGCTCGACGAGGAGGCCAACATCAAGCGCTGGCACCTGGCACACACCGTCATCAAGAGCAACCGCCGCTATGCCTACGAGGAGGTGCAGGAGATGCTCGATGGCAAAGACGGCGACTATGCCCAGGAGCTGCGCCTGCTCAGCGGCATGGCGCAGAAGCTGCGCGAGCGCCGCTTCGAAGGCGGTGCCGTGAAGTTCGACCGCGAGGAGCTGCACTTCGACGTTGACGAGAAGGGCCGCCCCACCCGTTGCTTCTTCAAGAAGAGCACCCTGGCCACCCAGCTCATCGAGGAGTTCATGCTGCTGGCCAACCGCACCGTGGCCGAATCGATAGGGCGTGTGCCCAAAGGCACGAAAGCCAAGACGCTGCCCTATCGCATCCACGACCAGCCCGACCCGCAGAAGCTCGAGAACTTGCGCATGGCCCTCGCCCCCTTTGGCTACAAGGTGAAGACCAGCGGCACGCGGGGTGCCATCTCGCGCGGACTGAACAAACTGATGACCGAGGCCGAGGGTCGCCGCGAGCAGAAGCTGGTGGAGACGCTGGCCCTGCGCGCCATGATGAAGGCCAAATACTCCACCCACAACATCGGCCACTACGGTCTGGCCTTCGACTACTACACCCACTTCACCTCGCCTATCCGCCGCTACCCCGACACCATGGTGCACCGGCTGCTCACCCGCTATCAGCAGGGTGGCCGCTCGGCCAACCAGGAGCACTATGAGGAGCTGTGCGAGCACTCCAGCCAGATGGAGCAGACGGCTGCCAACGCCGAGCGCGACAGCATCAAATATAAGATGGTGGAGTTCATGGCCGACAAGGTGGGGCAGGAGTTCGACGCGCACATCAGTGGCGTGCAGAGCTATGGCATCTACTGCGAGATCGACGAGAACCACTGCGAAGGTCTCGTGGGCATGCACGACCTCGATGGCGACTACTACGAGTTCGACGAGCGCAACTACCAGCTCGTGGGGCGTCGCCACCACCGCAAATACCAGTTGGGCGATGCCATTCGCATCAAAGTGGCACGTGCCAACGTGGAGCGCCGACAGCTCGACTTCGTGTTGGCCGACTGAGAGACGTTTCATCAAACAACTTTTAATGATATTCACTTATAACAGAACAAAATGAAGAAAGTATGGAAAATGAGTCTGCTGCTCGTGGTGGCAGTGGTGTTAGCAAGCTGTGACAAGCTTGGTGGTGGCTCCGATGCCGGTTATCAAATCAACGCCTTCGCCTTCCAGGAGGAAGAAGGCGAGCCTTGGGGGTTCATGGATTTCGATGGCAAGGTGATTGTGAAGCCCCGGTTCGACGAGATGCCCAGCTGTGCCGTGGGCGACAGGTTCGTGGTCAGCGACCCCGAAGAGGGTTACATCCTCTATTCCCTCGAAGCCAAGCCCCGCAAGATTGGCAGTTATGACAATGTGGGCTCGTTCACGGGCAAGTATTGTCCCGTGAAAGACAAGAAGGGCAACATCAAGTACATCGACAAGGAGGGCAAAGACGCCTTCAGCATGAAGGAGGTGAGCAAGAAGACGGTCACCGCCGCCTTCAACTTCTTCTGTGGCAGGGCCATGGTGCGCACCGAGGATGGCAAATGGGGATACATCGACGAGACCGGCAAGCCCGTCATCCCCATCAAGTACTACGATGCTTGGAATTTCGCCGAGGGCCTCGCCATCGTCTATCATGACCACGACGGCGACCCCGACAACAAGTGGAGCGTCATTGACACCGAGGGCAAAGAGGTGTTCAGCAAGAAGTTTGGCGAGTACAAGCCCAGCAACTTCCGCTTCTATGGCGACTATCTTGTGGTGGCGGATGAGGACGACCGCAACATCGTGCTGAACAGAAAGGGCGAAGTGGTGAAGAAAATGAAGGAGGGCATCTTCGTGGGAGCCATCTACGACGGCATGTTTACCACCTACGACAGCGACGAAGAGAAGTTTGGCCTGATGAACGTCAACGGCGAACAGGTCGTCAAATCGAAGTTCGAATCCTTGAACTACAATGGCAAGTTCCTCGTGGGCTCTACCACCGATAAGAAGCCGTTCGTGCTCAACAAGGAGGGCGAGAAGGTGACCAAGCTGCCCGAGGGCTATGCCGTACTCTTCGACCCGGAATATGCTGGCCACGCCAATCGCATGCTCGTGGGCAACTACGAGGAGGGCTATGTGCTCTGCGATGCCGAGGGCAACGCCATCAAGTTGGGCGCCGACATCCACGACTATTCCATAGGCTACAACTGGGGCTTCATGGACAGCGAAGAGGAAGAGGACTACGACGATGGCGACTACGAAGAAGAGGAATACGACGAAGAAAGTGAAGAGAGTGAAGAGAGTGAAGAGGGTGAAGAGTGAAGAATGAAGAATGAAGAATGAAGAATTTGCTACCGCACTATATTCGTAATTCGTAATTAGTCATTCGTAATTCGTAATTCGTAATTAGTCATTCGTAATTAATAACTCGTAATTAATAACTCGTAATTCATAATTCGTAATTCGTCATTCGATGGCAATACGCTACACCCGGCGCGAGGAACAGTGGAATGCATGGTCGCATGCCGCTGGCCTCGCGCTGGGTGCTGTCTTGGGTGTGGTGCTGCTGGTGCTGGCCGTGCCCCATGGCCCGTGGGCCGATGTGGGCGTGGCGCTCTATCTCTTCGGCATGCTTGCCAGCTATGCCTCCAGCACCGCTTATCACTCGCTCCGCCGCAGCTCGCCATGGAAGGAACGGCTGCGCCGCTGGGACCACGCCGCCATCTACTGGCACATCGCTGGCAGCTATTCGCCCGTCACCCTGGTGGCATTGCGCAGCCAGGGCATGTGGGGGTGGGGGCTGTTCGTCTTCGTCTGGCTCTGCGCCATCAGCGGAACCATCGTCAGTTTCCTGCGGCTGAAGGAGCACTCCAACCTTGAGACGCTCTGCTTCGTGCTCATGGGCCTCAGCGTGCTCGTCGCTTTCGGCCCGCTTGTCAGCACCGTCAGCGCCGTCGCCGTCAGCTGGATTGTCGCCGAGGGCGTCTGCTACATCACCGGTGCCCTGTTCTATTCCATCGGGGCCAAGCACCGTTTCATGCACACCGTCTTCCATTTCTTCGTCCTTGCCGGAAGCATCTGCCACATTATTGCCGTGTGGGACATCCTGCTATAGCCTCACCCCTCCCACGCATGATTATTCATTTTTCAGACCCAGTGGCGACTTTCGTAAATTTGGCAACGACTTTTTGCAAAAAAACTAACGCCATTTTTTTGGCCCCTTATCTTTGGCAAAACATGTATAAGTATGCAGTTTTATATATGGTGTAGCGAAAATGTCATGCTGACGGCATCACGTTTGAATAGCTAAAAAACGTAAAACTTGCGCTTATTACAAAACTTTGGGCTACCTTTGCAGTCTAAATAGTGAAAAGCCGGCGCTTTTGGTGCTGGCTATGGCAATTAAAAACTGACAACAAAGGTGAGCATAACAGGAATTGCACGCAAGCTGTTCGCACCCCGCTGGCGCGAACTGGAGCGACACAACAACGAGGCTGAAGCCCTGCAGCGCGAGGTGCTCTCGCGCTTGGTGAGCCGTGCCCGCGACACGGAGTGGGGGCGCTACCACCACTTTGCCGACATGAAGACCTACGACGACTTCGTGCGCTGCAACCCCGTGACCGACTATGAACAGCTGAAGGACCACATCGACCGCATGCGCCGGGGCGAGGCCGACATCCTGTGGCCGGGCCGCGTGAAGTGGTATGCCAAGTCGAGCGGCACCACCAACGACAAGTCGAAGTTCATCCCCGTGTCGAAAGAGGGCCTGAAGCGGCTGCACTACAAAGGCGGCGGCGACGTGGTGGCGATGTATCTGCGCAACAACCCCGAGAGCCGTATGTTCGATGGCAAGGGTCTCATCCTCGGCGGCAGCCATCAGCCCAACTACAACCTGCCCGGCTCGCTCGTGGGCGACTTGAGTGCCATTCTCATCGAGAACATCAACCCGCTGGTGAACCTCTTCCGTGTGCCTCAGAAGGAAACGGCCCTGCTGAGCGACTTCGAGGTGAAGCGCGACCGCATCGCCCGCGAGGCCATCGGCAAGAACGTGACCAACCTGAGCGGCGTGCCATCGTGGATGCTCTCGGTGCTGAACCGCGTGATGGAGCTGAGCGGGAAGACGCACTTGGAAGAGGTGTGGCCCAACATAGAGGTGTTCTTCCACGGCGGCGTGGCTTTCACACCCTATCGCGAGCAGTATCAGCAGCTCATCACCAGCCCGAAGATGCACTACATGGAGACCTACAACGCCAGCGAGGGCTTCTTCGGCATACAGGACGACCCCGCCGACAGGTCGATGCTGCTGATGCTCGACTACGACTGCTTCTACGAGTTCATGGAGTTAGGAGTGGGGAATGAGGAGTTGGGAGTTAACTCCTCTGCAGGGCAAAGCTCAACTCCTCACTCGAAAATCGTTCCTCTATGGGGCGTAGAGAAGGGGAAGAACTACGCCATGATCATCAGCACGTCGTGCGGACTGTGGCGCTACATGATTGGCGACACCGTGCAGTTCACCTCGACCAACCCCTACAAGTTTATCATCAGCGGGCGCACGAAGAGCTTCATCAATGCCTTTGGCGAGGAGCTGATAGTAGACAACGCCGAGCAGGGCCTGGCCTACGCCTGCCAGCAGACGGGTGCACAGGTGCTGGAGTACACCGCCGCCCCCGTGTTCATGGATGCCAAGGCCAAGTGCCGCCACCAGTGGCTCATCGAGTTCAGCACCCCGCCCCAGAACCTGCAGCACTTTGCCCGTCTGCTCGACGCCCGTCTGCAGGAGGTGAACAGCGACTACGAGGCCAAACGCTACAAGGACATCACCCTGCAGCACTTGGAAATCATATCGGCGCGCCCCGGCCTGTTCAACGACTGGCTGAAGTCAAAAGGCAAGCTGGGCGGGCAGCACAAGGTGCCACGGCTGAGCAACAGCAGGGAGACAATGGAGCAATTGCTCCAGCTAAATGATAAATGACAAATGACATTGGGCGCATGAAGACGCAAAAGGATAATAATAATGTTAATGGCATCCGGCATCAGTTTTGGTTGGTGGCGGGGGCATTATCATTTATCATTTGTTCATTGTTCTTTAGCGCTTGCGCCCGCATGGGCAACCCCGACGGTGGATGGTACGACGACACACCGCCCCGCGTGGTAGGGGCGACACCGACCGATGGAGGCACCGCCGTGAAGGCGAATAAGGTGACCATCGACTTCAACGAATACATCAAGCTGGAGAACGCCAACGAGAAGGTCATCGTGTCGCCGCCGCAGATAGAGCAGGCCGAGATCAAGGCCGCCGGCAAGCGCATCATCATCGAGCTGAAGGACACGCTGAAGGAGCACACCACCTACACCATCGACTTCAGTGATGCCATCACCGACAACAACGAGGGCAACCCCATGGGCAACTATACCTACAGCTTCAGCACCGGCGACCACATCGATACGCTCGAGGTGGCGGGCTATGTGCTCAACGCCGAGGACTTGGAGCCGGTGAAGGGCATACTCGTAGGTCTGCAGCCCTACGACTCGCCCGACAGCATCTTCCACAAGGAACCCATGATGCGCGTCTCGCGCACCAATGGCAGCGGACGCTTCACCGTGAAAGGGGTGGCGCCGGGCAGCTACCGTGCCTTCGCCCTGAATGATGCCGACGGTGACTACGTCTTTGGGCAGAAGAGCGAGATGATAGCCTACTCGCGCGACAGCATCGTGCCATCGTGGATGCCCGACACCCGCCGCGACACCATCTGGCGCGACTCGCTGCACATCGCCAACATCGTGCCGACACCCTACACGCACTTCCTGCCCGACGACCTGACGCTGCTCTGCTTCCAAGAGCCGCAGACCGACCGCTTCCTGCTGAAGAGCGAGCGGGCACAGCCTGAGAAAATAAGCCTCTACTTCACCTACGGCCACGACTCGCTGCCAGCGGTGAGGGGCCTCGACTTCAATGCCGACAGTGCCTTCGTGGTGGAATACTCGCTGAAGCGCGACACCGTGCACTACTGGCTGCGCGACACGGCATTGGTGAACCGCGACACACTGACGATGGAGACGCGCTACATGATGACCGACACGCTGGGGATGCTGGAGGAGCATACCGACACGTTGGCATTCATCCCGAAGGTGCTCTTTGCCAAACGACAGAAGGAGCTGGAGAAAGAACTGGAGAAATGGCAGAAGGAACAGGAGCGGAAGAAGAAGCGGGGATTGCCCTACGACAGCGTGATGCCGCCCAAGATGCTACAGCTGAAGGTGACGCCAGGCTCGCAGATAACACCCCTGCAAACCCTGCGCATAGAAACGATGGAGCCGCTGCTCAGCTGCGACACGTCGATGGTGCACCTCTATTCGAAGGTAGACACCCTCTGGTATCCATCGCCGCTCGAACTGCGACAGTTGTCGGTGCGTAGCTACGAGCTTACGGCCGACTGGCAGGAGAAAACGGAATACAGTTTGGAAATAGACTCGGCAGCCTTCGTCAATATCTATGGACAGGTATGCAAAGCCACCAAGATGGGCATCAAGGTGGCCAATCCCGACGACTTCAGCACGCTGGAGGTGACCGTCGGCGGAGCACCCATCACCGATGCCGACACGCTGGCCGTGGTCGTCGTGCAGTTGCTCGACGGAACGGGAAAGATGCTCAGCCAACAGGCCGCTGATGGCAGCGGGAAGACGAAATTCCTCTATGTGAAGCCCGGCACCTACTACCTCAGCGCCTTCTGCGACATGAATGGCAACGGACAGTGGGATACCGGCATCTACGACGAGGACTTGCAGCCCGAACCAGTGTTCTACTACAACGAGGAGGTGGAGTGCAAGGCCAAGTGGGATGTGAGCCGACGGTGGAACCTGACCGCTCTGCCCCGCTATCGACAGAAACCAGGAAAGATTATCAAACAGAAGCCCGACCAGGCCAAGAAGCTGAAGAACCGCAATCTGGAGCGGGCCAAGCAGTTGGGCAAGGAATATATCCAGGACAAAACTGGAATGAGAATGTGATTGTGTAACCTGAAAAAAAGAAAGAAGATGAAACGAATAATCATTGCATTAGTGCTACTTTGTTCCCTGTTTGCCAGCCCCGTGAAGGCTCAGAGCCAGTGCGGCATAGAGAACAAGGCTTTCAAGGCTGGTGAGTTCCTGGCCTACGACCTCTACTTCAACTGGCAGTTTGTGTGGGTGAAGGTGGGGGCAGCGTCGATGTCTACGGTGATGTCGACCTTCAACGGCATGCCTTGCTATCGCACCAACCTCATCACCAAGGGCAACGACAAGCTCGACGGTGTCTTCGTCATGCGCGACACGCTCACGTCGTACTGCACCGTCAGCGACCTCTCGCCGCTCTACTACCGCAAGGGCGCCTGCGAGGGCAAGCGCTACTATGTCGACGAGCTGTGGTACACTTATCCGGGCGATGGATTCTCGAAGGTGAAGATGCACCGCATCAATCACCGTGGCGAGCACAACTGGCAGGAGAAGGAGTATCAGGAGTGCATCTACGACATGATGAGCATCTTCTTGAGGGCACGCAATTTCGACGCCTCGAAGATGAAGAAGGGCGACATCGTGCCCATGCCCATCACCGATGCCAAGCATCGCAGCGACTCGTGGCTCATCTATCAGGGCAAGGAGAAATACAAGGTGGAAGGCTCGAAAGAAAAGTTCCGCTGTCTTGTCTTCTCGTTCATGGAGCGCGAGGACGGGAAGGAAAACGAGCTGATACGCTTCTTCGTCACCGACGACGACAACCACATGCCCGTGAGGCTCGACATGCACCTCTCATTCGGGTCGGCCAAGGTCTACCTGCGCTCCTATCAGGGCGTGAGGAACAAACTTGATTCGAAGCTGTAGCCATTTGTGCCTTCACGTTGAAACAAGGATTTGGGATTTGGCTGACGTAACATCACCCATACTGGAATTGCAGCGACAGCGCATGCTGTTGCAGCTGGAATACGAGCAGGAGAAGGAGGCATTTCTTCAGGCTCAGCAGGCTCGTGGCGTGGAGCGTCTGGTGGCCCGTGGCGATGCTTGGATGCCCTTGCGCGTGGGTCGCAGCTACTACAACTCGCTCAACCAGCTCTGCGTGGAGGTGTTTCGCCAGCCAACGGCAGAGGACGAGGAACCCGACGACCACAACTTCGAGTTTGGCAAGCCGGTGCAGTTCTTTAAGGTTGATGGGGCGAATGGGTCTAATGGGCAATCCCCTTCAGCCCCATCACCCCATCAACCTCCGTCACCCCATTTCTTCTCTTCCACTGGCACCGTATCTTATGTCGATGGCGACCGCATGGTGGTGGCTGTGCCTGATGGCTTCCCCGTTGCCGACCTCTTGCTCGCTGATGATGCCCAGCTGGGCGTGCAGCTCTTCTTCGACGAGACCAGCTATCGCCTGATGTTCGAGGCCCTGGAGCGCACCATGCGTGCCAAGGGCCGTCTGGGCTATCTGCGCGACCTGTTCTATTCGCGGCAGAAGGCCGAGACCTACAGCTTCCCCGATATGGGCTTCGACTACCTGAACCCCACGCAAGAGCATGCCGTGAACGAGGTGCTGCGCGCCAAGGACGTGGCCATCGTGCATGGCCCTCCCGGCACGGGCAAGACCACCACGCTCGTAGAGGCTATCTACGAGACGCTGCGCCGCGAGCCCCAGGTGCTGGTGTGCGCGCAGAGCAACATGGCCGTAGACTGGATTAGCGAGAAGCTGGTAGACCGCGGCTTGAACGTGCTGCGCATTGGCAACCCCTCGCGTGTCGACGACAAGATGCTCTCGTTCACCTACGAGCGCCGATTCGAGGCCCATCCCGATTATCCGCAACTGTGGGCCATACGCAAGGCCATCCGCGAACTGCGCAGCCAGAAGAAGCGCAGCGACAACTGGCATCAGAAGATGGACCGCCTGAAGAGCCGGGCCACCGAGCTGGAGATACGCATCCAGCAGGAGCTGTTTGGCCAGGCTCACGTCATCGCCAGCACCCTCGTAGGCTCGGCCAACCGTCTGCTCGACGGGCAGAAGTTCGGCACGCTGTTTATCGACGAGGCCGCCCAGGCTCTGGAGGCCGCCTGTTGGATAGCCATCCGTCGCGCCGGTCGCGTCGTCTTCGCTGGCGACCACTGTCAGCTGCCCCCCACGGTGAAATGCTACGAGGCCATGAAGGGCGGCTTGGGGCGCACGCTCATGGAGCGCATTGCCAACGAGAAGCCCGAGTCGGTGACGCTGCTCCGCATGCAGTATCGCATGCACGAGGACATCATGCGATTCAGCAGCGACTGGTTCTACCACAACCTCATGGTGGCGGCACCGCAAGTGCAGCACCGCAGCATCCTCGACCTCGACCTGCCCATGAC
>JAEEGI010026111.1_pt1 | contig 11270 bp, 6 predicted proteins | sample 8958751 | NCBI WGS metagenome assembly JAEEGI01 (sample SAMN16246545, study PRJNA631951) | gut metagenome | biome: gut microbiome; feature: rumen; material: KS-attached | host: Bos | place: Iran: Karaj | collected 2018-10 | reverse complement strand
AACAAGTATCGTCCTCAGTTCTATCTCCGCACCATGGACTGCACCGGTGAGATCACTCTCCCCGAGGGCGTTGAGATGGTGATGCCTGGTGATAACGTTGAGATTCAGGTTGAGCTGATCTACGCTGTAGCTCTGAACCCCGGTCTGCGTTTCGCTATCCGTGAAGGTGGCCGCACCGTTGGTTCTGGTCAGATCACAGAGGTTTACGAGGATTAATCCTCCAGAATTCTCTAGGCATTCTAGAACATCTAGTAATACTAGATAAATTGAAACCCCCGTTCATTGGGCGGGGGTTTTATACGGGAATAGCTCAGTTGGTAGAGCATCGGTCTCCAAAACCGAGGGTCGTGGGTTCGAGTCCTCCTTCCCGTGCTAAACGAAAAAGTAATATGTTTAAGAAGTTCGTAAATTATTGCAAGGCTTGTTACGAGGAACTTGCGCATAAGACTACTTGGCCGACACGTGCCGAACTTACTCACAGTGCAATGGTTGTATTATCTGCTTCCCTTATCATTGCAATTGTGGTGTTCATTATGGATTTCGTGTTCCAGAATGTCATGCAATTGGTTTATCCAAGTTAATCGTCTGAGGGAAAATGGTTGAATCAGGTAAGAAATGGTATGTGCTGCGTGCTGTCAGCGGTAAAGAGGCTAAGGTGAAGGAATACATCGAGGCCGAGCTGAAGCATAACCCATTGCTGCAGCAGTATGTTTCCCAGGTGCTTATACCTATGGAGAAGCATGCTTCTCTGCGTAATGGCAAGCGTGTGGTGAAGGAGAAGATTTCTCTTCCCGGCTATGTGCTTGTCGAGGCAGAGCTGAAGGGCGATGTGGCTCACACACTGCGTTTCATGCCCAATGTACTAGGATTCCTCGGCGGTTTGGATAATCCGACGCCTGTGCGTCAGGCTGACGTGAACCGTTTGCTGGGAACAGTCGAAGAGACCGAGCTTGTAGAGGATGTCAACATCCCATACATGGTCGACGAGACTGTGAAGGTGACGGATGGTCCTTTCAGCGGCTTCAGCGGTGTCATCGAAGAGGTGAACGCCGAGAAGCACAAGCTGAAGGTGATGGTCAAGATTTTCGGAAGAAAGACTCCTCTGGAGTTAGGTTTTATGCAGGTTGCAAAAGAATGACCACATATTGTTACGGATGTGAGTTCGTTCTTTTATATTTATCAATATTTAATTATTAACAGAAGAAATGGCTAAAGAAGTTGCTGGATTAATCAAATTACAGATTAAAGGTGGCGCTGCGAATCCCTCGCCTCCCGTAGGCCCTGCTCTGGGTTCTAAGGGTATCAACATCATGGGATTCTGCAAAGAGTTCAACGCCAGAACCCAGGATAAGGCAGGTAAGGTATTGCCTGTTGTTATCACCTATTATACTGACAAGTCATACAGCTTCGAGATCAAGACTTCTCCCGCAGCCGTCCAGCTGCTTGAGGCAGCCAAGGTAAAGGGCGGCAGCTCTGAGCCAAACCGTAAGAAGGTGGCCAGCGTGACCTGGGATCAGGTTCGTGCCATCGCTGAGGACAAAATGGCCGACCTCAACTGTTTCACAGTGGAGAGCGCCATGAAGCTTGTTGCCGGTACAGCTCGTAGTATGGGTATCACTGTAAAAGGAGACTTCCCTAGAAAATAATTTATAACTTCAATTTTTAAAAGAAAATGAGTAAACTGACAAAGAATCAGAAGGCAGTTGCTGATAAGATTGAAGCAGGGAAAGCATACTCTTTGACGGAGGCTGCAGCTATGGTAAAGGAAATCACTACCACTAAGTTCGAGGCATCCGTTGACATTGACGTACGCTTGGGCGTTGACCCACGTAAGGCTAACCAGATGGTTCGTGGCGTTGTTTCGCTGCCTAACGGAACTGGTAAGGTGGTACGTGTGTTGGCTCTCTGCACTCCTGATCAGGAAGCTGCTGCTACAGAAGCAGGTGCTGACTATGTTGGTCTCGACGAATATATCGACAAGATCAAAAGTGGTTGGACTGATGTTGATGTAATCATCACTATGCCTTCTTGCATGGGTAAGATAGGTCCTCTGGGTCGTATTCTTGGTCCCCGTGGACTGATGCCTAACCCAAAGAGCGGCACAGTTACTATGGACGTTGCTAAAGCAGTTAAGGAAGTTAAGCAGGGTAAGATTGACTTCAAGGTTGACAAGGCTGGTATCATCCACACGTCAATCGGTAAGGTCACGATGACTCCTGAGCAGATCTTCGGAAATGCCAAGGAATTCATCAACACTGTTATCAAGCTGAAGCCTGCTGCTGCAAAAGGTACATATATCAAGAGTATCTATCTTTCGAGCACTATGAGTAAGGGTATCAAGGTTGATCCTAAGACAATTGAGTAACTCTAAAATTCACAGAAAGCAATGAAAAAGGAAGTAAAAGATACTATTATTGTTGAGCTGGGCGAAAAGCTGAAGGAATATCCTCACTTCTACCTCGTAGACGTGAACGGCCTGGATGCCAAGCAGACAAGTGACCTCCGCAGAAAGTGCTTCAAGAACGAGGTGAAGATGATTGTTGTGAAGAACAAGCTTCTGCACAAGGCTTTTGAGGCTTCGGAGATTGATTTTGAACCTATTTACGGTGCACTGAAGGGTAGCACAGCAGTGCTGTTCACACAGACTGCCAACGTGCCTGCCAAGATGCTGAAAGAATATAAGAAGCAGGGTATTCCCGCTCTGAAGGCTGCCTATGCCGAGGAAGGCATTTATGTTGGAGCCGACAAACTGGAAGAGCTCTCTTCTATCAAGAGCAAGAACGAGGTTATTGCCGACATCGTGGCACTGCTGCAGTCTCCGGCAAAGAACGTTATCTCTGCTCTGCAGTCGGGTGGCCAGACTATCCATGGTGTGCTGAAGACCTTAGGCGAGCGTCCTGAGTAATAAATAACGCTCAAATTAATTACATTATCATCATTAAAAACAATTAAAATTTTAAATAAAAATGGCAGATATTAAAGCTATTGCTGAGGAGTTGGTTAACCTCACAGTGAAAGAAGTAAACGAGTTGGCAACAGTCCTGAAGGACGAGTACGGAATTGAGCCTGCTGCTGCAGCCGTTGCAGTAGCTGCTGGTCCTGCTGCCGGTGGTGCAGCCGAGGCCGCTGAGGAGAAGTCATCTTTCGATGTAGTTCTCGCTGAGGTCGGTGGCGCTAAGCTCCAGGTGGTTAAGGCCGTTAAGGAAGCTTGTGGTCTTGGTCTGAAAGAGGCTAAGGATCTCGTAGACGGTGCTCCTTCAACCCTGAAGGAAGGTCTCTCTAAGGACGAGGCTGAGAACCTGAAGAAGGCTATCGAAGAGGCCGGTGCTAAGGTTGAGCTGAAGTAATAAAGCTGACTTTTCAGAACATATTGGTTAAGATCTCCTAAGTAGGGGGGTCTTAACCTTTTCTTGTCTCATGACAAATGTTTTCCGGAAAATCCGGAAAATCCGGAATCCCCGGGAAACTTTAAAACCCTAACATTATTTATAATAGATGGCTTCAAAAATTGTTGATAACAGAGTAAACTTTGCCAGTGTCAAGAATCCGATGCCTTATCCGGATTTCCTCGACGTGCAGTTAAAGTCATTCCGTGACTTCTTGCAGTTAGACACACCGCCTGAGGAACGCAAGAACGACGGCTTGTATAAGGTGTTCTCAGAGAACTTCCCTATCACCGACACGCGTAATAACTTCGTTCTTGAGTTCTTGGATTACTTCATCGACCCGCCCCGCTACACCATCGACGAGTGTCTGGAGCGCGGTCTGACCTATAGCGTACCCTTGAAGGCCAAGATGAAACTCTACTGCACCGACCCTGACCATGAGGACTTCGGTACGTTCATTCAGGACGTTTTCCTTGGCACCATCCCTTACATGACATCCAACGGTACGTTCATCATCAATGGTGCTGAGCGTGTCGTCGTTTCGCAGTTGCATCGTTCTCCCGGTGTGTTCTTCGGACAGGGTGTTCATGCCAACGGAACCGTGCTCTACAGCGCACGTATCATTCCGTTCAAGGGTTCATGGATTGAGTTTGCCACCGACATCAACAATGTGATGTATGCCTACATCGACCGTAAGAAGAAGTTGCCCGTCACCACGCTGCTTCGTGCCATCGGCTATGAGGCTGACAAGGACATCCTCCAGATTTTCGACCTTGCCGACGAGGTGAAGGTGAACAAGAAGAACATGAAGGAGATGATTGGCCGCAAGCTCGCCGCCCGTGTGCTGAAGAGCTGGAACGAGGACTTCGTCGACGAGGACACCGGTGAAGTGGTTTCCATCGAGCGTAACGAGGTTATCATGGAACGTGAGACCGAAATCACAAAGGAAAACGTCGAAGATATTCTCGATAGTGGCACCTCTACTATCCTTGTCCATAAGGATGCCGAGGCAGCTTCCAAATATACTATCATCTTCAATACCCTTGCAAAGGATACCTCCAACTCCGAGAAAGAGGCTGTGCTCTATATCTATCGCCAGCTCCGCAATGCCGATCCGGCCGATGATGCCAGCGCACGTGAAGTCATCCAGAACCTCTTCTTCTCAGACAAGCGCTACGACCTTGGCGATGTGGGCCGCTACCGCATCAACAAGAAACTCGGTCTCGACACCGACATGAACGTACGTATCCTGACCAAGGAGGACATCATTTCTATTATCAAGTATCTGATTGACTTGGTGAACAGCAACGCCACCGTCGATGATATCGACCACCTGTCGAACCGTCGCGTGCGTACCGTTGGTGAACAGCTGAGCAACCAGTTCTCTATCGGTCTGGCCCGCATGAGCCGTACCATCCGTGAGCGCATGAACGTGCGCGACAACGAGGTGTTCACGCCGACCGACCTGATTAATGCCAAGACTATTTCAAGCGTCATCAACTCGTTCTTCGGCACCAATCCGCTGAGCCAGTTCATGGACCAGACCAACCCGCTGGCAGAGGTCACGCACAAGCGTCGTCTCTCAGCTCTGGGTCCTGGCGGTCTGTCTCGTGAGCGTGCCGGTTTCGAGGTTCGTGACGTACACTATACCCACTATGGCCGTCTGTGCCCCATCGAGAGTCCTGAAGGTCCGAACATCGGTCTGATTTCTTCTCTCTGCGTATATGCAAAGATTAATGAACTGGGATTCATCGAGACACCTTACCGCAAGGTGAAGGACGGCGTGGTTGACCTGAAGAACGAAGACGTGGTCTATCTCACTGCTGAAGAGGAGTCAGAGCATATCATCGGTCAGGGTAATGCCCCGCTGAAGGAAGACGGCTCGTTTATCCGCACTTATGTGAAGTGCCGTCAGGATGCCGACTTCCCCGTGGTGGCTCCCAGTCAGGTTGACCTCATGGACGTGGCACCTCAGCAGATAGCCTCTATCGCTGCCGGACTGATTCCTTTCCTTGAGCACGACGATGCCCACCGCGCACTGATGGGATCGAACATGATGCGCCAGGCCGTGCCTCTGCTCCATAACGAGGCTCCTATCGTGGGAACCGGTATCGAGAAGCAGGTCTGCGAAGACAGCCGCACGATGATTACTGCCGAGGGCGAGGGCGTCATCGAGTATGTGGATGCCACAACCATCCGTATTCTCTACGATCGTACCGAGGAAGAAGAGTTCGTAAGCTTCGAGCCCGCCCTGAAGGAATACCGTATTCCTAAGTTCCGCCGCACCAACCAGAACATGGTGGTCGACCTGCGTCCTATCTGTGAGAAGGGCCAGCGCGTGAAGAAGGGCGACATCCTCACCGAAGGCTATGCCACCGAAAATGGTGAGCTGGCACTCGGACGTAACCTCCTCGTGGCCTACATGCCTTGGAAGGGCTATAACTATGAGGATGCTATCGTGCTCAACGAGCGTGTGGTGCGCGAAGATATCCTGACCTCCGTACATGTGGATGAGTTCTCGCTCGACGTGCGCGAAACCAAGCGCGGCATGGAGGAGTTCACTTCAGATATTCCCAACGTGAGCGAAGAGGCCACCAAGGACCTCGACGATAACGGTATCATCCGCGTCGGTGCCACGGTGGTTCCCGGCGATATCCTGATTGGTAAGATTTCGCCTAAGGGTGAGAGTGATCCTTCACCCGAAGAGAAGTTGCTGCGCGCCATCTTCGGCGATAAGGCAGGCGATGTGAAGGACTCTTCACTGAAGGCCAACCCGTCGCTGACTGGTGTTGTCATCGACAAGAAGCTCTTCTCGCGTGCCGTCAAGACCCGTGAGTCGAAGAAGCACGACAAGATTGTGCTCGGCAAGATCGACGAGGAATACGAGGCAAAGGTGAACGACCTGAAGGACATTCTGGTCGACAAGCTGATGAAGCTCACCAAAGGCAAGACCTCGCAGGGTGTGAAGGACTATACCGGTGCTGAGATTATTACCAAGGGTTCTAAGTTCACCGTTTCTGCATTGAAGAACCTGGAGTACGACGGCATTCAGTCGAACGACTGGACCGTCGACGAGCACACCAACGAGCTCATCCAGAAGTTGATCATCAACTTTATCAAGAAATACAAGCTGTTGGACGCCGAGAACAAGCGCCGCAAGTTCGCCATCACCATCGGCGACGAGCTGCCCTCGGGTATTCTGCAGATGGCCAAGGTCTATGTGGCCAAGAAGCGTAAGATCGGTGTAGGCGACAAGCTGGCCGGTCGTCACGGTAACAAGGGTATCGTCTCTAAGGTGGTACGTCAGGAGGATATGCCGTTCCTCGAGGATGGCCGTCCCGTCGACTTGGTGCTGAACCCGCTGGGTGTGCCTTCGCGTATGAACCTCGGTCAGATTTTCGAAGCTATTCTCGGTGCTGCCGGTAAGCGTCTAGGCGTGAAGTTTGCCACACCTATCTTCGACGGTGCCCATCTTGAGGACCTTCAGGAATGGACCGACAAGGCCGGTCTGCCTCGCCTCTGCTCAACCCACCTCTACGATGGTGAGACAGGTGAGAAGTTCGACCAGCCCGCCACTGTGGGTATCACCTACTTCTTGAAACTCGGCCACATGGTTGAGGATAAGATGCATGCACGTTCCATTGGCCCGTACTCGCTCATCACCCAGCAGCCGCTCGGTGGTAAGGCTCAGTTCGGTGGCCAGCGTTTCGGTGAGATGGAAGTCTGGGCACTCGAAGCCTTCGGTGCTTCTCATGTGCTCCAGGAGATACTTACCATCAAGTCCGACGACGTGGTTGGACGTTCCAAGGCTTACGAGGCAATCGTGAAGGGCGAGCCCATGCCAGCTCCGGGTATTCCCGAGTCGCTCAATGTGCTGCTCCACGAGCTCCGTGGTCTGGGACTTAGTGTAACTCTCGACTAATATTCAATCAAGAATCAAGAATTAAGAATTAAGAATTGAATTATGGCATTCAAGAAAGAATCAAAGATAAAGAATAATTTCACGAAGATTACCATCGGACTTGCTTCTCCCGAGGAAATCCTCGAGAGTAGTTATGGTGAGGTCACTAAACCCGAGACTATCAACTACCGCACCTATAAGCCCGAGCGCGACGGTCTTTTCTGCGAGCGCATCTTCGGTCCTACCAAGGACTACGAGTGCGGTTGCGGCAAGTACAAGCGCATCCGCTATAAGGGCATCGTCTGCGACCGTTGTGGTGTGGAGGTTACCGAGAAGAAGGTGCGCCGCGAGCGTACTGGCCATATCGAGCTTGTAGTTCCCGTGGCCCACATCTGGTATTTCCGTTCGCTGCCTAACAAGATCGGCTATCTGCTGGGCATTCCTACCAAGAAGCTCGACGCTGTCATCTACTACGAGAAGTACATCGTCATCAACCCCGGTATCATGGAAGGCCGCAAGGACTCGGAAGGCGAAGAGCTGAACGGTTCCCACAAGTTCGACCTCCTTTCCGAGGATGAGTATATCAACATCGTCGACTCGCTGCCCAGCGACAACGAGTATCTGGAAGACGGCGACCCCAATAAGTTCGTGGCCAAGATGGGTGCCGAGGCTGTTTACGACCTGCTCATGGGTCTCGACCTCGACGCACTGAGCTACGAGTTGCGCGACCGTGCCAACACCGATGGTTCACAGCAGCGCAAGAGCGAGGCCCTGAAGCGCCTGCAGGTGGTAGAGGCTTTCCGCGCCAGCAAGGACATCAACAAGCCCGAGTGGATGATTCTGAAAATCATTCCCGTCACTCCTCCCGAGCTCCGTCCGCTGGTTCCCCTGGATGGCGGCCGCTTTGCCACTTCCGACCTCAACGACCTCTATCGTCGTGTGATTATCCGTAACAACCGTCTGAAGAGACTGATGGAAATCAAGGCGCCCGAGGTGATTCTCCGCAACGAGAAGCGTATGCTTCAGGAAGCCGTCGACTCTCTCTTCGACAACAGCCGCAAGTCGTCGGCCGTGAAGAGCGACAGCAACCGTCCGCTGAAGTCGCTTTCCGATTCACTCAAGGGTAAGCAGGGACGTTTCCGTCAGAACCTGCTCGGTAAGCGTGTCGACTATTCTGCACGTTCCGTTATCGTCGTAGGTCCTGAGCTGAAGATGGGCGAGTGCGGTCTGCCCAAGCTGATGGCAGCCGAGCTCTACAAGCCGTTCATCATCCGCAAGCTCATCGAGCGCGGCATCGTGAAGACCGTTAAGTCGGCCAAGAAGATTGTCGATCGTCGCGAGCCAGTCATCTGGGACATCCTCGAGAACGTCATGAAGGGTCATCCCGTGCTCCTCAACCGTGCACCTACGCTTCACCGTCTCGGTATCCAGGCCTTCCAGCCCAAGCTCATCGAGGGTAAGGCCATCCAGCTTCACCCGCTGGCATGTACTGCCTTCAATGCCGACTTCGACGGCGACCAGATGGCCGTGCATCTTCCTTTGTCAAACGAGGCCATCCTGGAGGCACAGATTCTGATGCTCCAGAGCCACAACATCCTGAACCCCGCCAACGGTGCTCCTATCACCGTGCCCTCTCAGGATATGGTGCTCGGCCTTTACTATATCACCAAGATCCGTCCGGGTGCCAAGGGTGAAGGACTCACCTTCTACGGTCCCGAAGAGGCTGTCATTGCCCACAACGAAGGCAAGTGCGACCTCCACGCACTGGTGAAGGTGGTTGTCGACGATGTCGACGAGGTAGGTCATAAGATCCAGCACATGGTGGAGACCTCTGTTGGTCGTGTCATCGTGAACGAGATTGTGCCCGATGCCGTTGGCTATGTCAACACCATCATTTCAAAGAAATCGCTCCGCGACATCATTGCCGACGTTATTCATAAGGTGGGCTTTGCTGATGCCTGCGAGTTCCTCGACGGTATCAAGAACCTGGGCTATCGCATGGCTTATCTGGCAGGTCTTTCCTTCAACCTCGACGACATCATCATCCCTGAGGAGAAGGCAGAGCTGGTGGAGAAGGGTAATGCCGAAGTTCAGCAGATTACCGATAACTATAACATGGGTTTCATCACCGACAACGAGCGCTACAACCAGGTTATCGATTCCTGGACACACGTGAACAACCGTCTGCGCGACGTCCTCATGAAGAAGATGACCGAGGCCGACCAGGGTTTCAACGCCGTTTACATGATGCTCGACTCTGGTGCCCGTGGTTCTAAGGACCAGATTGCACAGTTGGCTGGTATGCGTGGTCTGATGGCCAAGCCGCAGAAAGCCGGTGCCGAGGGACGCGGTACGATTGAGAACCCGATTCTTTCGAACTTCAAGGAGGGTATGTCCGTGCTGGAGTACTTCATCTCTACCCACGGTGCCCGTAAAGGTCTGGCCGATACCGCTATGAAGACTGCCGACGCCGGTTATCTTACTCGTCGTCTGGTCGATGTCAGCCACGACGTGATTATCAACGAAGAAGACTGCGGAACACTCCGCGGACTGGTTTGCACAGCCCTGAAGAATGGCGACGAGGTTATCGCCGGACTTGCTGAGCGTATCCTGGGCCGCGTTTCCGTGCACGACGTTGTCGATCCCCACACAGGCGAAATGATTGTGGAAGCCGGTAACGAGATTACCGAGCCGCTTGCCCAGCGCATCGAGGAGGCAGGCATCGAGAGCGTCGAGATTCGTTCGGTACTCACCTGCGAGTCGAAGAAGGGTGTCTGCATGAAGTGTTACGGACGTAACCTTGCCACCCAGCGCATGGTGCAGAAGGGTGAGGCCGTAGGCGTCATCGCCGCACAGGCCATCGGTGAGCCGGGTACTCAGCTGACGCTTCGTACGTTCCACGCCGGTGGTGTGGCAGGTAACGCTGCCGCCAATGCCAGCATCGTGGCCAAGCACGACGCCAAGCTGGAGTTCGACGAGCTGCGCACCGTTCCTTTCACCGAGGATGGCGATACCGAGCAGCGCGACTGCCAGATGGTGGTCAGCCGTCTGTCGGAAGTCCGCTTTATCGATCCCAACACCAACATCGTGCTCTCTACGATGAACGTTCCCTATGGTTCAAGCCTCTATTTCAAGAGTGGCGAACAGGTGAAGAAGGGCGAGCTCGTTGCCCGCTGGGACCCGTTCAATGCCGTTATCGTTACCGAATATGCCGGTCGCCTGAAGTTCCGCGACGTGGTGGAAGGTTCTACCTATAAGGCTGAGACCGACGAAACCACAGGTCTTACCGAGAAAATCATCACCGAGACCCGCGACCGCTCGCTTGTGCCTACCTGCGACATCATTGGTAAGGATGGCGAGATTATCGGCACCTACATCTTCCCCGTGGGAGGTCACGTAGTTGTTGAAGACGGTCAGGTGGTGAAGACTGGTACCACGCTGGTGAAGATTCCGCGCAGTGTTGCCAAGGGTGGTGACATCACCGGTGGTCTGCCTCGAGTCACTGAGCTGTTCGAGGCCCGCAATCCCAGCAACCCTGCAGTCGTTTCTGAAATCGACGGTGAGGTGACCATGGGTAAGGTGAAGCGTGGTAACCGCGAGATTATCGTCACTTCTAAGACTGGCGAGCAGCGCAAGTACCTGGTCAGCCTCTCCAAGCAGATCCTGGTTCAGGAGCACGATGCCGTGCGCGCCGGTACGCCGCTCTCCGACGGTGTGATTACTCCGAGCGACATCCTGGCCATCAAGGGTCCCACGGCCGTTCAGGAATACATCGTCAACGAGGTACAGGACGTGTATCGTCTGCAGGGTGTGAAGATCAACGACAAGCACTTCGAGATTATCGTTCGTCAGATGATGCGCAAGGTGCAGATCAACGACCCGGGCGACACCTCATTCTTGGAAGACGAGGTTATCGACAAGCTCGACTTTGCCGAGGAGAACGACCGCATCTGGGGTAAGAAGGTGGTTACCGACGCCGGTGA
>JAEEGI010026110.1_pt1 | contig 11271 bp, 8 predicted proteins | sample 8958751 | NCBI WGS metagenome assembly JAEEGI01 (sample SAMN16246545, study PRJNA631951) | gut metagenome | biome: gut microbiome; feature: rumen; material: KS-attached | host: Bos | place: Iran: Karaj | collected 2018-10 | reverse complement strand
AGGTCGAGCAGGTTCGCAAGCTCGAGGACAAGCACCTGCCGAAAAATTTCGATTACCGCGAGATAAAAGGTCTGCGTCTGGAAGCGCAGGAAAAGCTCAATAAGATACAGCCGCTCAACATCGGTCAGGCATCGCGTATCTCGGGAGTATCGCCCGCGGATATAAGCGTGCTTTTGATATGGATGGCGGCGAATAAGGAGCGGCAATGAGAACATATTTAACAGAAGCTATCAAGGACTACAAAATCAAACTCAGCGAGGAACAGCTCTCTCAGCTTGAGAGGTACTATGAGCTGCTCTGCGAGTGGAACGAGAAAATCAACCTCACCGCGATAACCGACCCAAAGGGCGTAGCGGTAAAGCACTTCGCCGACAGCCTGAGTATATTTAATTATATTGACGTTCCGCAAAACGCGCGCGTAATTGATGTTGGAACAGGCGCAGGCTTCCCGGGAGTTGTTCTGAAGATTGCCCGACCCGATATTCAGCTAACACTTCTCGACAGCCTGCAAAAGCGCCTGAATTTTCTCAGCGTCGTCTGCGACGAGCTGAACCTTGACGCGGAGCTGATTCACAGCAGGGCAGAGGAAGGCGGTCAGGACTTAGACCTCCGCGAGGGCTTTGACCTCGTAGTTTCACGCGCGGTGGCACAGCTGAATATTCTCAGTGAGTACTGCGTTCCGTATGTAAGACTTTCGGGCAGCTTCGTCGCCTTCAAAGGTACAGCCGAGGGCGAGATAAAATCCGCGAAGAAGGCAATCGGAATTCTCGGCGGAAGAATTAAGAATATTCATACCTTCGAGCTTCCGCTCGAGGGCGGCGGCAGAACCCTTGTTGAGATAGAGAAGGTCAGCCCGACGCCGGAAAAATATCCGCGGCAGAACGGTAAGATAAAATCCAAGCCGCTCTGACAATCTCCGACAAAAGAATATATAATAATCGCTCACAATGCGACATAAACCGCACACCCGATATGGTATTATAATAGCACAGGGACAACCCCTGATGCTGACTGAGGGTGATGCGGTTGAATTTTTTGGTGAAGAGCGAAAACATAATCTCTGAAATCCCCATCATCAAAATCCGCCCCAACAAGGCGCAGCCGCGAAAGCAGTTCAACGAGGACGAGCTTTCAGCCCTGTCGCGCTCCATCGCGGAGAACGGCATTTTGCAGCCGCTGACCGTCCGCAAGGTAAGCAACACCGAATACGAGCTTATCGCGGGCGAGCGCAGACTTCGCGCCGCAGTGACGGCAGGCCTGCGGAAGGTGCCGTGTATCGTTGTTCGCTGCTCTGAAAAAGAGTCTGCCATATATGCTCTCCTTGAAAATCTCCAGCGGGCTGACCTCGGCATGTTTGAGGAAGCCCGCGGAATTTCAAGGCTGATACGTCGCTACGGACTGACGCAGGAGCAGGCGGCTCAAAGGCTCGGCAAGAGCCAGTCGGGAGTCGCGAACAAGCTGCGGCTGCTGCGGCTGACAGAGGACGAGCAGGAGTGGATCGAAAAGGCGGGACTGAGTGAACGTCACGCCAGAGCGCTCCTGAGGATAGAAAACGAGGCGACCCGCCGTGAGGCACTCTCGCGGATAGTCGCGGACAACCTCAACGTTAAACAGACCGAACACCTCGTCGGCATCTTACTCCATTCCACCCCTAAGCCCGAGAAGGCGAAGGGTAACAGCAAGGCGGTGATAAAGGACGTAAGGATTTTCCTTAACACCATTAATAAGGCGATAGATACGATGCGCCTATCGGGAATTGACGCACAGTCAAACAAAACAGACACAAATGATTTTATCGAATACACAATACGAATCCCGAAGGCAAAGACATATCCGCCCGACAAATTTGTTTCATAACACGCAGGTGCGGAAGTTTTGATGTACATATAAACCCCAAATTACCCATAACATACCCTTTTCTCTGAAATTTTTCAACCTGCGTGTTTGATTTTACTTTCCACCATGGGTGCGAAAGCATCCGTTCCACTCATACCCATTTCCTTATCTAACCCCTTGCGAGCAGGCGTACCTTAGCGGTACGTCTGTTTGCGTTTTAAAACATGTTTCACGTGAAACATTATTAAATAAATTTAAAAATACACTTCAAAAACAATGGCAGTTGTGATATAATTAAAACCGTGATTTGAAAAACAAAAGAAGGAAGGGTATAGAACCTTTGGCTAAGATAATAGCAATCTCAAACCAGAAGGGCGGCGTAGGCAAGACGACCACCGCGGTCAATCTCGCGGCATGTCTCGGCGCTCTCGGAAAAAAGGTACTGCTCGTCGACGCTGACCCTCAGGGCAACGCGACCAGCGGCGTGGCGATCGACAAAAGCAAGGTGAAGCTCTCGACCTACGACATTCTTGTGGAAGGGGCAAAGGCGGAGGAATGCGTACTGACAACGCCGTATCAGAATCTACATCTGCTGCCCTCGTCGATAAATCTCGCGGCGGCGGAGCTTGAAATCGTCGAGAAGCCGAGGAGAGAATCGCTGCTCAAGAACGCCATTCTCCCGATAAAGCAGTATTACGACTACATAATCATCGACTGTCCGCCGTCGCTCGGACTTATCACGGCGAATGCGCTCACAGCGGCGGACACGTTTATCGTACCGATCCAGTGCGAGTACTACGCGCTCGAGGGCTTGTCACAGCTCATGAGCACGGTGCGCAGGATCAAACGCCAGTACAACTATACAATCGAGCTCGAGGGCGTGCTGCTGACGATGTACGACGGCAGACTCAACCTCACCCAGCAGGTCGTGGAGGAAGTCAAGAAGTTCTTCCCGGGCAAGGTGTTCGGCACCGTTATATCGCGCGGAGTAAGGCTCTCAGAAGCGCCGAGCTTCGGAATGCCCGTCATCTACTATGACAAGAGCTGCAAGGGCAGCTTCGCCTACACTGAGCTCGCGAAGGAAATAATTGCAAAGGAGAGACGCTGATGGCAAAAAAACTGGGCGGCTTGGGCAAGGGTCTGAACGCCATATTCATCGAAAACGACAGCGAAAAGGGCGACGGAGCCGTCACCCTCAAAATCTCCGAGATCGAGCCGAACCGCTCGCAGCCGCGGCAGAGCTTTGACGAGGCGGCACTGAGCGAGCTTGCTGAGAGCATTTCGGCGCACGGACTGCTGCAGCCGCTGCTTGTACGTCCGCTTCCGCTCGGCGGATATGAGATCGTCGCGGGCGAGAGACGTTACCGCGCGTGCAGGATGGCGGGACTGACAGAGGTGCCCGTCGTTATCCGAGAGCTGACCGAGTCCGAAACAATGGAGCTCGCGCTGATAGAAAATCTACAGCGTGAGGACTTGACACCGCTCGAGGAAGCCGAGGGCTATAACGTGCTGATGAAGGAGCACAACTTCACTCAGGAAGAGGTCGCGCAGTCGATGGGCAAGTCCCGTCCCGCGATCGCGAACGCGCTCAGACTTCTGAAGCTGCCCGAAAGTATCCGCGAAATGCTCAGAGAGGAGCAGATTTCGGCAGGTCACGCGCGCGCGCTGCTCACGCTTGAAAACGAGGAGCAGATGAAGGCGGTCGCGGAGGAAATTATTAAGAAAGACCTCTCCGTCCGTCAGACCGAGGCGCTTTGCAAAAAGCCCGTAAAGGTCAAGACCGAAGAGAAGCCCGAAAGACAGCCGTCGTTCTACAAGATGGTGGAGCTGGCGCTCAACGAAAGCCTCGGCAGAAAGATCACCGTCAGCAAGAACAAGAAAAAAGAGGGCGGAGTCTTACAGATTGAATTCTATTCCGACGAGGAGTTACAGGAGTTATCAAATTTATTAAGCAAGGAGAACAACAATGATTGATATTAAATTTTTAAGAGAAAATCCCGACGCGGTCAAGGAAAATATCAAAAAGAAATTTCAGGACAGCAAGCTCGGTCTCGTAGACGAGGTTATCGCGCTCGACGCTGAGAGCCGCGCCGTAAAGCAGCAGGCTGACGACCTCAGAGCAAACCGCAACAAAATCTCAAAGCAGATCGGTATGCTGATGGGTCAGGGCAAGAAGGAAGAAGCCATGGCTATCAAGGAAGAGGTCACAAAGCAGGCGCAGCTTCTTGCGGAGCTTGAGCAGAAGGAAGCCGAGCTCAGCGCGAAGGTAACAGAGATCATGATGCGCATTCCTCAGATCATCGACCCGTCCGTACCCATCGGCAAGGACGACAGCGAGAACGTTGAGATCGAGCGCTTCGGCGAGCCTTTTGTACCCGAATTCGAGGTACCCTACCACACCGATATCATGGAAAAGCTCAACGGTATTGACCTCGACTCCGCGCGCAAGGTTGCGGGCAACGGCTTCTATTATCTCATGGGCGACATCGCCAGACTTCACAGCGCGGTTATTTCCTACGCGCGCGACTTCATGATCGACCGCGGCTTTACCTACTGCGTACCGCCGTTTATGATCCGCTCAAACGTTGTTACGGGCGTTATGAGCTTTGCCGAGATGGATTCGATGATGTACAAGATCGAGGGCGAGGATCTCTACCTCATCGGTACCTCCGAGCATTCGATGATCGGCAAGTTCATCGACACGATCAACCCCGAAGAAACCCTTCCTCAGACCCTCACCAGCTACTCACCCTGCTTCCGCAAGGAAAAGGGCGCTCACGGCATTGAGGAGAGAGGCGTTTACAGAATCCACCAGTTCGAGAAGCAGGAGATGATAGTCGTCTGCAAGCCCGAGGATAGCAAGATGTGGTTCGACAAGCTCTGGCAGAACACAGTCGACCTCTTCCGTTCAATGGATATCCCCGTTCGTACACTCGAGTGCTGCTCGGGCGACCTCGCCGACCTCAAGGTTCGTTCGCTCGATGTTGAGGCGTGGTCACCGCGCCAGAAGAAGTACTTCGAGGTAGGCTCCTGTTCAAATCTCGGCGACGCTCAGGCACGCCGCCTGAAAATCCGCGTCAGCGGCAAGGGCGGAAAGTACTTTGCACACACACTCAATAACACCGTTGTCGCACCTCCGAGAATGCTTATCGCATTCCTCGAGAACAACCTCAACGAGGACGGCTCGATCCGCATTCCCGAGGCTCTCAGACCTTACATGGGCGGCAAGGAAGTAATCGGCAAGTAAGGAGGAAAATATATGAATTGTCCTAACTGCGGAGCGCCCGTAACGAATCCCGATTTCTGCGGCAGCTGCGGCGCTCAGCTCAGAGAACCCAAGAATACAAACTACGGCGACAGCTACAACTCCCAGACCCAGCCGAGACATACTCAAAGACAGCAGCAGCCTCCCGTATATACCCAGCCCACAAACGCGGGCTTCGGCACATACGCTCAGACTCCCATGCGCGGCTATCACCCAGACGAGCACGTTTCGACATGGGGCTGGATCGGCAGATGGCTGCTCATGTGCATTCCGATTCTGAATATCGTCCTGCTCCTAGTTTGGGGATTTGGCGGCAGCAGCAAGCGCTCGCTTGTAACATGGGCGAGAGCACAGCTGGTTCTCACACTGATCAGCGTAATCATCGCGGTTATCGCGGCAATTATTATGGCTGTCAACGGCGTAAATATCTTTGAATCAATTCAACACGCTTTTCAAGGCTAAGAAAAAAGTGGTAACGATTATCGTTACCACTTTTTAAATTGAAAGTTGACAATTACTTTTCTTCGTTATCCTCGTCCTCGAAATTAGAGAACTTTGTAATGTAAATCGGTCTGTCCTTTGACTCCATGTAAATCCTGCCGATGTATTCTCCGAGAATACCTATCGACATTTCGGTCAGTCCGCCGAGAAAGAGCACTGCGCAGAGGGTGGTGACGTAACCCGGGGTCTGGATTCCGAAGAACAGAGTCTGAATCAGCGTTACGATGATATAAATGAGGGAGAGGAAAAAGATTATCGCGCCCATAACCGCCGTGAATCGCAGCGGTGTGACGGAGAAGCAGGTGATACCGTCGATTGCGTACTTGAAGAGCGAGGAGAATTTCCACGAGGACTTGCCAAGCTCTCTGTCGACGGTCTTGAACGTGATCCACTTTGTATTGAAGCCGACCCACGAGAATATACCCTTTGAGAATCTCTGAACCTCGCCGAGCTCGAGAATAGAGTCGACCATCTGTCTTGTCATCATTCTGTAGTCCATCGCGCCGTAGGGATTCTTTACGTCGGTCATGCGGTTGGACAGGCGGAAGAACAGCTTTGAGAACGCGCCTCTGAAAAAGCTCTCGCCTTCGCGCTCGTCGCGCTTTGTGGCGCAGCAGTCGTAGCCCTCGTTCATAGCCTCGAGCATCTGCGGAAATACCGCGGGCGGGTGCTGCAAGTCCGCGTCCATTACGACGACATAGTCCGCGTCGCAGTGCTGCAGACCGGCATACATGGCGGCTTCCTTTCCGAAGTTGCGCGAGAACGAGATGTATTTGATGTTGTCAAACCTCGCGGCAAGGCGCTTCATGACGAGATACGTCTTATCCTTGCTGCCGTCGTTTATGAGGATATAGCGGAAGTAATATTCGGGCAGGGTATCGATGACCTTGTTTGTTTTCTCGACAAAGTGCTCGAGACCTTCCTCTTCGTTATAGCATGGAACTACCAAATCAATAGTTTTCATATGAATAGAACCTTTCGATTAATATGTACCGAAAATCATTATACCAAACAATAACCGAAAAGTCCAACAAATTTCAAAAAAAATATTTACCTCAGACAAAAAACGTGATACAATAAAATGGTTAGCAAAAAATAATATGGAGGTTCATAAAATATGCCTGTTTCAACAACGAACAAGGCGCTGCCTGCCAAGGAACCAAAGAAACGCAGCTTCCGCGAGTTTGCCATTCGCAACCGCTATATATGGCTGTCGTTCCTGATTCCATTTGTGCTGATGGCAACCGCCTTTGCTCTGATGAGCGTTTCACCCTTCGGAGACAAGCAGATTCTTGTTACCGACCTGTGGCACCAGTACTTTCCGTTCCTCGCCGACTTCCAGTACAAGCTCCAGCACGGCGAGTCCTTTTTCTGGACATGGTCTGTCGGTGGCGGCGTTAACTACTTCTCGCTGATGTCCTACTACCTCGCGAGTCCCGTTAACTTCCTGTCGGTGTTCATACCTGCCGACTGGCTGCGGGAGTTTCTGATGTTCTCCGTAGCGCTCAAGATCGCTCTCGGCGGCGCGTTCACCGCCTACTTCTTCAAGAGCGTCTATAAGCGCAACGACGTGTCGCTGATCATGTTTGCCTGCTGTTTCTCGTTCTGCGCCTACTTCATGGGCTACTACTGGAACACTATCTGGATGGACACGGTATGCATCACTCCGCTTGTCGCCCTCGGAACGGTCAAGCTCCTTACCGAGAACCGCTTCCGCCTCTTCACCGTGAGCCTTGCGCTCGCGCTGATAATGAACTACTACATCGGTCTGTTCGTATGTATCTTCGTGCTGATGATATTCATCGGCTACTCCATCGTTTACTGGAGCGGCATGAAGAACTTCTTTGTCAATCTGCTCAAGACAGGTATCTTCTCGCTTATCGCGATCGGTCTGACGACCTTCTTCCTGCTGCCTGCATTCATGGCGCTCAAAAACACCCACGCCTCGGGCAGCACCTTCCCGTCGACATTTGCGATAAACATCGGCGGCAGCAACGACTTGCTCGGAGTGCTCCGCGCGCTCAAGAGCATCACCGGCAGCTTCGCGAACTTCACCTGCGCGGCTAACAAGGCGGCTGACGCTCTGCCCAATATCTCATGCTCGGCGTTCGCGATGTTCTTCGGCTTCCTCTCTCTGACAAGCCCGAAGATCCGCCTCAGAGAGAAGATCGTCAGCATGGGACTGATTTTCTTCATGTTCCTCAGCTGCATTATCCGTCAGCTCGACTACATCTGGCACGGCTTCCACTTCACCAACATGATTCCGTACCGCTTCAGCTTCCTGATCAGCTTTATCTTGATCGTTATGGCGTTCCGCGCGTTCACGACGATCGATTCGATCAGCGTAGTCGGCGCACTTATAGCCACGGCAATGAGCATAGCGGTTATCCTGATGATGGTCGGCGACCCCGGTACCGAGAAGATGTTTACCGACCACCCCGACTGGCAGATTCCGAACCTTATCGCAATTGCGGCGCTGACGGTATTCATCGCGGTGGTAGTAATACTGTATACCAAGCGCGTCATACCGAAAACCGTAATGATCATCGCGCTGATGGTTGTCACAATTGCCCAGAGCGGCGTCACCGCGTATCTCGGCGTTAACCGCACGACCGTTACGGGAACATATGAGTATCCCCGCGGCGGCGAGAACATGGTAAATATCGTCAACACAATGAACGAACGCGAGGCTGACACACCCGAGCTGTGGCGTGCCGAGACTGCGACGACCCAGACCCTCAACGACGGCGCTCTCAACCACTACCACGGTCTGTCGATGTTCAATTCAATGGCGAACGAGAACATGACGCGCTTCTTCGAGAATTTCGGCATGATGGGCTGGAAGAGCGGCAACCGTTACACCTACGCCGAGAGCTCGCCCGTCACAAACCTCTTCATGAATCTCAAGTATATCATCGCGCGCAGCGGCAAGGTCAACAATACCTACGACCTCGCCTCGGTCAGCGCGTCGGGCAGCGTCGGACTGTTCCAGAACACCCACTACATTCCGATGGGCTTCATGACAAACTCCGCGCTCGGCAACTGGCAGGAGAACGACAACGAGGATCAGTTCAATCCGTTTGAGAAGCAGAACGAGTTCTTCAAGTACGCGACCGGCATTCAGGACGACGTATACACCAGACTCGAGGTCGTATCACAGGGTCACACCGAGGCGGAAAAATTCACCGTCATCAAGAAGGAATACGGTCTGTACGATTTCAGCTGTGTTGACACCACGACCACACCTCACGTCAAGTGGAACTACGAGGCTCCGAAGGACGGTCTGTATATGATGTACGCCGATATTCAGGACGGCGACGACGTGACCGTTATGGTTAACGACGTGGCTCAGTCCGCGAAGTACGGAATGGCGCGCTCATATGTTGCCTGCATAGGCTACTTCAGCAAGGGCGACAAGATTTCCGTCTACGCCGACCTCAAGACAGGCTCGTCGGGCAAGGCGAGGGTCTATGTCGATATGCTCAACAAGGACGTCTTTGAGTCAGGCTACGCAAAGCTCAGCGAGAGCGTCATGACTACGACAAAGTGCACCTCTAGCTCGATGGAAGGCACGATCAATGTCAAGGAAAACGGACTGTTCTACACCTCTATTCCATACGAGAAGGGCTGGACGGCGACCGTCGACGGACAGAAGGTCGACATCACACCCGTCGGCAACTCTCTGCTCGCGTTCCCGCTTGAAGCAGGCGAGCACGAAATCAAGCTCAAATACTATCCCAACGGCTTCTGGGCGGGCTTCGCGGTATCGATGATCTGCGCGTGTCTGTTCGCCGGAGCCTGCGTGCTGGTATATGTGCTCAGGAAAAAGATAATGCCCGAGCCTGTGTATGAATCACAGCTCGACGGCATGGACGAAAAATAAACAATATAAAACGGGAGTCTCACGGCTCCCGTTTTATAATTGAAAATGAAAAATTGAAAATGGAAAATTTCGGGTCGCTTCGCTCCGGTTAATAATATTTGTTTTTACTGCAATAAATAATCATTGGTAATAAAAAAATACGTATTGCCAAAACCGTCGTTTTTTGCTATAATAAAGGGTATATTAAAACAGGATGGAGGAATAGTATGCTGAATATCAACTACAACGACAAATTCGGCAAAGAGGGTCTGACCTTTGACGACGTGCTTCTGATTCCGGGTGAATCCAACGTCGAGCCGAAGAATGTAGATGTTTCTACCAATCTTACAAAGACCATTCGCCTCAACACACCGCTGATGACCGCGGCGATGGATACCGTCACCGAGACCGCTATGGCAATCGCGATGGCGCGTGAAGGCGGCGTGGGTATTATCCACAAGAACATGGATATCGAGAAGCAGGCGGACATGGTAGACCGCGTAAAGAGATCCGAGAACGGCGTTATCGTAAATCCGTTCTTCCTCTCGCCCGAGAACACCGTCAAGGACGCTGACGACCTCATGGGCAAGTACAAGATCTCGGGTGTGCCGATTTGCCGCGAAGGCAAGCTCATCGGCATTATCACCAACCGCGATATGCGCTTTATGACGGCGGCGGATTTCGCTCAGCCGATTTCAAAGGTTATGACTCAGGAGAACCTGATCACCGCTCCCGTGGGTACCACGCTTGAGCAGGCACAGAGCATTCTGCGCGAGCACAAGATCGAGAAGCTCCCGATCGTCGGCAAGGACGGCAGTCTCAAGGGACTCATCACGATCAAGGATATCGAGAAGAGCGTGCAGTATCCCAACTCCGCGCGCGACGACAAGGGCAGACTTATCTGCGGCGCGGCAATCGGCGCGACAGCCGACGTGCTCGACAGAGTGGCGGCTCTTATCGAGGCAGGCGTAGACGTGGTTGTACTCGACTCCGCTCACGGTCACAACTCCAACGTAGTAAACTCCGTAGCCAAGGTAAAGAAGGCGTATCCGAACCTTCCTCTCATCGCGGGCAACATCGCGACCGCGGAGGCGGCAAAGGCTCTTATCTCAGCGGGCGCGGACGCCGTAAAGGTAGGCATCGGCCCCGGTTCAATCTGCACCACCAGAATCGTCGCGGGTATCGGCGTACCCCAGATCACGGCTATCTATGACGCGGCTTGCGAAGCGTCGAAGTACGGCATTCCCGTAATCGCCGACGGCGGCATCAAGTACAGCGGCGACATCGTCAAGGCTCTTGCCGCAGGCGGCAGCGTAGTCATGGTCGGCTCGCTCGTTGCGGGCTGTGAGGAAAGCCCCGGCGAAAACGAGATCTATCAGGGCAGACAGTTCAAGGTATACCGCGGAATGGGCAGCCTCGGAGCTATGGGCAAGGGCAGCGCTGACCGCTACTTCCAGGCGAGCAACCGCAAGTTCGTACCCGAGGGCGTTGAGGGACGTGTTCCCTACAAGGGAATGCTCTCCGACACGGTTTACCAGCTCATGGGCGGCCTCAAGGCAGGCATGGGCTACACGGGCTGCGCTACTATCTCAGAGCTTCACGAGAAGGCACAGTTTGTACGCATTTCGGGCGCGGGTCTCAGAGAGAGCCATCCGCACGATATTCAGATCACAAAGGAAGCTCCCAACTATTCCTATAATTTCAGCTAAAATCAAAGGGGTTGTCCGCGCGGCAGCCCTTTAACTTTAGGAGATGTCAAAGATGAAAAAAATTATTTCTCTTCTGCTCTGCACTACCCTGCTTATCA
>JAEEGI010026108.1_pt1 | contig 11271 bp, 9 predicted proteins | sample 8958751 | NCBI WGS metagenome assembly JAEEGI01 (sample SAMN16246545, study PRJNA631951) | gut metagenome | biome: gut microbiome; feature: rumen; material: KS-attached | host: Bos | place: Iran: Karaj | collected 2018-10 | reverse complement strand
CGGGAACTGCGGAGGACCCGGATTCCGGCTACCGGCAGCGTTTCAGCCACGATACCGAATCGGCGGGGGCGGGCCATTACGAGGTCACGCTGGCGGATTCCGGCATCCGCGTGGAACTGACCGCCACTTCGCGCGTGGGCGTCCATCGGTATACGTATCCGAAAGGGGAGGAGGGGCACATCGTCCTGGACCTCGACCACGGCATCTACAATTACGACGGCAAGACGCTCTGGGCGGAGGTCCGTGTGGTGAGCCCGACGCTCGTTACGGGGTACCGGATCACGAACGGATGGGCCCGGACCAACTATACCTATTTCGCGATGGAGTTCTCGCGGCCGGTGCTGGAATACGGCTGGAAAGACAAGGCGCCCGTGCCGTACAACGGCGGCTATGGCAAGTTCCGCCAATACACGGACTTCCCGGAAATGGCCGGCCGCAAGGTCGCGGCCTGGTTCAAGTTCGACACGGCCGACAATCCCGAGCTCACGGTCAAGGTCGCCCTGTCCGCGACAGGAACCACCGGCGCCCTGAAGAACCTCCAGGCGGAGGCGGAAGGGGTTTCCTTCGATGTGCTGCGCTTACTGGCGGAAAATGCCTGGGAGCACGAGCTCGCCTGCATCGACATCGACGGGACCGAGGCGGAAAAGACCATGTTCTATACCTCCCTGTACCATACGATGATCAATCCTTCGGTGTATATGGACGTGGACGGCCTCTACCGGGGGCTGGACCACGAACTGCATCGGGCGGAGGGATTCACGAACTATACCGTGTTCTCGCTCTGGGACACGTACCGGGCGGAGCACCCGCTCCTGGCGCTGCTCAAGCCGCATCAGGCGGAGGATATGGTCGCGTCCATGCTCAGGCACTACGAGCAGAGCCCGCACCACATGCTTCCCATCTGGAGCCACATGGCCAACGAGAACTGGTGCATGACCGGCTACCACAGCGTCTCCGTCCTCTCCGACGCCATCGCCAAGGGACTGAAGGTCGATGGGAAAGAAGCCCTGGAAGCGATGGTTTCCACCTCGTCGGTCCCTTGGTACAGCGGGCTGGGGGAGTACATCCAGCAAGGGTATGTCCCGCTGGAGAAAACGTCCACCGCGGCCAGCAACACGCTCGAGTATGCCTATGACGACTGGGCCATCGCCGCGGCCGCGGAAAGGCTCGGAAACGCCCAGATTGCGCAGCGGTACCTGAAACGGGCCGGATACTGGAAGAACGTCTTCGACGCGTCCCTGGGCCTCGCCAGGCCCCGTTACGCGGACGGTACGTTCAAGGAGCCCTTCGACATCAAGCAAACCGTCGGCCAGGGCTTCATCGAAGGCAATTCCCTGAACTATTCCTTCCACGTCCCGCAGGACGTGCGCGGCCTGATGGCGCAGATGGGCGGGGACAAGAAATTCATCGCAAACTTGGACGAGCTCTTCGGCAGCGACCTGCCGGAGTATTGCTACGCGGACAACGAGGACATCACGGCCGACTGCCTCCTGGGCGGTTATGTCCACGGGAACGAGCCCAGCCACCACATCCCGTACCTGTATGCCTGGACCTCCGAGCCCTGGAAGACGCAGTACTGGGTCCGGGAGATCGTGGACCGTTTCTACCACCCGGAAATCCGGGGCCTGGGCGGGAACGACGACTGCGGCCAGATGAGCGCGTGGTACATCTTCACCGTCCTCGGTTTCTACCCGGTGTGTCCGGGCACCGACCAGTACGTGCTGGGCGCTCCGTGCATTCCGTATGCGAAAGTCACGCTTGAAAACGGCCATACCCTGGAGATGAAGGCCCATGGCCTCAGCGCCCGGAACCGTTATGTCAAGTCCGTGAAACTGAACGGAAAGCCTGTCGACCGGCTCTTCCTCACGCACGCCGAGCTGCTGGCTGGCGGCACGCTGGAATTCGAGATGGCTTCGAAACCGAACAAACGCCGGGGCGTCACCCCGGAAACGAAACCCTATTCACTATGAGAAGATTCCTTTATCTCCTGGCCGGCCTGTTCCTCGCGGCGGCCTGCCAGCCCAAACCGCAGGAGGCCGGTTTCATCGTCCAGGTTTCCCTGGGCGGCTGGCACTCGCCCGACTATACGGCGGAACAAGTCATCGACCGGATCGGGGAAGTGCGTGAGAAGATTCCGGTCGAGAAAGTGATCATCGGCTGGAGCCTGGACCGGGATATCTATCGGCAAGTGGGCGATTACCTGCACGCGAACGGGATCGAGATGCTCCTGTGGATGCCGGTCTTCGCCGAGACCGAAGAGATGTGCGAAAACGAGCCCGCGGTGGACCTCGCGGGCGGAATCCCGGCGAATTACGACCTCGCCGCCGGCGAAGGTTTCCGTTTCAACTGCCCCTCCAGGCCGGAGACGGCCGCGAACGTGGTCGCCATCTATGACGACCACTTCAAGGACTGCGGTTTCGACGGCGTGTTCCTGGACCGGATCCGCACGCAATCCTTCGTGAGCGGCGTGAGCGGGGTCCTCACCTGCGGCTGTCCTGTCTGCGCGGAGCGGTTCAAGGCGGAAGGCGTGGACCTGGAAGCCGTGCGCAAAGCCTGGGAGGAAAAGGGCGACGCGTTCTTCTCGGTGACGGGGTATGAGCCGATGACCGGTTTCACCTTCGCCGATCCCGTGGCCGCGGCCTATTTCGAGGCCAAAGGCCATGTGGTCAGCCATGCGGTCGCCGCGATCGCCGACCGCTTCCGCGAGCGCGGGCTGGAAGTGGGCATGGACCTGTACGCGCCGTTCATGGCGCAGTTCGTGGGCCAGGACTATGGCATCCTTTCCCGGCACGCGGACTTTATCAAGCCGATGCTGTACCGGCAGACTTTCGCGCCGGCCGGCATGGGCTTCGAGTATGATCTGCTGCGGAAAGCGGTTCCGGGCGCGGAAGGCTACCCGGAATTCAAGATGGATGTGGATTTCCTGGACTCGCAGCTGAAGGCGATGGAACCGTATGCCTGCGGCAAATACCCGGGCATAGAAATTAACTATCGGGAGAAGGTGGCTCCGACCTCACCGGAGTATGTCACCGAATCCCTGGCCGCCGTCATGCGGCACGGCTTCGACGGCGCCGTCCTTTCCTGGAATGTCATGGAGGCGCCGGATTCCCATATTTCCTGCTTAGGAAAGCGCTGACGGAGCGCTGAGCTTCCCGATGATGTCGTCCAGCATCCGGAAGAGTTCCGGCGTAGTTTCGGGCGTGACGCTCTCGCAAAGGACGGAACTGCCGACGACAAAGGGCACATCCGCCAGTTTCTGCTGGAGGTCCTGACCTTTCTCCGTCAACGAAACGATCATCTGACGGGCATCCTTTTCGCCTTTCCGGCGGACGAGGATGCCTTCTTTTTCCATACGCTGGAGCAGGGGAGTGACCGTGTTCGTCTCCAGGAACAGCCGCTTGGCGATATCATTCACCGGCTGGGCGTCCTTCTCCCACAGGACCAGCAGCACGAGGTACTGCGGATAAGTCAATCCGTGCTCCGAGAGCAGCGGATGATAGGCCTGCGAGAGAAGGCGCGAAGCGGTGTAGAGCCGGAAACAGAGCTGGTTGTCCAGCTTGAATTCCTCTTTGATCATAACATCCCCTGGAGGTCTTTCTCGATCTCTTCCGGCGTCGTGATGGGGGCGTAGCGCTTGATGACGGTGCCGTCGCGGTTCACGAGGAACTTGGTGAAGTTCCAGAGGATGTCGCTGTCCTTCTTCGCGGTCTTGCTGAGGCCCTTGAGCATCATGCGGGTCGCCTTGCCCTTGATGCCGTTGTAAGCCTCGGTGGGAGCCTGGGCCTTCAGGTACTCGAAGATGGGCTCGGCATTCTCACCGTTCACATCGGTCTTGGCCATCAGCGGGAAGGTGACACCGTGGTTGATGCGGCAGAACTCGGCGATTTCCTCGTTGGAACCGGGCTCCTGACCGGCGAACTGGTCGCAGGGGAAGCCGACGATGACGAGGCCCTGGTCCTTATACTTCTGATAGAGAGCCTCCAGGCCGTCGTACTGGGGCGTGAAACCGCATTTGGAAGCGGTATTGACAATCATCAGCACTTTGCCTTCGAACTGCGCGAAGTCCACCTCGGCGCCCTTGTTGCTGCGGGTCTTGAAATCATAGATCTTTGCCATGTCTGTATCTTTTATCGTTTAATTATATCGTTCACGATGCAAATATACGACTTTCTTTTTATATCGCAAACGATATTTCAAAAAAAAAGACACTCAAATAGCAGAAAAATAACTATGAGCGCTTCCCCAGAAAGCGGATGGCCAGCATCGTGAGGTCGTCACTTTGTTCCGCGGGTTCGGTGAAGGCGTGGACGGCGTCGGCCAGTTCCCGGACCAGCGTCTCCGGGTCCGCGGCGCCCGATTTTTCGAGCACGTCCAGGATCCGGCGTTCCCCGAACTGGTCGTGATTCCCGTTCTCCGCCTCCGTCAGGCCGTCCGTGTACAGCAGGAGGGTCTTGCCCGGAGCCAGGGTCAGCTGCTGTCCCTTGTATTTCCACTCGGTCTCCACGCCGACCGGAAGGTTGGACTCCACTTTCAGGAAGCAGCGTTCTTTCCCGATCAGGACCGGCGCGTTGTGGCCGGCGTTGCAGTAGGAAAGGACGCCCGTATCCGGATCCAGGATGCCGACGAAGAGCGTCGCGAACATCATCGTAGCGTTGCGGTCCTTCGAGGAGGCATTGATGACCGAGACAATCTTTTCCGGCTTGTCCTCCGTGGAAGACAGGGAGCGGAACTGGGTGCTGATGATGGACATGACCAGGGCGGAAGGGACTCCTTTCCCGGAGACGTCGCCGATGCAGAAGAACAGCCGGCCGTCCCGGACGAGGAAGTCGTAGAAATCGCCGCCCACCGCCTTGGCCGGGGTCAGGCTCGCATAGATCTCGAGGTCGTCGCGTCTGGGGGAGAGCGTGAAATCCGTGGGCAGCATGGACAGCTGGATCTCCCGGGCGATGGACAGCTCGCTTTCCATCGACGCTTTCTGGGCCGTGGTGGCTGTCAGCTCCCGGACATAATCCGCCAGGGAAGCCTGCATGTCAGCGAAGGAATCGCGCAGGATGCCGATTTCATCCTGGTGGCGGATTTCGGGAAGCGGCGTGTTGAAATCGCCCTTGGCCACTTCCTTCGCCGATTGGGCGAGATATTGGAGGGGCTTTGTCGACCGCCTGATCATGAGCGGGCTGGCCAGGGCGATCAGCAGCATGCCGAGAAGCATCATCCCCAGGGTGAACAGGCCCTGCAGGATGCCCGGCCGGACCACCGCGGAGCGGGGGACGACAATGCCCACGGACCATCCCGTCTTCTCGATCGGCGCATAATACACGTAGGAGGGGACGCCTTCGATGACCGTCCGGCCCCGGCCCTGGCGACCGGCCAGCATCTCATGCCCCACATGGGCAAAGCTGGTATCTTTCGCGGAAACCGCCCCGTCGGCGTCGAAATAGTTCTGCTCCAGCATGCGCTCGGTGTCGGGATGGGCGATGAAGTCTCCCTCGCGGTCCAGGAGGAAGGAGTAGGGCTGGTGCTCCGCATCGTCCGGAATCCGGTCGCGCTCATGGACGATCCGGTCGATTTCCTGCATCTGCGCGGTCATCCAGTCCAGCGAGGCGTCCACCCGGAGAACGCCGACGATCCTGCCCTCCGCGCCGCGGACCGGGGTGGAGTAAGCGCAGAGCATCATCTTGGCCCCGCTCCGGTCCCGATGGGGATCGATCCAGGTGTCGGCTCCCGTGGTGAGGGTCCGCTGGAATACGGGCGAGTCGTGGTAGTTCTGCTCCGGGACGCTGAGCTGGCGGCGTTCGAAGCGGCCGTCTTTCGTGCGGGTGACCGAGGGCTCGAACCAGGTCCCTTCCGCCGGGAAATAATTGTCGACGAAGGCGATCGCGCAGCCCTTGAGGTGGGGATTGAGCCCCAGTTCCCGCTCCAGGGAGGCATAGACGGCATCCGGCGTGGAGAGATCCCTTTCGACACCCTCCCGGACATTGACGGCCGACACTTCGACGACACGCAGGATGCCCTGGACCTTCTCGTTGGTCAGGTCCAGGACGTCGCTGTAGTGGTTGTCGGACATTCCGGACATCCCCGATTCGGCCTTGATGAAGATCACGGCCGCAATCACGGTCATCACGAGGATCCAAAGCAGGAGGATCCGCCGCGTCAGCCGTCCGGCAAAGGATTGGATGGGCATTCTCATGCCAGCCGCGCGCCTATTCCGCGAACTTCTTCCCGGAACCCCAGGCCTGGCCGACGACCTCGCCGAGGGCGCGGTAGGTGAGGGCGGCCGCATCGAAGACGATGGGCTGGAGCTTGCCCAGGTCCACCTTGCCGTCCGTCAGGATGCATTCGTCGGCGCTCATGTTCACGACCTCGCCCACGAGGATGCCGTCCTTCCAGCTGACGACCTTGCACTCCAGGGTCAGGGGATACTGGTCGATGATGGGCGCGTCCACGTTCGGACTGGGGGAGACCGTGAAACCGACCTTGGCCACCTTGTCGGGGACCTTGTTGCCGCTCGCGATGCCGAGATAGTCGGATTCCGCGACAGTGCGGACATCGGCGAAGCTGACCGTGAATGCGCCGGTGAGCTCGAGGTTCTCCGTGGTCTTGTGCTTGGACATGCTGACCACGATCTGGTTGTGGTCATACTGGCCCGCCCAGGCGGCCATCATCACGTCGGGGGTGTGGTCCTTGTCCCACGTGGCGATCATCACGCAGGGCTGAGGGGTGGTCATCAGGGCGTGGGCCGGTCCGAAATTCTGGCGGCCGGCGACTTCGTTGAAGGGTTTGTTGGTGTCCATCGGTATTAGTTCTAATTGATTTGGTAAATATAATGAAAAATGCGGAAAGTTTTTGGTCCCTTCCGGGACAGGTAATCGTTTTTTTGCCTATATTTATCAGCAAATGAATCAATTAACCACATTTATGAAACGCACTGTCCTCCTTGTCCTGATGCTTGCCGCGTGGTCCGCGGCGGCGCAGCAGCGGAACCCCGTCGTTCCGTCCTTCACCGGAGCCGTCGAAGATTTCAAGCCGAACGTCACCAACCAGCTGGGACGTCAGTATCCAATGGTGAACTCCCAGGGCGCGGTCCGGGCGCAGCTCCGGGCCCCGCAGGCCCAGGCCGTCCAACTGGACATCGCCGGCAAGCGCTACGAGATGACCAAGGACGAGAACGGCGTCTGGACCGGTACGTCCGATCCCCAGGATGTCGGCTTCCACTACTATCAGCTGAATGTCGACGGCGCCTCGGTGCCCGATCCCGGCAGCATCTACTTCTTCGGCGCCGGCCGCTGGGGCAGCGGCATCGAGATCCCTTCCGCCGACATGGATTTCTGGCAGGTCAAGAACGTGCCGCAGGGCGTCATCGAAGAAAGGTACTATTGGTCCAAGGCCACGGAAAGCATGCGCCACTGCTATGTGTACCTGCCCGCGGAATACCAGAAGAACACGAACAAGAAATATCCGGTCCTGTACCTGCAGCACGGCAACGCCGAGAATGAGCAGGGTTGGTCCGCCCAGGGCCACACCGGCCAGATCTTGGACAACCTGATCGCCGAAGGCAAGGCGGTTCCGTTCATCGTGGTGATGGACTACGGCCAGGGCCAGAACATCCATCTGGTGGGCGAATATGCCAAGCAGGTGCCCGCCCCCGAGCCGGGACGGCGTGGCGGAAACGACAATTTCCAGGTGGTCCTCCTGACGGACATCATCCCGATGGTGGAGAAAGAGTATCGCGTGATCGCCGATGCGAAGCACCGCGCGATGGCCGGCCTGTCGATGGGCGGCGGCCAGACCCGCCGGATCACCCTGGCCAATCCCACGACCTTCGCGTATGTGGGGATGTTCAGCGGCGGCATCATGACCCCGGAAGACATCCAGGGCGCCGCGGGCTTCCAGAAGACGAACAAAGTCGTCTTCATGAGCAGTGGCAGCAAGGAGAATCCCCGCGTGATGGAAGCGGCCGAGTCCCTGAAGAAGATCGGCGTCAACGCTGTCGGCTATGTCTCCGAAGGGACGGCCCACGAATGGCACACCTGGCGTCGCAGCCTCTACCAGTTCGCCCAGCTGCTCTTCAAGTAGTCTCTACCCCAATACGACATCGAGCACCATCATCAGGACGAAGCCGATGGCGAATCCGATGGTGCCGATATTCGAGTGCTTGCCCTGGGAATATTCCGGGACGAGCTCTTCGACTACGACATAGAGCATGGCGCCCGCGGCAAAAGCCAGCATGTAGGGCATGATGCCCAGGATGGATGTCGCGAGCAGCAGCACCAACGCACCGCCCAGCGGCTCCACGATGCCGCTCAGCGCGCCGATTCCGAACGCCCTCCACCGGGAATTTCCCTCCGCCCGGAGCGGCATCGAGATGATGGCCCCTTCCGGGATGTTCTGGATCGCGATGCCCAGCGACAGGGCCAGGGCGCCGGCCATGTTGAAATTGGCCGTCAGGGCGCCTGCGATGGCGACGCCCACGGCCATTCCTTCCGGGAAGTTGTGGATGGTGACCGCGAGGGCCAGCTTCGCGGTGCGGGAGAGGCGGCTTTCCGGGCCTTCCGGACCGCCGACCGGATGGATGTGCGGGGTGATGTAGTCGATCAGCAGGAGGAAGGCGAAACCGGCCAGCAGCCCGACGGCCGTCGGGATGACGGCCGATGCCCCCGTTCCCATCTCGATGGACGGAATGATCAGCGACCAAACGGAGGCCGCCACCATCACGCCGGAGGCGAATCCCAGCAAGACTCTCTGCAGCATCGGCGGCATCTCCCGCTTCATGAAGAACACGAAGGCCGATCCCAGGGCCGTCCCCAGGAAAGGAATCAACAAAGCAGTCAGAACCGGGCTCATGGCAAGGCGTTTTATTCGATGCAAAGATAGGGATTGTCCGTTTGCCGGACAATCCCTATCTTTAGTGATATTCAGATACCTGCGCCGTCCAGGAACTCTTCCTGGCTCCTTCCCTGGAGGATTCGCGAATGGGGCGGGACGCTGTGGGTGAGCCAGACGTTACCCCCGATGACAGAACCTTCCCCGATCGTGATCCTTCCCAGGAGGGAAGCGTTGCTGTAGACGGTGACATTGTCCTCGATGACGGGGTGGCGCGGGACGTTTCGCGGCCTTCCCGACTCGTCGTACTTGAAGTTTTTCGCGCCCACGGTCACGCCTTGGTACAGGGTCACCCGGTTTCCGATGATGGCGGTCTGGCCGATGACGACGCCCGTCCCATGGTCGATCGCGAAATGATGGCCAATCCGGGCCTGGGGATGGATGTCGATACCTGTGGCGGAGTGGGCGTATTCCGTGAGCATCCGCGGGATGACCCCGACGCCGAGGGCGTCCAGTTCGTGCGCGACCCGGTAATGGACCATCGCGGTGACGGCCGGGTAGCAGTAGACGATCTCCTGGATGTCGCTGGCGGCGGGGTCGTTCCCGCCGATCGCTTCGACATCCTGGTTGAGAAGGTCCGCCAGCGCCGGGATCCGCTGCCGGAAAAGATCCGCCTTTTCGGGGCCGGAAAGACTCGAAAGCGCCTTCACGGCCTCGTTGACGGAATGCTCGTAAGGGTTGGGGCTGTACTCCGGGAAGAAGGCGTCGAACAGGGACTCCATCATCGACCGGAGCGTCAGCCGCATGGTTTTGACAGGTATGTCCATAGATACGGGTTAATTGCGGTTGAACAGGCCGGTGGAGAGGTATCTTTCACCCGTGTCCGGGAGCAGGGCCACGATCACCTTGCCGGCATAGCTCTCTTCGCGGGCGAGCGAGAGGGCGGCGAAGAAGGAGGCTCCCGAAGAGATGCCCACGAGGAGGCCTTCCTTCGAGGCGAGCAGCCGGGAGGCGGCGGCTGCATCCACGTCGGAGACGGGAATGACCTTGTCGACGACGGCGGCGTCATAGGTCTGCGGGACGAATCCGGCCCCGATGCCCTGGATTTTGTGGCTTCCGCTCCGGCCTTCGCTCAGGACGGGGCTGCCGGCCGGCTCCACGGCGACGACCTGGACGGACGGCTTGTGCTTCTTGAGGGCCCTTCCCGTGCCGCTGACGGTTCCGCCGGTTCCGACGCCGCCGACGAACACGTCGACCGCTCCGTCGGTGTCCCGCCAGATCTCCTGGGCGGTGGTCCGCTCGTGGGCGAGGGGATTGGAGGGGTTCACGAACTGACCGAGGATGACCGCGCCGGGGATGGATTCTTTCAGTTCATTGGCTTTGGCGATCGCGCCTTTCATTCCCTGGGAGGCGGGCGTGAGCTCGAGTTTCGCGCCGAGGGCCGCCAGCAGATTCCTTCTTTCCAGGCTCATCGACTCCGGCATCGTGAGGATCACCTTGTATCCTCGCGAGGTCCCGACCCAGGCGAGGCCGACGCCGGTGTTTCCGCTGGTGGGTTCGATGATCGTGGCCCCTTCTTGCAGGACCCCCGCCGCTTCGGCGTCCCGGATCATCTGCAGGGCGATCCGGTCCTTGACGGACCCGCCGGGGTTGAAGGCTTCGATCTTGAGGACGAGGCGGGCTTTCTGCCCTTCGAATCCGCTGACCTCCAGGAGGGGAGTGTTCCCGATAAGGTCCGAAAGAGACTTGTAAATCATGGTTTTCGTTTTATATAGGTTTGACTTATTTGACTGATCAAGGAGGAGAAGGCATAAAAAGATGCACCGCCCTTTGCAGGATGATGCATCATATACGCTTTCCCTTTTTGGAAAAAAACTGTCGAGGTTACCCTATGGACATTGCGTGCACCATCCCTGGGGGAAGGTACAACAACAGTTCTTATGAAGATTCTGACGCATAGGTACTTGTCTCTGGAACAAAGTAAATGAAAAATTTTTAATATTCCAAAAAAAGACCGTAAATTTGAGGCATGTTAGTAAAGTGCATTCTCCTCGTCCTGTTCTTTGCCGTGATGATCGGGGTGGGCATCTATTGCCGCCGCACCGCATCAGATGTGCAGGGTTTCGTCCTGGGAGGCCGCAATGTCGGCTCCTGGCTCACGGCTTTCGCATTCGGTACGTCTTACTTCTCGGCGGTCATCTTTGTCGGATACGCCGGTCAGTTCGGCTGGAAGTACGGACTGTCCGCCACCTGGATCGGCCTGGGCAACGCGCTCATCGGCTCGCTCCTGGCCTGGCGGATCCTGGGTCGCCGGACGCGCCTGATGACGCAGCATCTGCAGAGCGCCACGATGCCCGACTTCTTCGGGAAGCGCTTCTTCAGCAATCCGCTCAAGGTCGCCGCGTCCGTCATCGTGTTCATCTTCCTGATCCCTTATACCGCTTCCCTCTA
>JAEEGI010026107.1_pt1 | contig 11272 bp, 13 predicted proteins | sample 8958751 | NCBI WGS metagenome assembly JAEEGI01 (sample SAMN16246545, study PRJNA631951) | gut metagenome | biome: gut microbiome; feature: rumen; material: KS-attached | host: Bos | place: Iran: Karaj | collected 2018-10 | reverse complement strand
GGCGGCATCGTGATGTACAGGACCTCCGGCGGGGCCATCAACCCACTGATCGGCTCCGCGGGCGTCTCCGCGGTGCCCATGGCCGCCAGGGTGAGCCAGGACGTGGGAAGAAGATACAACAAGAACAATTATCTGCTGATGCACGCCATGGGCCCCAACGTGGCCGGCGTCATCGGCTCGGCCATAGCCGCGGGCTTTCTCCTGAGCGTTTTCGGCGGCTGAGCTATTGTCCGATCCTGCAAAAAGGCCGGAGGCATGAACTGCCTCCGGTCTTTTTTACAGGTGTTTTTCCAGCAGCACGAGCCGGACGTCCGGAATGCCGTTGAACACCGTGGGCACGACGCCGGTCTCACGGTAGCCGAGCTTCCGGTACATGGCCCGGGCGGCGGCATTGCGCTCGTTGGTGTCCATCCTCAGCTCACGGCAGCCGTGGGCGAGAGCATAGTCCTCATAGAAGCGCACGAAGGCTTTCCCCAGTCCCCGGCGGGACGCCTCGGGCGAGATCACCAGAGTGTGCAGTACGCACACCTCATCCTCCGGCGCGGGATACTGCCAGTGCCCGAGAGCGTAGACATCGACCTGGATCTGATTGATGACCGCGGCGCCGCGGATCCTGCCCTCGGAGACCAGTACATACAGATCGTCTCTCTCCAGCGCGGCTTCCGCCGTGAAGCGGACAGGGTAGACGCCCCGGATCCATCCGATGGTCTGCCTTCCCGACTCCTCGGCGTCGTGGACCTCTTCATAGAGCTTTTCCACAGCGTCCAGGTCCGGGAGGATCGCTTTCCTGATCGTCATGTGTTTTTTCCTTTCCCATAGGCCGATCGGTACAGCACCAGGGCAAGCACGGCGCTCACGGCGTCGGCAAGAAGCTGAGAGGCCAGAAAACCACGGTATTGGGCGATGCGGGTGGCCGCCCAGAAGACCGCCAGAAAAACCAGGCCCTGCCGGCTCAGGGACAGAGCCAGCGCCCGAAGAGCTTTGCCCGTGGCCTGAAAGAGACAGGTACAGAGCAGTACGACGGCGCAGAACACCATTCCGGAGATCTGCCAGCGCAGCATGACCGTTCCGTCGGCTATGATGCCGGGATCGTCGATAAACGCGCGCAGCAGGGAAGAGGAGAACACATATACCGGCAGCGACTCCGCCAGAGCAAGGGTACAGAGAAACGCGGAGCAGAAACCGAAGAGCCTGCGGAGCTTGCGCGTCTCGCCGGCGCCGTAAAGATAGCCGAACAGAGGAACGCCCCCGAAGGAGAAGCCCACCAGGATCAGCTGAACGACCATCGTGATCTTGAGAACGATGCCCAGCGCCGCGATCTTGTCGTCTCCGTAGGGAAGCAGGAACTGATTCATGAAAATGATGCACGCGCTGGTCGCAAAATTGGTGATCGCGGCCGTGGTGCCTACGCTCAGTATCTGCGTCAGCTCCGAGCGGCTTACCCGGGAGAGCCGGGGGTCGACGGAGAGCACGGCGCTCTTTCTCCGGACGAATATCAGGCACAGCGCGTCCGTGAGTACGTATCCGAGCACCGTGGCGATCGCCGCTCCCGCGGCGCCCCAGCCCAGAACGCTGATGAATATGGGGTCGAGCGCGATGTTCAGCAGCGACCCGGCCACCGTGCCCGTCATGGACGGCGCGGACATCCCCTCGCTCCGCATCAGGTTGGAGTGGATAAACGAAAGGATCACCAGAGGCGCGGCCCCCACGATGACGATATAGTAGGACTCGGCATGGGCGTATGTCTCGGCGCTCGCCCCCAGCAGCGCCAGAAGCGGACGGCGAAACGCCAGCATCGCCGCGGCGAGTACGGCTCCGGTGAGCAGAGACACATAAAAACAGAAGGAACTCACTCGCCGGACGGCGTCGTTCCGCCCTCCGCCCAGAAGACGGGAGATCAGGGAGCTCCCGCCCTGACCGAAGATATTGCCTATGGCCATGAGGGCGTTGAAAAGAGGAGCGCACAGCGACACTCCCGCAACCAGAAGCGCGTCGTTGGTCCGGGCGATAAAGTAGGTATCCGCGAGATTGTATACCAGCGTGACCACCATGCTGAACACGACCGGCAGAGCCAGCCTGAAATAGGTTGGGATCAGGCGGTCCGTATCGAAAAGTCCGCGCTCTTCCATTCGGCTGTTTGGTCCTTTCGTTGATTTGTTCGGCGGGCCCGAAACGGGTCCGCCGTTCAGCTTTTCTTTTTTCGTCCGGGCTTCGGTTCGGGCAGATCGTCGTAAAGGGCGTCCATCAGCGTCCGCAGGAACTCCCTGTCCTCGGGATTGTCCACAAGGAGCATCTCCTTCGCGCCTTCATACGGCAGTTCGCGCGCCGCTTCCGGCATCAGCGCCAGCGCGGAGGGCGTCGGCTTTACAAGAAAACGGTCGTCGTATATCCCGCCGATCACCTTGCCGCGCACATACAGAATGTATTCGCTCATCATGGAACGATACGTCACGCCCTCCGTCCCGGAGAGCTGTTCGAGAATGAATTCCAGATACCCTTTGCTTGACGCCATATGCTCATCTCCTGTGTATAAAGAGGATGATCTCCCGCGGCCGGCCTTCAGGTGGACAGCTCGTAGAGACGGTAGATCTTAGAGTAGATCCTGCCGGTGAACATCAGCCGGAAAAAAACTCCCTCCGCGCCTTTCAGCTCCGAAGTCAGGGAAGGGGGAGTAAAGGAGTGCTCTCTCACAAAACGGATCGGCAGATCCCCGAGAACAGCGCCGATATCGTCGATGCCGTACAGGCGGGTGACGCCTACGTCGTTCACCGGGTTTTTGTATTTGGAGGCTTTGGCGCCGAATTCGGTGTACACGTCCATCAGCACGCGCACCTCGGCGTATTTATCCGACAGCGCGCGGAAGAATCCCCGCAGACTCTCCGGCGGAAGATACATGCTCAGACCTTCCAGCACGGTGATGACCGTATCGCTGCCGGGGAGAGAGAGGAGCTGCTCGGGCCGCGAGGCGTCCAAAACCCGCATATGGTAAGCCGCGGTTTCCTCAAAGTATTTTCTTCGCGCCCGGATCACGTCCGGAAGATCGCAGTCGATCCATTCCCGATACGGCCGCCGCACTCTCAGACACCGGCTGTCGAGCCCGCAGCCAACGTGCAGCACAAGAGCGTCGGGCCGCTGCTCCAGCATCCGGTCCGTCCAGTCGTCGAAGACCCGGGCCCTCATGGCCATGTTATAGGCCAGCCATTTTGAGGCGGATCTGCCGCGGATGGGGAATCCCTCGGCTTCCCAGATCCTTTCGGCGGAGGGATCGCGCAGGATGACGCCCTTTCGGCTCACCAGCGCCTTGCCGTAAAGAGGGATATACAGTGTTTTGCTGACTTCGTTCATACAGCTGCCTCCTGCAGTGAGGAAACGATCAGAGCCCGGCAAGCTTCCGGCATGTGCCGGCGGTCCTTATCGTCAGATGCTCTCCGATGCCGGGCATGGCGGTCTTTTTCCACCAGTTGGCCTTCGAGTGCCTGCCGAGAAGAAAGGACCAGAACACGGCGCCGCCGCAGATCTCGATTTTCTCCAAACCTTCGGTCGGCTCTCCGATCTTCAGGGCGATTTCCCCGGCGTCGCTCCCGTGAAGCAGGAAGATCAGATTGTCGTATACGGCCTTGTCGTCGGTCCCCCACCAGCTCGGAGCCCTTTTCAAAAGGTCCCTCAGATCCTCCCGGAGGATCACGAATACGGGAATATCCAATGCGTAACGATCCCGGATCATGGAAGAAAGAGCCTCCGCCAGTACAGGCTCGGGCCGTTCTTCGGCGTCAAAGACCACGTTCCCGCTGTTCAGCAGAGTTTTTACGTTCCGATACCCCGTCTCTTCGAATCCTGTTTTCAGATCGGCCATCGGTATCATATTTTTCCCACTGACATTGATTGCCCGCAGCAGGGCGATATACCGTTTCATGGGCGCATCTCCGTTAGGGAGCAGATCATGTTCAGCGCGTCCGGCACAGACTCATCGACATATCCCGAGTCGCGAAAGCCGTGCTTTTCGTAAAGACGGATCGCTTCGGTGTCCGTTTTCTTTACGCATACCTCCACATGGTCATGGCGGTTTTCCCTTCGCAGCTCCTCAAGGATCAGCTCGAGCGCCCGGGAGCCGAGCCCTCTGCCCTGATATCGCCGGTCGATCATGAACTGCTGCAGATCATAGCCCGGCGGCTCGTCGGTAAACTCTCGGACCAGAGCCAGACCGACCGCCGCGCCGTCGTCCTCGAGAACGAAAACCCTGCCGCGGCAGGCGCGGTATACGTATCCTCTGGCGATGATGCCGACAGCCGGCGCGACGAAGCCCTTCTGCTCTTCCTTTACGGACAGGGAAGCGGCCTCCTGCCAGTTTTCTTCCGTCACTTCCGAGAGCCTGAGCATAACGATCCTTCCTTTTCCGTTTTCACAGCCGCTTATTCGGCTTTGCCGGTTTGGAGAATGAAGCGCGCGATATCGCCGATCACCTCGTCTCCGATATGCCGCTCGACGCGGTAATCCTTCGAGGCCTTGAGGATATCATCGTATATCGCTTTCACGAAAACATGGTTGAGCTCGGGATACAGACGGAAAGTGACGTTGTTCCGCCCCGCCAGAAGACGCTGAAACTCGCGGAAATCCTCCTCGGCGAGCACCTGAAAATCCCGTCCGCCCTGCAGGATCAGCGCCGGCTTGCCGCTCTCGAGCAGGTAGTCCGCCGCTGTTTTCCGGCCCATTTCCTTGAAATAGTACAGAGTCAGGTTCCCGGCGAACTTCTTTTTCTTCGCTTCGTCGTCGCTCATTCCGTAAAGGTCCCTGAATCTTTTGGAGTAGAACTTCTCCTCCAGGGCGACGACCGGCTTGAGGAGGGATTTTCCGTTCCCCGCCTGACGGAGCTGACGCAGAACGATATCCTCCAGGCGGTACGGCGTACCGGCCATCAGAATAAGTCCGCGCACGTCCGCGCCCTCCGCGTCGATTCTCGGGGCCAGCATGGCGCCCATGCTGTGGCCGAGCAGAAAGACCCGTTCGGGATCGATCCGGCGGTCCTTTTTCAGCAGTTCCACGGCGAGCAGCGCGTCTTCGATGGTCTCTTCCCAAACCGTGACGGTCCTGTGCCCTTTTAACATGCGCCGCGCGTGTACGAAGGTGCGCTTGTCGTAACGCAAAGACGCGATGCCGTGCCCGGCCAGCCCGCCGGCCAGATCCCTGAACGGAGTGAGCTTCATGACCTTCTCATCCATATTGCTGGGCCCGGAGCCGTGCACGAACACGGCCGCCGGCACAGGTCCCGTCATTCCGTCCGGGAAAGTCAGAAGTCCGTTGAGAGGATAATCCGTGCCTTCGCCCACAATGATTTTTTCCTGATACATATGCATCCCCGCTTTCATGGCAAGCATCGGCCGGAGGAGCCCGGCGGGATCATTCCCGGCTGCCGCTCCCCGGGCTTATCCGGTACAGCCCGTGCCGATTGCAGTATGCGTACAAATACTTTACCCGGTCGATACGAAAGCGCGCCTCCGCTCCTCCTTCCGGATACAGCTTTACGAACTGAACGGAGTGGTCGGAGACCGCGGCCAGAAACGAGATATGATGCTCCCGGGACATCGGATGATCCACAGAGACATAGTACTCATTTTCCGAGATCCGCGCGTCGATGGCGTGAGCTGCGTCCGCGCTCTCCGGCTCCAGCGCAGGGAGCGTGATGCCGCAGCAGCTGACCAATGCCTCGCCGGCCGAGCATATAGCGTTGCCGCAGACCGGGCAGACATAAAACCGGCTCCGGAGCATGTCGGAGGAACGGTTTTTGTTGCGGATATCCTCGCCCGAAAGCAGTTCGATCACGGATATCCCCAGCGCTTTTGCCAGCGGCTCCAGAAGACTGATGTCGGGAAATCCCTGTCCCGTCTCCCATTTGCTCACCGCTTTGCCGCTGACGAAGATCTTCTCCGCCAGCTCTTCCTGCGTCATTCTTTTGCGTTCGCGGAGCCTGCGTATCGCGGCTCCCGTTACATATCGGTCCATAAGATCCGCCTCCTTCTGCCCCGAGCCTATCACGCCCGGCCGCAAAAAGCACCCTACGTACCGTGGAACCCTCGATCCCGGCCGGAGCGGAGGTCATTCCGCGCCGGTCCTTTCGCGGCAGACGGATATCCGGTTTCGCGGCGGCGGAAGGGAAGGCGGCATCGCACTCAGGCGTCAGGTCCTGTCCGCGAGCTTCATGACTCTTCCGTAGCTCAACGCGGCGAACAGCGCCGCCGCTGCCGTGAATCCGAGCGCTATATGAACGTGGTCCAGGGCCATGCCCAGGAACACGACCAGCACGGTGAGTATCATGACGACAAACATGTTCGGCAGCAGGTAGATCATCACCGCGGGGCCCTGTTTGATCACTTCCACCTCGTTCTCCCAGTCGACACGCATATGCCGTACCCCGCACACGCAGCCCCATGCCGTGGAAAAAGCGCACAGCGCAAACCCGAGAAGCAGGTACGAGGCCGTTTCGAGCAGCGGCACACCCCCGGAAAAGCACAGGCACAGAGTGGAGAAAGCCATGAACGGCACCGAGAGCAGCATGTTGAAGAGCATTTTGCCGCGATACAGGGTCCTTTTATCGATCGGCAGGCTTTGGACGATCCAGTAGTTTTTTCCTTCAAGAGAAGGGGAGCACACCGTGGTGGCAAACATGCCTATGAAGAAATAGACGATAAAGGGGATCGCCGGACGGAGTATGTGCGCTTCGAGAGGCGCCCCTCCGGTCACCAGCGCCACGATTTTGTCGGAACCGACGGCGAGAGTGATGACGCCGACCAGGGCGGCAAGGACCTCGCCCATCGCGCCGTTGGTCATATACAGAGTAGAGCCCGTCATGCGCCGGAACTCCTTGAAGGCTATCGCGGCCGCGGGACTGCGCTTTTTCTGCGCTCTCAGGGTGAAGCGCTTTGAAGCGGCGTGGGATTTCAGCGCGGAATTGATGCTGCGGTAGGAGCGGCCCACTATATGGAATACGGCGGCGAACAGTACAGCGCTCACCCCGGCCGTGAGCAGAATGCTCACGGGGTCAAGCTTCCGAACCGCGTCGGAAAACCACCGCGCCGGCAGATACACGTCCGCCGCGCTTTCGGTCATGGCGGAGGCCGCCTCCAGCGTCTGCTCCGCCTTGCCGTTGGCGAACATATCCTGCAGGAAAAAGCGGAGAAAGAAGCAGAATAAAACAAACAGGAAGGTGATGACCGTCTGCAGCAGATTCGTTTTTCTAAAGCCCGCGCTGATCCTCGCGATCAGAAAGCCCACAAACGCCGCGCCCAGCATGGGGATCAGGGGGAGGAAGAGAGAGAGGATCAGCCAAACCGGGTACACGGCGGTCTCCGGACGGGCGTAATACCCGTATCCGATCAGCATGGACGCGGATATGGACAGATACCACGGCAGGCTTTTGACGTACATATACAGGAACCGGCTTGCCGCGACAGTCTTCGCCTTGAAGGGAAGAGACATCAGCATGTCGTATTCCTTGAACTGAAACAGATAGCCGTTTGTCTTGAATACGGTCATAAAGAAAGCGATGGCCGCGATCGTCAGGGCGCACAGTACCGGGACAGAGTCGATCAGGCCGATCAGCCCGTAGCCGAAGCACATCAGTCCGCAGTACGCCATGAGCATGGCGTACAGCAGCACCGACGCCACAGCGCTCCCGACGATTTTTCCCCGCTTCTTTTTGTCCTTGGAGTACCGGTAGGTGTTCCTCCGGCTTGTGGACAACAGCAGCGTCCGGAACAGCAGGAGGTTCTTATTTTTCATTGTCCGCCTCCAGGAACGCCTCTTCCAGAGAGTGACCCTCCGTGAGCTCTTCCATGGTCCCGGAGGCAATGATCCGGCCCTTCCGGATGATCGCTACTTTGTTGCAGAGCTTTTCCGCCACATCCAGCACATGGGTCGAGAAGAAGATCGCCGTGCCTTCGCGGCACATCTCGCGCATGATCTCCTTGAGCGTGAAGGACGCCTTCGGATCGAGGCCCACAAAGGGCTCGTCCAGTACGAGGAGCTTCGGCTCGTGGATCAGCGCGGAGATGATCGCCACCTTCTGCTTCATGCCGTGGGAGTAGGATCCGATCAGATCCCCGAGAGCCTCCCTGATCTCAAAGAGATCCGCGTACCTTCCGATGCGTTCCTTCCGCTCCGCGGCGCCGATATCGAACACGTCGGCCACAAAATTCAGATACTGTATCCCCGTCAGGTTTTCATACAGATCGGGATTGTCGGGAATATAAGCCGTGACCCGCTTGCAGGCGATCGGCTCGTCCTTCACGGAGTGACCGTCGATGAAGATCTGTCCCCTGGAAAAATCGAGCACACCCACCACGGCCCGTATCGTCGTGGATTTGCCGGCGCCGTTATGGCCGATGAAGCCGCAGATATCCCCGCCGTAGACGGACAGGTTCACGTCGTCCGCGGCCTTCGTTTTTCCTCCGTAGGATTTGGTAAAATGCCTGATCTCAAGCATCGCTCTCTCGCTCATTGCTTTCGCCTCTGTCTTTCACTATTGCGTTTAGTGTCTTCATGCGACACATGAAGTGATATCAAATAGATATCATAAATAAATCATGTTGTCAATACCGGATCGCTGCCGATCCGCCGTGAGCGCTGTCACGGACGGGACCGGGGGCAGGTCAGTCGGGCTGCTGGCCGTCATGCGCCTTCCATGCGCATTCGGTGATCTTCATATCCGTGAACACGGCTGTAAAAGAGGAATCCTCGGGGCTGCAGGCATAGATCCCGAAGCGGATCCGTCCCGCGCCGGCCCACATATGGCATACCCGCATCTGTGTGAAGTCCGCGCCGTCCGGGGAGCACTCGATGCAGTAGTCATCCTCGCGGCGGCTGAAGCGATACCACATCACTTTCACGTCGGCGGGGATGGCCGTGGTCGCCCAGTCGGAATACCCGTGGTTTGTCACAACGGAGCCGAGGTGCTGGAAGGACTCGTTTTCATACTCCACGGACGCCTTCAGCCAGTTTTCCGAATCCAGATACATGACGATGCCGCACTGGTCGAAACGCCGGGTGCTTTGGGTAAAGTCCGTTTTTACAATAAAGGAAAAGAACTTCTCCTCCGTTTCCGTCTGCAGCACCGGGGCGTTGTCGTTGCGGAAATGATAATACGTTCTCTGCCACAGATCGGTATGCGGCAGGGTGGTGATCTCAACGCGCTCGGGCAGGATCAGGTACTCCTTCGGCGGCCTTGTCCATTCCATGTTCTCTAAAGTCATGATTATTCTTCCTTTCAGATCCCGGTCCTCCGGCACGAAGGGTCTCTTTTTTTATTACGAAATCACACGGCAGCGCCGGCGCTGTCGAGTTTACTCCGTTTGGGAGAGTATCTCGTATCGGTCCGGGTGACGGTATTTGCCGCCCATCACCTCATGCTCGCGGTAATCCCTAAGCATATCCATATCGATGCGGGCCACATAGATGCCTTCTTCCTCCGGGGCCTCCAGAATACACATATCTCTCACGTCCGGCTCATCGCGAAGCCAGGCGACTCCGTCGAAGACCGTGGAGCGGCCGTTGCAGTCCGGATGACCCTTGGGATAATTGCATGTGGCGACCGCCAGCATGTTTTCGTATGCTCTCGTGCGCAGGGCGGAAAGCCGGTTGATCTCCATCGGGCAGGCGTTGGGCGCGAGAATGACTTCGGCGCCTTTGAGCATCAGGATCCGGGCGCTTTCGGGGAATTCGCGGTCAAAGCAGATCATGGCTCCCACGCGCACCGTTCCGCGGTCTGTGTCCAGCTCGGCGACCCGGAACTCCTCTCCGGGGGAGAGCACCTTTTCCGCGTCAAAGGCGCAGGTGTGGACCTTGGAATAATGCAGGCGCTCCTCGCCGTGCCTGTCGAACAGGATCAGGGAATTGAGAGGCCCGGGCTCATGCCGTTCGAGAAATGTTATGCCGACCGCCATGCGGAGCTCGAGCGCGAGACGGCCGAAGGCCCGCACGAACTCACTGCCGGCGCCGACGGCCGGTACATCCGCATCGCCGCTGCACCGCGGCAGAACATACCCGCTGCTCCACATTTCGGGAAACAGAGCGATGTCGGCCCCCATCCTTTTGGCCGCGAGGCAGGCGGCCGCTCCTTTTTTCAGCTGCCTGTCCAACCCGGCTTCCGGCAGCAGCTGCAGCAGCGCTATATTCAGACGCATGGTTTTTCCTTTCGTTCCTGCTACTTCAGCTCCAGACGCATGAGGACGATCGCCTGGCGGCCGAGTTTCCGGGAGATAAAACCGTTGGGGTTTCGGCCGTATTCGACAAAGCCCACGCTCTTGTACAGGGAGAGGGCGCGCTCATTGTCCGCCACGACCTCAAGCTCAAGCTGGGTATATCCGGCGGCAGCGGCGCACTCGATGCACGCCTCGGTCAGCGCTCTTCCGATGCCCAGGCCCCACCACGCCCTGTCGATGCTGATGCCGAAGGAGGCGCGGTGGCTTGTTTTTTCCGCGCCGCCCACGCCGCCGATACCGGCCGTTCCGGTAATGACGCCGTCGACCTCGGCCACAAGCTCGACCTCACGGGGGTTTTCTGTTTTCTTTTTCAGATATTCCTTTTCCTGCAGCACCGTGAGAGTGGTTTCGTCCGGGTATGTCGTCAGAAACTCCGTCTGGCCGTGCGTCAGTATGAAATTGGACAGCACCCCCTGCGCGTCGGGCTCCGTGCCGTTTCGCAGTACGCAGAGCCGCCCGTCCTTGAGGGTGACCGTTTTGCTGTAGATCATGATCGGACCGTTTCCTTTCCGCCTTTGATATTCTCACTCGTTTATTGCTTCAAACGCGAACAGCGCGTCGCCGGGAAAGCGGTAGGCGGCATCGCAGATATATCCGCGCAGCCACAGCTTTCCGTCCACATTGCGAAGGTACAGGCCCTTCGGAAAGTCGTCGCTCTGTTCCGGGATCTCGGAAAGGACCGTGACCGACAGGTCGGGGGCGGAATGGGTCCCGCTGAGAACGGAGTTCCGGCTCTGCGGCTGATCCGTCCACGCCAGGCGGAGAAACAGGCCTGTGCAGGGGGGACAGGGCCTAAGCCGGCTCCCCCGGATATGGCGGAAAAGCTCCTCAAGACAAGCGCCGTCTTCAAGACCGATCTCCCGTAAGGAGGCGACGGTCACGGTGAGCTCTTCTTTAAACCCGGCGAAAAACCGCGGGTGGGAAATATACTCCTCCGCGTAATGATTGGTCAGGATACCGTGTTCTTCCAGCGTCCGCGGGATCCGATCCGCCGGTATCGGTTCGGCTTTCAGCGAAATGCT
>JAEEGI010026106.1_pt1 | contig 11272 bp, 7 predicted proteins | sample 8958751 | NCBI WGS metagenome assembly JAEEGI01 (sample SAMN16246545, study PRJNA631951) | gut metagenome | biome: gut microbiome; feature: rumen; material: KS-attached | host: Bos | place: Iran: Karaj | collected 2018-10 | reverse complement strand
TTTTCTTATTTTTCTTTTGTGATTCAAGTAAACTATTACTTTCACTATTACTTGTTAAACTAGAACTTTCACTTAAACTATCACTACTTTCATTTTTATTATTATTTTTAATTTTTTCTGAATTTAAACTTTGTTCTAAATTATTATTTTCAGGAATAAATAAACTTTTTATATTTCCTCTATTAACAACAACAGAATTTCTATTTTTTCCATCTTTATTCAATATACTATTATTTTTCTTATAAAAACTATGCTTTCTTAAAATTTCACTTAACTCTTCAGAAGTTATTTGTTGTGATTTACGAGAACTTACATGTTTTATCCATGAATTTTCATCGGTTGGAGCAATATCATTATCTAAATTTTTTTGATTTTGAATTAATGAATTATTTAAATCATTTGGAATCATTTTTTATTTTTTGAAAAATATATAAAATTGAATAGTAAATAAATTAAAATAATAAGCGTTTTATAATAATAATTATTTTACTGCTCTTAATAATGACAAATAATATTATTTTCTTATTTTTATTTATATTCATGAACACAATCTCTATTATTTAAATAATTATATAAATTTCTTAAATTTGTGTTTGAACTTATAAAATTTATATTTCCTAATATAAATTTTAAGTATTTGGAGCTGTCAAAAACTTTGTTGATGATTTTAGGATTATTAAAAATGGGAATTTCTTCATAAGATGTTCGAACAAGAGAAATTATAACAACATCAAATTTTTCATTCTTTTTTATCTTATCAATTTTTCTGAATTTCATTTTAAATATTTTAATTGAAGTTTTACATTTTGTTTTTATTTTTTTTACTTGGGATTTATAAGGTGAAAATATTCCAATTTTAATAGTTTTATTTTTAATATGAACATTAATAAAATTATTCAGTTTTTTAAGAATTGTTTCTACAATATTCATTTCATCAATATTATAATAACTTTCTCCTTCTTTAACCTCAACTCCATCAATAATATAAAAATTACAATCATTAAAAGTTGATACTTCTTCTTCTTTTTCTTCTTCTTTTATATTTATATTATAATATTTTCTTTCTGTGAATTTGGAATGATAATTTGTCGTTTGGGAAATTCTTGGTTTTTTACCATTAAATTCACTTAAAAAGTAAACTTTTTGCTTTTTCATTAATTACTTTAAAAAGAAAATAATCTTTATATCTAAAAGATAAATTTTAAAAAAAAAAAGAACAAATTTTATAAAAACATATTCTTTAAATAATACATAAAGCAATTTTTAAAAAATAAAAACCTTTCTAACTGAAATTTTGCGTGAGAAAAAAATAAAAAATTATTTTTCTTTTTTCTATAAAAACAAAAATTAAAAAAGTTTATTCATTAAAATTAAAAAAACTTTAAAAAAAATGAAAAATGATAATCCTCAAATTCTATTTAATTCTGAAAATCCAAATAAAATATCAATACAATTAACAGATTCTCAAATAAATGAATCAAATGAAGGAGAAAATAAAAGAGGAGATTCAAAATATAATTCAGGAAGATGGAGTGAAGAAGAGCATAAAAGATTTTTAGAAGGAATTTTAACTTATGGAAATGAATGGAAAAAAGTTCAAAATGTTATTAAAACAAGATCTTCTACTCAAGCTCGTTCTCATGCCCAAAAATTTTTCCTTAGAATTAAAAAAGATTTAATGTTTAATCCTTTTATCAATAATTATAATTTTAATTTTTTTTCAGATGATAATGAAATCGGAGAAAATTTTTCAATTAAGTATTTCTTTGATATTTTAAATGAAAATGAAGAAAGTAAATTTAGTTTAAAATATAAAAAATTAAATAAAGAACAAAAAGAAAAAATTTGGAATTTTGTTTCTAAATTTCCGAGTAATAAAACAAATGAAGAAAAAAATAATAAATTAAATAATTATAATATTAAGAATAATATTGAAGTTGTTATCGAAGAAAAAAATACAAAGCCAAAAAATAAAGAATTACTTTTTAATATTATTAAAGATTCTACTATTAGAGATATCATTAATTCAAAAAGGAATGAACAAATTAAAAAATCAGATTCAAATTCAACTAATAGTGAAAGTGATTTAATTTTTAGTGGTAAAAAAAGGGAAAATGATTTTCTTGAAAGAGAAGAAATCCCAAATGATAATTATTTTAAGATTAATTTTGGTATTGAATTAAATAATTGTAATAAGAGTAAAAAAAACTTATTTGGAGATATAAATGAAAATAATGTAACTAATGAAAGTAATATAGTGGTGGATGATAATAATTATCTGTTTTACTCATCTAATTTTGAATATAAAAATTATATATGATAATTGTATATAATATATTCTTTTTAGAATAATTTATATACATTTTAAAACAATTTATTATTATGAAATAATATTTAATAATTACCATCAACTCCCTATGAAAGTTTCTTTTGTAAATAACATCAATAAATAATTTTAAATAATAATATTAAACAACTTTTTTAAAAAATTAAAAAAAAAATACGAAAAAAATAATACATAGACAATAAAAATAAATAAACACTCTAAGCAAATATTATTACTTTTTATAAAAAAAAATAGTTTTAGTAAAATAAATGATTTATATACAATCTAATAATAAAAAAGAATATAAAATAATTATATACATATTTAAAAAGCCTTATTAAATTATATTAAATTTGATATGCTTTTTGAATGATTTTTTGCCATTCTTCATAAACTTTACTTTGATTATTATCTTCATTTTTCCCAAATTTAACAGCAATATAAACATCTTCCGCACTTTTAAAAGATCCTTTTAAATTTAAAAAACAACTAATACACATTTTATAAAAAAAATCCCATCCATTACTAAAAAAACCATAATAAAAATTAATTTGTAATTCTAAAGGAATTAAACTAGAAAAAAGACTATACAACCATTCAACCATTAATATTTGAATATTAATTTTTAAAGTATTAAAAGCATTATAAATATTATTATACTTTTTTTTTAAAATCATTTCAACATTTTTAGTATGTAATTCTAATCCAGGAAAACCTTTAGAATATAATTCTCTAAAACCATATTCTTCAATAATTGAAGTAAATAACCAAAAAGCAACATAATCTTCACAATGATATAAAAAAAATCCCACTATAAAATTCATTCCTTGATAATAACAAATTTCAGTATAATAATTTGAAAAAGCTCTTAAAATATTTTGCATTTTTTCTTTTGTTTTTTCTTCCTGAAAAAATTTATGTCCTGGATATGTTCTTCCTAAATCTTTTTTTATTTGTGTTAAATTTGTATCTGCAATATTTAATGTATCTTCTTTTATTTTAAGTAAATCTTCATATAATTGTTTTGAGATTTCTTTATTAAATTCTTTTTTTGTCATTTTCATTATTTTTTCTATTGATTGACAATAATCATTATCATTTCTTTTACAAGAACATGTTGTTGTTTGTGAAAAGTAATTAACTATATTTTCCCAAATATACATTTTTTTTTAATTATTTATTTAAAAAATTTAAATTAAAAATAAAAAAAATGTTTGTTTTTTTTTTAATTACTTACTATCATAATAATTAACTATACTCTTACAATTATTGTTTCCAAAACAAGAAAAGAATTTGTATTTTAAAAATCGGTTTTTATAAATAAAAAATGTATGATATTTTATTTGTTGTTTTGATTTAATTCGATAATTTTTTTATTCAATGAAGCTAATTCTTCTATATTAATTGAATATAAATGTTCAATTTCATTTGGAATATCATTAACTTTTATTATATTATTATCAAGTAATTTATTAATAAAATAAGCAATGTATCTTCCAAGTTTTGTTTTTTCGTCAATTTTATTTTCATCTTTAAAATTTTCAATAATATGTTTAATATATGAATGAATAAAGGTTTTTGGGAGAGATATATTATCAATTAAATTACTAATAACTTTCATTGAATTTTGAGTGAATTTATAATTCAAAAAAGCTTTAAGATTTCCTTGAAATAAATTGCTATTTGAAATTTTTAAAAAAATATTAGTAGCAAACGTATCATTTTTTTCAATTAATTCCATAAATTTATCAGATGAAAAATTAATTTCTGTTAAGATATTAGGATTTTTTTCTAGTATTTCCATAAGAAAGTCATTTTCTTCTTTAGTAATTTGTTTATTATTAAAAGGTTTAAATAAAATAGAAGAAATAGAATCTTTATCTTTAGTGAGAGTAAAGTCATAAATAAAATTATGTTTTAAAGTTGGAATAATCCATAAAGGTTCATCTTCAAAAAAAGGATAATTTATATTAGGATAAAAACTCATATAATTAGGTTCGAAATAATTCATAGAAACTTCTATAGGTGTGAGTTGATTTAAATTAAATATTTTATTATGTTTATTTTCTTTTTTATCATATATAATAGGTCTCATCCAATCATTAATAATTTTATTTATTTTTTCTGTTTGTTTTTTATAATCATTCCAATAATTTTCTAAATCAGGAATATTTATGTTTTGATTCTTTTCTGTGTCTTCTATATATGTATTTATTGGTGTTTTTGAATATTCTATTTTATTTTGAATAAAATCTATTAAAAATTGTTGTTCTGTTTTATTTTTTGATTCATTTAAACTTTGAAGAACTATTGGAATAAATGGAATTGATTGTAATTTTTCATTTCTATACATGTCATATAAAATATAAAATGAAGATAATCTCTGTGATAAATTTAGTAAATTATCTTTTAATAAAAACCATAATGTTACTCCTACTTTGAATTGCTCTGATTTTGAATAGGTTTTTTGAAATGTATTGGAAATTATTTCAAAAGATTTTGTTTCATCTGATATTATATTATAAAGTGTTGTCAACTCACTAGGTGATAACATCTTTTGATTAATATATATTTTTTAAATTTTATTTATAAATTAATATTTAAAATTAATTTTTTTATTTTTTTAATACCATTTTTAATCTAGAAAAAATTAAACTAAATTTATTTATAAAATAGAGGTTTAATTATTATATACTTATAATTTAATTATAACATATTCACAATAATAATTAATTTATTGTATTTTTATTTTTTTTAATTATATATTAATATTTATTCGACATTCCCAGAGAGAAATAATAAAAACATAAAAAAGAGTTTTGTTATTTATGAATTTATTTATATAATATATTATCTTAAGTTAATATATTTTAATTCTTCAATTTTTTTAAATAACTTTTCAATTACAATTTCGTCTTTTTTTTCATTATTTGTTATATTATAAATAGAAAAATTTCCATTGTTTTCAAAAACTTCAGCAATAGAAACCTTATGATTAATTTGAGCAAAAACGTTTTGACTTCTTAAAATTCTAATATTTTCAATAATATTATCTATATAATTTTGATTATATATAGTCTTAGCTAAATTAACATTATTAAAATTAATAGAATTCCCACTGAAAAAAATTTTAACATGAGTATAATCTTGATTTTCTAAAATTTCAAATTGATCATTATCATAAAACACATCACCACTTGCTTTATTAAAATGATCAGGATTAATAATTAAATCAATATTTCTAGTTCTTAAATCATTAGTAGTTTTAACATTATAAGGATAAATTACATTCTGATAAGGAATAATAGCTCCTCCTTTAATAAAAATATGTAAAATCTCATAACTACCTTCTAATTTAAGATAATAACCTTTTTTTCTTAAACTATCATAAGTAAAAACTTTTTCTCCAGAAGGAAATCTATTAAAATTCCAATTAGGAAAATAACCATTAAATTTCCATTGATTTTTTTGTAAATTTGGAATATAATATAAACAACATCCTGCCATAATATATCTATTCATATAATAACTTTGATATAAAACATCATCATTAATAAATTCGAAAAAAGCAGGTTTAAAATAACTTCCTTTTTCCCCAATAGAAATTAACATCATTTGAGAGTAAATGTATCTAATAATAGAATATTTAAATCTAATTGAATTAGTAGCAGCATTTAAAGTTTTCTTTTTTATACCATCTTCAAAGAAAGCAAAAGGTTCTTGAGATTTTTTATATATTTCATTATGATTTCTTGAAAAAGGATATAAGGCTCCTAAATTATGCCATCTAGCACATAATTCATCTGTTGAATCTTCATGAAAACCACATATATCTGCTCCAGTCATTGGAATACCAAATATATTATAATTAAATATTCCTGCAATTGAATAATATAAATCTTCAAATGTTGATGCATTATCGCCTAGCCAATGAAATCCATATTTTCCATGTCCTATTGTATTTGCTCTTGATACTATAAATGGTCTTTTGTGCACACTTCTTAAGAAATCATTTGTTATTTTAACTTGCTTTTTAGATATTAAAGGACGTACATTATACATTGTATAATAATTATTCTTAGGATCATTTTCATGACTATAAGCATTAACAGAAATTCCTTTAGATTGAATATCATAATGTCCACTTCTATATCCTGGAATATAGGGTAAATTAGAATAAATATTTAAATCAATATTCATTAATAATTTCTTACTAGCATACTCAGCAGCACCATATTCTAAAACATATAATAAAGCAGGTTCATTCATATCAATCCACATTCCATCATAATTTAATAAATTATGATAATCATTTAATCCAGTAAACCATAAATCAACTCCACTTTTAGTAAAAAAATCAGGAAAAGCACTTCTTCCAGGCCAAACTGCAGTTTCTAATATACTTTTAGTATAATTACTCATAATAAAAGCATTATTATTTACTCCCATAACATAATATTTATCTTCATTTGTTTTAGGAATAGCATAATCAACTAAAGGAATAAATTTCCTTCCAATATTATGTAATTCTTCAATAAATTTAGGCATATCTGAATAAGAATAAGCTAAATGAAAATTTCTAGAATTTTCCATCATATCAACATCAGTCCAAAGTGCATCTAAAGGAATTTGTAAATGATCATATTTATTATTTACTTCTTTTAAATTATATGTACTACCATAACCCCATCTACATTGATGCCATCCAAAAGACCAAAAAGGAGGAATTGTAGGTCTTCCAATTATTTGATGAATATTACTAATAGCTTCATCTGGAGTATTACCAAAAGTAATATAATAATTTATTATCCCTCCTATTGTTCTATGTTCTATACTATATGGAAAATTTGAAAACCAATATGAATTAATTAGAAAATCTTGTGCATTGGTATTTTCAAAAATTAATCCTAAAAATATATTATTTATTGTTTTATGTAATCCTATTGGTTGATGACCCATTAAATTATATCCTCCTTTTCTTTTATCTCTATATGTATGTGTTGTGTCATTTGGCCAAATTGTATATTTTCCTGTTGCTAATCTAAATTCTGAATTCCTTTCTCCAAATCCAAATATATCATTTGATGTTAATAATATTTCAAAATTAATTAAAGTATCAGTGAATAGAAATCTTTTTGGATTTAAAGAAAATATTTTTTTGGAATTTAATTCTAAAGAAAAGTAAAATGGTTTATTGGGTTTTGATATTTGTAATCCAAAGTCATTTAAATCTAAATTATGTTTACATTTTTTTGTATAATTTATAAAAGTTTCATCAGTTAAGTTTGGACGAAAACGATTATTATCTTCATCATATATTTGAAAATGAATTATTCCATCGCATTCTAATTTAATGTCTAATATTAAATTTCTTATTAATTTTATATTTGTTTTATTATTTTTGGGACTTATTGAATACTCTTTAAACCGAAATTTTTCTTTATTATATTTTATTTTTGCTGTTAATCTTGTTTTACTTTCTGAATAATTAATTGATGTTATTACATAATCATTTGATTCTTTTGTTTGTTGGAGTAATATTAATAAGAAAAAAAGGAAAAGATTAATTCTCATTTATTTTTGAAAAAATCAATATATATTTTTTTTAAATTTTTTATATTAAATTTAATTTTTATAAATAATATATATCATTATTAAATAATTATTTAATAAAGGAAATCTCCAAAAGATATTTTCATTAAAGCCTTTTCAACAATATTAGGTCTATTTTTTAATTCATAATAAAAACTTTTAAAAAATTTAACTTCTTTACTGGAAAACTGGCAAATAATTTCTTTATCATCTGCAAAAATAATTTTAATTCTATCACTATATTTTTGATCAATAATCATATCTTTAATATCATTTTTATTTAAAATAACTTCTTCTTTATTTTCTATTTTAACACAAAATCCTCCTAAAACTTTTCCAAAAGAACATTCAATTCTTTTTCTTTTTTCATCTTCATATTGTGGTAATATATATCCAATAAAATTATGATCTATTTTTAAAGGAGTTAATTCTTGAATTAACATTTTATATTGATTAATTAACATTTTAAAATCTTCTTTTTCTTTATTAGCTTCATCAATTTGAATTAATAAATTTTGTTGATCTTTTCCTAAATCACTTATTATTTTATCTTTATTATTATTTAATTCCTTTGATTCTTTTAATTCATTTTTTAATTTACTTATTTCATTTTCAAATTTTGATTTTTGAGAATCAAAAGTTTTTGTATAATTTGTAAAATATTGATTTCTTTCTGAAAATTCTTTTATTAAATTAATTTTTTCATTTATTTCTTTTTCATAATTAGATATTTTACTTATATAATTATTTTTAACTTCTGTTATTTTATTATCATATTCTTTTTTCAATTTATCAAATTCACCTATTTGTTCATTTAATTTATTATTAATTGTTTCTTTTTCAATTTCAAGAATTGATATTTTATTTTTTAAATCTTCATTTTCTTTTTTTAAATAATTTATTTGATCTTCTTTTATTTCTTTTTCTTGTTTTTCATCTGCATGAACTTGTTCTTCTTCAAATAAATTTGAAAAAAATTTTTTTACACCTTTTTCATTGTTTTTATTCCTATAAGTTCGAAGTTCTAACTTCAATTTTTCAATTAATTCTCCTTTCATAGTATTATCTACTTTAATATCTTCATTTTCTTTTTGAAATAATTTATTTTCTTCTTCTAATTTAGATAATTTCTTTTCAATTTCTTCTCTTTTCTTTCTTTCATCTATTATTACATTTCTTAATACTGCAAGTTTAGATATTAAATCATTATTATTATTATTATTCGTTTTTTTAGGTGAATCCAAATTTGAAGTTGACATTAGAATATAAATAATAGAAATTAATTATTTCTTTAATTTATTATTAATTATTAAAATATTTTTTTTAATTATATATTTTTTTCGTTTAATTTATATAATTAAAAACCAATTTAAATTAAAATAGATTATATTATAATATATACCATTATTTTATTTAATTGGGAATTAAAATAAAAAAAAATGAATAATTCCATTTCTTCAGAAATAGAATCAATCCCAACAAATACAGATTCATTATATAATATGACAATTCACAATGTATATTCTCAAAAAAATAATAAAGTTCCAGTTACATTTTTTCAAACTACAAAAAAATCAACAAGAAATCAATCATTTAATAAGAAAAAAAATCAAATATTTGAAACTCATAATATAATTGAAAGCCCAAAAAAGAAAAATGAAATTTCCCAAGTTAATTTACAAAAGAATCAGAAATTAAAAGATAATAATAATTATATTAATCTTTTAATTTCATCTTTTGATAAAATGATGGAAAAAGGTGAAATTTCATTAAATTATTTAAATTCACCAACATTAAATTTTAATTTTGAAAATAATTCAGAAAATAATTTTTCAAAAAAATGTGAAAATAAAATATGTGCAATTGTAGTATATGATCAAAATCAAATATATCATACTAAATTTTTTGCTAATTGTTCATATAAAGCACAATCAATTTGGTTATGTGAAAAATGTCATAATGCATATAAATTAGGTAATTATTGTTATTATTGTAATATCATTTATAGAGATTTTGAATTTAATACTCAATATTATGATAAAAAAAAATGGATTCAATGTGATTATTGTCAAAGATGGCAACATATTCAATGTGAAGAAAAAAAAGGAAAATATAGTAATGTTGAAGAATTAGCTTTAAATCCAAATTTTAAATATATGTGTCCTTTTTGTAGAAAAGAAAGAAATAAATGTATTAGACAACATAATAAAGATGAAAAGAATAAAAATTTAAATTGTAAAACTAAAAGATGTGATGATAAAAAAAAATGTTTTGATGAATGTGGATTTGTTAAAAAAAAAAGAAAGAAAATTAAAAAGGAAAGATAAAATATTTATCTTTTTTAAAAATAATAATTTTTATTTTATTGGATTTTGATTTTTTTTATATAATTATTAATATTGTAATTTAAATTATTATATAAATTATTTTCATAAATGAATATAAATTTAAAAATAAAAAAATTTAATTTAAATGAAATCTAATAGTCCTAAAATTAAAAAAAATTATTTAGAAGGAGATGAAGATGACTTTACAAATATTAAAATAACTTCATCAACTAATTCAATAAAAAACTCTTATAATAATAGATATAATGAAAATAATAATAATATTGATCATTCAAATATGAATATAATGGAATTAATTAATTCTTTAAATGAAAAAATCCAATTTTATGAAAAAGAAATTGAAAATTTAATTGATGAAAAATTAAAAATGCAAATTGAGATAAACAACTTACAATTAGAGAAGATTAAAATAAAAAAAAATAATCCAAATAATGAAAATAACAATTTAAATAAATTAATTGAATTAAATAATACATTAAAAAAGCAAAATTTAGAAATGAAAAATGAAATAGATAAATTAAATGAATTAATAGAAAAACAAAATGAAATTGTGAAAAGTAATAATTTTTATATTAATAATAATAATAATATAATAAAAAATAATGATAAAAAAGATAATGAATTTAAATGTCCAAATTGTGAAAAGAAAAATGAAGAATTAAAAAAATTAACAAACGAAAAAAATGATATAATGGTAGCAATAAGTGAATTAAAAAAGCAATTAGAAGCATTAAAAGAAAATGAAAAAAAAAGAAAGAATAAAAAAATGAAGGAAAAAATAAATAAAAATGAATCACTTCCCAATATTGAACAATATTTTATATTAAATAATAAATTTCAATTAGTAGATAAAAATAGGAATTTATGGCATATGAAAAGATGTAATAAATTTCAAGAATTTAAAGAAAAAAATAAAAATATTTATAAAACATCAGATGAAATTTTAAAAGCTTTTGTTGATTCCTATGAGAATAAAAATGAAGCAAATAATATTGAATCAACAAAT
>JAEEGI010026103.1_pt1 | contig 11273 bp, 12 predicted proteins | sample 8958751 | NCBI WGS metagenome assembly JAEEGI01 (sample SAMN16246545, study PRJNA631951) | gut metagenome | biome: gut microbiome; feature: rumen; material: KS-attached | host: Bos | place: Iran: Karaj | collected 2018-10 | reverse complement strand
CAAACAAAACAGCTTTTTCTTCTTCGGTTACCGGTTCTTTTGTTTCAAAGATCTTAATATTTTCTTCCAGCTGCTCCATGTTGGACATACCGGAAAGGATCATTGTCACTTCCGGGATTGCCTGAAGGAACCGGAAGCACCATTCTACAGAAGTAGCGTTCGGACGGAAAGGCTTCAGCTGATCCATATAATTATCTGGAAGGGAGGCCAGTTTGCCGCCACGGACCGGCTCCATGACCCAGATAGGAATGTTGTATTCTTTCAGAAGCTCAACCCGCTTCTTTGCATCCTGGAAATCCCAGTCCAGCCAGTTCAGCTGGATCTGGCAGAATTCCATGTGGTCACCATAAGCCTCCAGGTATTTTTTCAGATCATCATAGTCTGCGTGTGAAGAGAAACCAAGATGGCGGATACGTCCTTTTTCTTTTTGCTCATAGAAATAATCCAGTGCATTCTTTTCCGGATTTACAAACAGATTGATATTCAGGTGGTTTACATTGTGCATCAGATAAAAATCGAAATAATCCACCTGCAGCTTAGAGAGCTGCTCTTCAAAGATCTCCGGCATGCGGGTGAAAAGAGAAGCATCATAGCTTGGGAATTTTGTTGCCAGATAAAAAGAATCGCGCGGATATTGCTTTAATAATTTTCCAACTACGATCTCGGAGTTTCCTCCATGGTAGCCATAGGCAGTGTCAAAATAATTAATGCCGTTCTCAAGGCAAAATGCAAGCATCTTTCCAGCCAGTTCTTCATTGATCTTGGAACTGTCGTTGTCCAGAACAGGAAGGCGCATATTGCCCATGCCGAGGCCTGATAATTTCAATTCTTTGAAATCGTTATAATACATAAAAACCTCCTCGCCGCTGCATGACTACAGCTGATCATTCTTCCATATATATTTTCTCCAGCTGTCCGGAAAACAGATCAAAGATGCTAAGCGCCTCATCTTCCGCCTCGCTCTTTCCGGTCAGGACCTTCAATGCAAGAGACATCTCCATACATGCACAGGCTGCTGCCGTAAACGGGAGCACGGTTTTGTTGTTTGGAAGAGCTGCATTTTGGTAGATCCGATGCAGCGTACGGTTTCCCGGAAGGACAAGACAGACTTGTCCGCTCCATCCGTTTACTGCTCCGTGAACCAGAGGAATGGAATACTCTTCTGCCGCATCCTCTAAAAGCAGGCGGAAAGGAGCAGAATCCAATGCATCCAATATCACGTCACAGTCTTTCAGGAAAGAAGCATTTTCTGCTGAAAACGGCTGACATATCATTTCGACATGGCAGTCAGGATTGGTGCATTCTATGTAAGCCTTTGCAGTCTCTGCTTTCAGTGTCCCCAGATTACCTTCCGTAGAAAGGATCTGCCGGTTCAGATTTGATTCCTCAAAAACATCTCCGTCACAAACGATGATCGATCCAATCCCTAAACGAGCGCAAAATTCACAAAGATAGCCGCCCAGACCTCCGCAGCCCAGGATAGCGACTTTCTTCTTTTTCAGGAGTTCCTGCTCCGCCTCTGTTATAGACGGAATATTTCGTGAATATCTGTTTTCCATAATTGAAATAATTATAGCATACGATGTGAAGGGATGGTAGAAAGAAACAAAGCAAAATAGGGGTTGACATCAACGCTTTAAAGCGTTAAAATGCACGCAATAACGGAGGCAGAAATGTTAAACGGAAACAAGGCTTTTTACGGATACCGCTATTATTACAGCTATCATCGGGGGAAATAGTTGTTTGTGAGGTACGTAAAATGATCTGAAAGGAGAAGGGCTGCACAAACAACGTGCGGTTTTTTTATTACAGACCGGCTGACAGACCTGCAGCCAAAAAAGATTTTTCAGGAGGAATTATCATGAAGAAAAGAAGCAGAGTAGTAGCTATTATTTTAGGGCTTGCTCTTGTAGCAGCTCTGACTGCTTGCGGTTCCAATGGCGGCGGCCAGAACAATGGAAGCGCAGAAAAGGATGCGCAGTCCGTCGCAGGGCAGAAATTTACTGTCGGTATCTGCCAGCTGGTTCAGCATGACGCTCTGGATGCAGCAACAAACGGATTTATGGACGCCATCACAGAAGAACTTGGAAACAGTGTGGTGTTCGACAAGCAGAACGCTTCCGGTGACAGCGCAACCTGCGCTACCATCTGCAACGGATTTGCAGCAAGCAATGTTGACTTGATCATGGCAAATGCAACACCTGCCCTTCAGGCAGCTGTCGCATCTACAGACAAGATTCCGGTACTCGGTACTTCCGTCACTGAATACGGCGCAGCTCTGGATATTCCGAATTTCAATGGTGTTTGCGGCGGTAATGTTTCCGGAACATCTGACCTTGCACCTCTGGATCAGCAGGCACAGATGGTAAAAGATCTGTTCCCGAATGCAAAGGTGGTAGGTATTCTTTACAGCTCCAGCGAAGCAAACTCTGTATATCAGAAAGAAGTCATGGAGAAAGAACTGGCCGCTCTTGGATTTGAAGCAAAGGCATATTCTTTCGCAGACTCTAACGATGTTTCTCTGGTTACACAGACTGCATGTGATGACTGCGATGTTATCTTTATTCCTACAGATAATAAAGCAGCAGACAATGCAGATGCTATTGATGCCGTTTGCAGAGCCGCTAAGACTCCGATCATTGCTGGTGAAGAAGGACTTTGTGCAAAATGCGGTATCGCAACACTGACGATCGACTACTATGAGCTTGGCAGAGTGACTGGAAAGATGGCTGTTAAGATTCTTCTTGGTGAAGAAGATATCAGCACAATGCAGATTCAGTACTTCCCAAATCCGGTCAAGAAATATAATAAAGAATTAGCTGACCTTTACAATGTAACTATTCCGGAAGATTACGTAGAAATAGGATGATCAAATGACAAGTTTCTTATGTGCAATCAGCTTCGGGAACCTGGTCACCAGGCTTCCCGGAGGTATCTCCCAGGGATTGATCTGGGGGCTGATGGCTCTGGGCGTATTTATTACTTTTCGAATTTTAGATGTGGCGGACCTGTCGGTTGACGGGTCCTTTGCCACGGGTGGAGCTGTGGCAGTTATGCTGATGATAGCCGGCGTTCCTGCATGGGCAGCAACATTGATTGCTTTGTGTGCAGGCTTAGTTGCAGGCTTGATCACAGGACTCCTTCATGCGAAACTCGGTATCCCGGCAATCCTGGCCGGAATCCTGACCCAATTTGCCCTCTATTCCATCAACCTGCGGATCATGGGAATGTCTTCCAACCAGTCCCTGAACCCGAATCGGTATAAAATGGTGATCACTATGCGGAATATCCCGATGGCGATCCTGATCGGTGTGATCATTTCAGCTGTGATCATTGCGATCCTGTACTGGTATTTCGGAACGGAACAGGGCTCTGCGATCCGTGCTACCGGCACAAATAATGAGATGAGCCTTGCCTTGGGTATCAATACTTCCAATATGAAGATCTTAGGCCTTATTCTTTCGAACGGCCTGGTCGCATTAGCAGGTGCTCTTATGGCACAGTATCAGGGATTCTCTGACGTCAATATGGGACGCGGCGCGATCGTGATCGGTCTTGCGGCAATCATTATCGGCGAGATCTTATGTGACGCTATCTTTAAAAAAGGCTGTAATTTTGCGATCCGTCTGGCCTTTGTTGTGGTTGGCGGCATTATTTACTATATTGTTATGGTTATTATTCTCTGGCTGCGGCTGGATCCGAATGACCTGAAGCTCTTCACCGCGATCATTGTTGCAGCGTTTCTTGCAATTCCATATTTGCGGGGAAAATCGAAGAATTCCTTCGGCTGGGCAGGCAAGCGAAGCCTTCCTTATGTGGAAGCAATTAAGAACAGTCTCAGGAAGGGGGTCTAGAATATGCTGTGGTTAGAACATGTATCCAAGACCTTTAATACCGGAACGATCAATGAGCGAAAAGCTTTGATCGATGCCCAGCTGCATATTGCCCCAGGTGAATTTGTCACAGTGATCGGCGGGAATGGTGCAGGAAAATCGACCATCCTGAATGCAATCGCCGGGACCTGGCCAATCGATGATGGCGCCATTATCCTGGACGGGATCAATGTGACTGGACTTCCGGAACACAAACGTGCTCCTTTTATCGGTCGTGTTTTTCAGGATCCGAAAATGGGTACGGCGGCTGATATGCAGATTGAGGAGAATCTGGCACTTGCCCGGAGAAGAGGGCAGAAGCGCGGCCTTAAATGGGGCGTGACAAAAGCCGAACGTGAAGAGTTTAAAGAAAAACTGGCCATTCTTGGCCTTGGCCTGGAAGATCGTATGACTTCCAAAGTCGGCCTTTTGTCCGGAGGACAGAGGCAGGCACTGACTCTTCTTATGGCAGCTTTGATGAAACCAAAGCTGCTGCTCCTGGATGAGCATACGGCAGCCCTTGACCCTGCAACAGCAGCAAAAGTCCTGCAGACGACAGATCATTTAATAGAAGAGAACCAGTTAACGACGCTGATGATCACACACAATATGAAAGATGCGATCGAGCACGGAAACCGGCTGATCATGATGAATGAAGGCAGGATCATTTATGACGTTTCAGGTGAAGAGAAACAGAAACTGACACGTGAAGACCTTTTACAGAAGTTTTCCGATATCCTGTAGAATTCAGGAGCTTTCCTTATTGCAGGAAAAAGGGGTGTACCGAAGCCTCCGCTATAGTCGGTTCGGTACACCCACTTTTATCCTGCGGGGAAAGCTCCTTAAAACATACAGGTTTCCGGTCAAGAAACTGCTTGCAATAAGAAAAAGCGCGTGTTAAAATACTGACTCGTGATAATATTCCTTGTTTCCCACACAGATGGGGAGCCAGAGACCAAAAGGAGGTGCGAGAAATGAACAAATACGAAATAGCAGTTGTTCTGAGTGCTAAACTCGAAGATGAAGAACGCGCCGCAATTATCGAAAGAATCAAAGGCCTTGTTGAAAGATTCGGAGGCAATGTGACATCTGTCGATGATTGGGGTAAGAAAAGACTTGCTTACGAAATTCAGAAAATGAACGAAGCATACTATTACTTCATCTACTTCGAGAGTGAGAACACCGATTGTCCAAACGAAATGGAACAGCAGCTTCGGATCATGGACGGTGTGATCAGATATTTGGTAGTTCGTGAAGACGAAGAGTAACTATCAATGGCACGGAACGCTCGTACAAAAAAGGAGTTACAATGAATAAAGTAATACTTATGGGACGCCTGACACGGGATCCGGAAATAAGATACGCACAGGATAATTCATTGCCGGTTGCCAGATTCACTTTAGCTGTTGACCGTCGCTTTAAACGTGACAACAGTCAGCAGACAGCAGATTTTATTTCCTGCGTTGCTTTCGGCAAGACCGCTGAGTTTTTTGAAAAGTATATGAAGCAGGGAACAAAAGTCTGTCTGGAAGGACGGATCCAGACCAATTCCTACACCAAACAGGATGGATCTAAGGCATATTCAACGGATGTTGTTGTAGAAAATGTGGAATTCGCAGAAAGCAAGAATGCTTCTTCCAATTCCGGATATCAGGCTCCGCCGCAGCAGCCACAGGCAGCACCTGCACCGGCTCCATCACCATCACCGATGGAAGCAGCAGGCGAAGGATTTATGAATATTGCTGACGGATTAGAAGACGAGGGTTTGCCATTTAATTAAAATCATTCAGGAGGTTCATAATTATGGCATATAACAGAGAAGATAAGGGCGATGCTCCAAGAAGAAGACCAAACATTCGCAGAAGAAAGAAAGTTTGCATTTTCTGTGGAGAAAAAGCGCAGAAGATCGATTATAAAGATGTCAGCACATTAAGAAAGTTCATCTCTGAGAGAGGAAAGATCCTTCCGAGAAGAATCACCGGAACATGTGCAAAGCATCAGAGAGCGATCACAACCGCTATCAAGAGAGCAAGACATATCGCTTTAATGCCTTATTCCGTAGACTAATTTCAAACAATGGCAGCTCCCTGAACAAGGGAGCTGTTTTTTTGTCCTCTATGAGCGGAAATAAAAAGATTTCCTTATATTATAAATTGTAGTATAATTGCCCATAATCCCTCCCTGCACCGGTCGATGGCCGATGGAAACAAGAGGGGGAGGGCGTTTTTGTGACGGTTAAAATTATGGATACGAAGAAAAAAGTAAAAAAACTGAAGATTGGTTATATTCTGAAAGGCTATATTTTCTTTGTGGCAGCGTTGGGAGTCTGCCTCCTTGGTCTTAGTGTGGGTTTATTCTTTATCGACACAAAGGCAGGGCTGATCTCTTTGGGCGTACTGGTCCTCTTTGTGGCTGCGACCATTTTGTTCCTGCGCTATCAGAATCAGCGCCTTGGTGAAAACCTGATCAAGTTCGCGCGGAATTACGAGAATCTGGAGCGGGAAATGATCGCAGATTTCCCTATTCCATATGCGATCACGGATATGGAGGGCGACATCATTATCTATAATGATTATTTCAGCCGTCTTCATAGCGGGGCACCGGGTTCTGAGAATCTCTGCGACCTGTTTAGGGAAGTGGAACCGGAAGATCTGAAATTTGACGGGATCACCAAAAACATAGCAGTCGTTTATGACAATCGGAATTACAGACTCCATATCAAAAAACTTTTGGTGGATAACGACCTGTTGGAGAAAAAACTGGTCTCTTTGCCAATGCAAGGCCTTTTTGTTTATACGGTCTATCTTTTCGATGAGACAGAAATAGTAAACATGGTTCGCAAAGGCGTGGACGAGCAGATGGTCATTGGATCGATCTACATCGATAATTATGATGAGACTCTGGAGCAGGAGACGGATGTTAAACGGTCCTTTGTTGTTGCTATGATCGACCGTGCCGTCAGCAACTACTTCCAGAATTGCGGCGGTGTTGTCCGGAAGACGGAAAAAGACCGGTATTATGTAAACTTTAAGAGAAAGTATCTGGCAAACTTCCAGCGTGATAAGTTTGATCTTTTGGACGAGGTCAAGAATATCGATACCGGAAGCGACATTCCGGTCACTTTAAGTATCGGAATTGGTGTTGGAGAAGACTATACAAAGAATAACGAAAATGCCCGGCTGGCGTTAGAGCTGGCGCTGGGAAGAGGCGGAGATCAGGCTGTTGTAAGAGATGGTGAGCGTGTGTATTATTACGGCGGCAAGACCAAACAGGTTGAGAAAAACAGCCGTGTTAAGGCAAGGATCAAAGCTATCGCATTAAAAGAAGTTCTGATGAATAAAGACCGTGTTGTCATCATGGGTCATAAGAACTGTGATATTGACAGCTTTGGTGCAGCGATCGGTCTTTACCGTGCATCGAAAACACTGGGCAAAAAGGCATACATTGTCCTGGATGAAGGTTCAAATTCCGTTCAGCAGGTCCTGCCTGCATTTAAAGAAGACCTGGAATACAGGGATGTGTTCATCTCTGCCGAAGAGGCGGATGCTTATGTAAATGATGATGCAGCCCTGGTTGTGGTAGATGTTAACAAACCGGATTATTTTGAAGCTCCGAAACTGGTTCTTAAAACAAAAACGATCGTGGTCATCGATCATCATCTGCAGAGTGGAGAAAAGATCGATAATCTGTCGCTGTTGTATCATGAGCCGACGGCAAGTTCCGCTTCTGAGATGGTGGCAGAGATCCTGCAGTATATCTCGGATGATGTGAAACTGCGAAAACTGGAAGCAGAGAGTTTGTACGCCGGCATGCTGATCGATACAAATCATTTCACAAAGAATACCGGTGTTCGAACCTTTGAGGCAGCCGCTTTCCTGCGGAAGAATGGTGTTGATGTTGCGAAAGTAAACCGCCTGTTCAATGATTCCCTGGAAGAAATAATCGCAAAAGCGGAGACGATCCGCACCGCAGAAGTGGTGGAAGATAAATATGCAATTGTGATCTGTCCGCCAGAGAGCCTGAAATTGGAAAACCCTACAGTCGTGGCAGCACAGGTTGCTAATGAGCTGCTTGATGTACGGGGGATCGTAGGAAGTTTTGCGCTGGCAGATATTGGCGGCAAGGTGTATGTCAGTGCCCGTTCCACCGGTAATGTGAACGTGCAGCTGGTCATGGAGCGTATGGGCGGAGGCGGCCATTTGAATATTGCCGGAGCTCAGATCCAGGGGGCTACGGTGGAAGAAGTAAAACGGCGGATCATATTGACGATTAAAAAGATGATTGAGGAAGGAGTTCTGCAATAATGAAAGTAATACTGCTGGAAGATGTAAAATCACTGGGGAAAAAGGGCGAGATCGTGAATGTCAGCGATGGATATGCCAGAAATTTTATTATTCCGAAGAATAAAGGTGTCGAAGCGACTTCCGCAAATTTAAATACACTGAAACTGCAGAAAGCAAATGAAGAGAAAGTTGCACTGGAGAATCTGGAAAACGCAAAAGCGCTGGCAAAGAAGCTTGAGAATGCAGCTGTGAATATTAAGATCAAAGTTGGTGAAGGCGGAAAACTGTTTGGCTCCATTTCATCAAAAGAAATCGCTGCTGCTATTTTAGAACAGTATCAGCTGGAAGTAGATAAAAAGAAGATCGTATTGGATGAGCCAATCAAAGAACTGGGAGCTCATACCGTAAAGATCAAACTGCATAAAGATGTAGCTGCACAGGTGACAGTGCAGGTATTGGAAGGATAGGTTGATTCATGGAAGATAACCTTCTGAAAAAAATCATGCCGCATAATCTGGAAGCGGAGCAGTCTGTGGTCGGCTCTATGCTGATGAATAATGATACGATTGAGACTGCTGCGGAGATCCTGACCGGTGAAGACTTTTACGCAAAGCAGAACGGTCTTCTTTTTGATGCAATGTGTGAGCTGGCAGCAGAGCATAAGCCGGTGGATATCGTGACCCTGGGAGACCGCCTGCGCGAAAAAGGGGCGCCGGAAGAAATGCAGAGTCCGGAATTCATTCGTGACATTCTGGATGCGGTGCCAACTTCTGCAAATATTAAATACTATGCCCAGATCGTTTATGAAAAGGCAACTCTCAGAAGACTGATCAAGATTACGGAGGATATTTCCAAAGACTGCTATGCATCCGCAGATTCTCTGGAGAATATACTGGAAAGTACGGAAAAGAACGTCTTCAATCTGATTCAATCCCGCAATACAAGAGAATTTGAACCAATCAGCGAAGTCGTTATTAATGCGCTGAAGAAAATACAGAAAGCATCGGAAACAAAAGGAAATATCACCGGATTATCTACTGGGTTTGCGGATCTGGATTTCAAGACAGCGGGACTGCAGCCATCTGATTTTATTCTGATCGCTGCCAGACCTTCCATGGGAAAAACAGCCTTTTCTCTTTCTATTTTGGATCATGTAGTTTTCCGGAAGAATCTTTCAGCAGCTATTTTCAGTCTGGAAATGTCCAAGGAACAGTTAGTCAACCGTCTTTTCGCCATGGAGGCAAAGATCGACGCACAGAATATTCGTTCCGGTAATTTAAGTGATACTGAGTGGGAGAGTCTGGCAGAAGCATCGGAAGTGATCGGAGGATCAAAATTGATCATTGACGATACCCCGGGTATTTCCTCGACAGAGCTTCGCTCCAAATGCCGGAAATATAAAATGGAGCAGGATATTCAACTGGTGATCATCGACTATATTCAGCTGATGACATCGGGCGGACGCAGTGATAACCGTCAGCAGGAGATTTCAGATATATCCCGGTCTCTGAAGAGTCTGGCAAGAGAATTAAATGTTCCGGTTATTGCGCTGTCACAGCTGAACCGTGCTGTTGAAAGCAGGACAGATCACAGGCCGATGCTGGCAGATATCCGTGAATCCGGAGCTATCGAGCAGGATGCGGATGTGATCATGTTCTTATACCGGGATGACTATTATAATCCGGAAACAGAAAAGAAAAATGTGGCTGAGGTCATTATCGCTAAACAGCGTAACGGCCCTACCGGCACCATCGAGCTGACCTGGCAGCCAAAGTATACACGTTTTGTAAACATGCTGAAGCCGGGAGGCTCTTTTGGCGGAAACGAAACCTTTCAATAAAGAACAATAAAAAACAGTCAGGCGTTTGCCTGACTGTTTTCGTTCGAACGAATATTATTTGATGATTACTCTTCTGCAATAGAGCCTGTCGGGCATGTATCTGCACATGATCCGCAGGAAACACAAGCATTCGCATCAATTTCATATTTTCCGTCGCCCTCAGCGATTGCTCCAACTGGGCATGCACTCTCGCAAGCACCACAGGATACACAACCATCAGAAATAACGTATGCCATTTACAGTTCCTCCTTCTTGGTTCTTGTTTCTTTCTTGCTTCATTGCATTCTAATATATTTTATTCTCTAATACAAGTAGAAAAACATTGTGCAATGTTTAATAAAAAAACAACAAAAAGACACCCGAAATTATACAAAGCAACAAAAATGCACAGAATGTATTGAAAATCACCAGGCGTTATACTATAATCGAAAAACCAAAAATAATGACATACAGAAAATACTTTTTTCATAAAATGCCAATAAAATTCAGGTTTTAAGGAGGATAGTTTAATGGCAAAGATTTCTAAAGACATGACAATTGGTGATATCTTAAGAGTGGATGAAGGACTTGTTCCGATCCTTCTGGAGACAGGAATGCATTGCCTTGGATGCCCATCCGCACAGGCAGAAAGCCTGGAAGATGCATGTGCAGTTCACGGCACAGATGTTGATGCGATCATCAACAAAATGAACGATTTCCTGGCAGCAAGAGTTTAATCACAATCACAGATAATGTAAGAAAATGACGCACCATGGTGCGTCATTTTTTATGCAGTGATTTTATGATGGGTAATAAGTCCCGCGTTTCCTGCGCAGCCTCTTTTTACGGATTTGAAAGAACAAATAGAGTCCGATACAAATAACAAGCGCACATCCGGTGAGGATCAGGTATTTTCCAAGGACATTTTCCTGTGTCTTTACCGAGAGCCAGAGCGTATTCATCAGCTGCGTGCCGTCCGTGGAAAGTGCATGAAAAGCTTCACCTTTTGCCAGTACTTCTGCAGGCGGATAAAGAACTTCATCTTCCAGCATCTCCGGATCGGTAAATTCTTTAGCGGCAGAAAAAGGAGTCGCGTAATCCAGATACTCCAGGTTTTCCGCACAGATCTCCGGTTCACATAAGAAATTGATAAAAAGTTCTGCTTCCTTTTTGTGCTGGCAGCCTTTTGGAATACAGAGCGCATCTACGAAAAGATTAAATCCTTCTTCCGGAACATTGAAAGCCAGATTCTCATTTTCTTCCAGCATCAGTGGATAATCGCCGGAGTAGTAAGCGCCG
>JAEEGI010026097.1_pt1 | contig 11274 bp, 10 predicted proteins | sample 8958751 | NCBI WGS metagenome assembly JAEEGI01 (sample SAMN16246545, study PRJNA631951) | gut metagenome | biome: gut microbiome; feature: rumen; material: KS-attached | host: Bos | place: Iran: Karaj | collected 2018-10 | reverse complement strand
TCGCCTTCGTCGGCGTTACAGCAGACATACTTCTGATCTGCCTTGTTGGCCTTTGCGAACATCCACTTACGGCCGGTCGGGAAACCTGCGCCGCCACGTCCGCGAAGTCCGGAATCAAGGAGAATCTGGATTACGTCGTCGGGGGTCTTCTCGGTAAGAACTTTGGCAAGAGCCTGATAGCCGCCGGTTCCGATGTACTCGTCGATGTTCTCGGGATCGATAACACCGCAGTTACGGAGAGCGACACGGTTCTGCTTCTTGTAGAAATCCGTCTCATGCATCGAAATGATGCCATTCGGGGTAACCGTCTTCTCATAGAGATACTTGGTTACGATGTTACCGTTTACAAGATGCTCGGTAACGATCTCCGGAACATGCTCGATTGCCATGTTGGCATAGAAAGCAGCTTCGGGATAGATAATAACAATCGGGCCGAGTGCGCAGAGACCGTGGCAACCGGTACGTACAACACATACGTCGTTCTCGAGTCCGTTTTTCTTGATCTCATCGTTAAATGCTACGATGATGTCTTCACTGTGGGAGGAAGTACAGCCGGTACCGCCGCACACAAGGACATGATGCTTGTAATTCTTGCCCTGCGCGTTCAAATCGGCAATCTTGGCTTCGCCTTCGCGGCGCATCGCAACGATGCCTTCCTGCTCCGCCTTAATCCTGTTTAATTCCGTGATGGATATCATGTGCGTCCTCCTGTTACTCGTATTTAGCAAGAATCTCATCAAGCTTGTCTACGGTCAGCTTACCGTAAACTTCGCCGTTGATGGTCATGACGGGAGCAAGTCCGCAGGCGCCGATACAGCGGCATGCGTCCAAAGAGAACTTGCCGTCCGGCGTACACTGCCCGCCCTCAATGCCGAGCTTCTCGCAAAGTTTGTTATAGATGTCACCGGAGCCCTTTACGTAGCAAGCGGTTCCGAGACATACGGAGATCGCATACTTCCCTTTCGGATAGAGAGAGAACTGTGCGTAGAAGGTAACAACACCGTAAATCTTTTCAAGCGGGATCCCGGTCTCATCCGAGATCATCGTCTGAACTTCGATCGGCAGATATCCGTAAATATCCTGTGCCTTCTGAAGAATCGGCATCAGTGCTCCACGCTCGTCCTTAAGCTCAGAAATAACCTGCAGCAACTGCTGCTTTTGTTCCTCAGTTCCGCGGAAAGGAACTGTCTTTTTGTCAGCGCCCATTGAGCGTCCTCCTTTACATAATTAGTTAAGTGTATTCTATCACGAAAGGGGCCGAAATTCCAGCAATTTTTCCCGAAAAAAAAGGCAAAAATCTGTGATTTTCACCTTTAATTCGTGTATACACGTATGCAATTGACGTATTATCTGACTATGTTTTTCTGCCGTTTAAATTTTCAGAATATTTTCTACAATATTCCCGGAAAATGTGACTCATTTTCCGTCCGGATGAATCGTCTTCATAACGTAATCCTTCGCTTCGTCCCGCGTCATTCCGAGGGAGATTGCCAGCTCGCCGTACAGGCTGTCCTCCGCCATCTTGAAATACTTTTCATCGCTCGAGGTTGTCTTCTTGCCGGCGGCAAGACGCTGCTTTCTGCGCTCGTGAATCGTCTTCAGAATGCGGACGAGATCCGTGCATTTGCCGGTGCGGAACACGTCCTTGTATTCCTGCTCGCGGCGCTTGTCTTCAATCTCGCCGAGCCCTTCTATATCATTGATTTCCGAAATCAGGCGCTCCGCTTCGTCCTTCGTGAGAACCGGGCGCATCAGCACCTTCGGGCTGTCCACGGGCGAATAGATCGTGCTGTGCGTGTAGCATGTGGTCAGAGTATAATACTGCTTGTCTCCGGACACGCTCATGCCGGATAACGGACCGATTTTTTCAATTTTGCACGCGCCGTTGCTGCCGTGAATCACATAATCGCCGACCTTAAACATACTACCGCTCCTTTCCTGAATTCTTTCGGAAATTGCCCTATCTATAGCATAACACAAAAGTACGGCAAATGTAAGTCTTTTTTTACATTTTTCTCAAATAGTCAGAAAACTTACCCTCTTGTTGCGTTCCCGAACATGTGATAAACTGAAGGAAAATGTGAAATCTCAGGGAGAATACCGGAAAGGAGGACCGATTTATGCTTTATTTCTGCATAGCTTTATACCCGGAGGCAGCTCCGGTAATCTCCCGTTTTCAGATGAAGCCCGCAGGCGGCCGGATCGGCTCCGTCTACGCCTCCGATGATGCGGTTCTCGTCCTTACGGGAATCGGCCCCGTGGCGGCCGCAGGTGCCCTTTCGGAGGCACTTACGCTCTTTCCGCCGGCGGAGACGGACATGCTCATTAACATAGGAATCTGCGGTGCTCCCTCCGGCTTCTGCGAGGCCGGAACCTGGCTTCGCATCCATAAGATTACCGACGCGGCAACCGGACGGGATTTCTATCCGGAGATACTTTTTCCTTCGGATTTCAAGGAGGCTGCACTGGCTACAGTAAGCACCCCGATGAAGGCCTCTCAGGAGGCAGCTTCTGCAACGTTCGGTGCATCCGTTACGACTTCTGCATCGGCGGCCTCTACCGTCCTTTCAGATATGGAAGCGAGCGCCCTTTATCAGACCGGCCAGGCATTCTTCTCTCCCGAGCGGATGCTGTTTTATAAGGGCGTTTCCGACTTCGGAGTTACGGAAGGAACCCGTCTGAATCCTTCTGACGTGACCGCGCTTATTGAGAAGGCGCTTCCGGATATTCTTTCCGAGGCAGAAGGCATTCTCAGCGTGCTTCCTTCGGATCCGGTGCTTTCGGAAGCGGCTGAGACCGCGGTTACCAAGCTTTGTAAGCTTCTCTCCGCCTCCGTTACGATGGAGCATGAAATCCGGCTTCTTGCAGCATACCGGACCTTCCGGTGCGGTGATGCGGCTGAATTATTCATGGCATTTGCCGCGGGGATCGAAGAACCCGTGGTAAGAAGGGAGGGGAAGAGGCTTCTTGAACAGCTCAGAAAAGACTGCCTTGCGTAAGCCCTACTCCCGCATCTATGTGGAGGAAGCGGCGGCGGGACACCCGCGCACGGCGCAGATTTTAGCGAAATTTCCCGAATCGGTCGTGATTCCGATCGGCGATTATAAAAACGTATTTAACCGGCCGCGTCAGCCGGTGCAGCTGCAGAAGGAGGCGCCGAGCCTGATCCTCGCCCTGCAGAAACCGCCCTATCTGTACGCGGGGCCGGCGGTCTGCCAGGACTTCGGCGAGTCGCATTTTTACTATACGTCCAATGTGATGAACTGCCCGTTCCTGTGCGACTACTGCTACCTGCGCGGCATGTATCCGTCGGGAGATATCGTGCTTTTCGTGAACACGGAGGACACGTTCCGCGAGACGGAGTGCATTCTCAAGGAGCACCCGCTCTACCTCTGCATCAGCTATGATACCGACCTGTTAGCGCTAGAGGGGATTACCGGGTTCTTCGGGGAGTGGGTCGGCTTCGCGGCGACGCATCCTACTCTTACGATTGAGGTACGAACCAAGAGCTCTCCGAATGTACTGAATTACCCGGTGCTTCCGAATGTCATCTATGCGGTGACGCTGTCTCCGGAGACTGTTACGGAGCGGTTCGAGCACCGGTCGGCGTCCCTTACGGCAAGGCTTCGGTTCGCGAAATCGATAATTGAAAGCGGACGGCCTCTCCGGCTCTGCTTCGACCCGATGCTCTGGGTACCGGATTTTGAGAATATCTACAGCGAATTCTTTGAACGCGTCTTCTCGGAGATTCCCGGCGAAGCGGTTCGGGACATCGGTGCCGGGACCTTCCGGATTGCCGCGGACTATCTGAAACGCATGCGGAAGAACCACCCATGCGAGATTACGGCTTATCCCTACACGCTTACGGACGGGGTATACGGCTACGATGCCGAGAGGCTGAGTGAGATGCTCTCGTTTGCAAAAGCGGCGCTCACAAAGTACGTGGATGAGAAGAAGCTGTTTTTCAGTTAAAACCTTTTACATTGGAGGATAATATGGCAGAGAAAAAGATTGCCCTCGTGACCGGCGCTTCCTCGGGAATCGGCCGCGCCATCGCGGAGAAGCTTGCAGGCGAAGGTTATGAGGTATATGGGATAGGGAGAACCTTTACGGACGACGCTACAACAAAGATGCCTGAGGCCACGAATGAAGCCGCCGGCGAGATTCACCGCCTCATTTTTGACCTGACCGATACGAAGAAGCTTCCGGACTTTCTTAAGGAAAATGTGAAGGGAAAACTCTCCCTTCTTGTGAACTGCGCAGGCGCCGCCTACTACGGGCCGCACGAGACGCTCTCTCCCGCCGCGATTCATGAGATGGTGACCGTCAACGTGGAAGTACCTCTTCTTCTTACGAACCGCTATCTGCGGGATCTTCGTGACGGCGGAGCGATTGTGAACGTTTCCTCCGTGACGGCGAAACAGAACAACAACTCCTTCGGCTGCGCATACGGGGCGACCAAGGCGGCGGTGTCGCATTTTTCGGAAGCGCTCTTTGAAGAAACAAGAAAGTCGGGCGTCCGTGTCATCACGGTTCATCCCGACCTGACGGATACGAATTTATACAGAAACGCGGATTTCACGCCCGCAGACGATGCGGACTGTGTCCTGACCGCAGAGGAGGTCGCTGACGCCGTCCTGACGGCCGTACAGGCACGAGACGGCCTCGTGGTAAGCGACATCACCCTCCGTCCCCAGAGGAACCGGATTGTAAGAAAATCGATATAGACCGTAGTTTAGGGCCGTCGCTAGTGGCGGCCTTTTTTATGGACATGTCCGCAGTGTGCCTCTGCAAAAAAAGAAGGGCCGTCGCTTAGCGACAGCCCCGCTCTCAAACTTCTTAGATATCGATCTTTACGTTAACATCCTGACGCTTCTGCGCTTCTGCCTCGAAGAAAGCCTCCTGGCCGATGCCCGCAGACCCTGCTACGATGCTGGTCGGGAAGGAAATAACCTTCTGGTTCAGCGTGGACACGTTCGCGTTGTACGCGCGGCGCGCACCCTGCAGATGCTCTTCCACATCCATGATGGCAACCTGAAGCTGACGGAAGTTCTCGTTGGCGTGCAGCTGCGGATAATTTTCAGCGAGGAAGTTAATCTCTCTCTGCACATCGCTCATCATCTCGGCAGCCTGATTCTTCTCGGCAATGCTCATGCCCTTACGGAGCTTCACAGCCTCAAGAATCGTCTCCTTCTCGAACTTGGCGTAAGATTTTGCGACGTCAACCATCTTCGTCAGAACGTCGAAACGCTTGGTAAGCGCTACGTCGATTCCCGAGGATGCTTCCTGAATCTTAACCTTCGTTCTCCGAAGTCCGTTCAGCGTGGATACCCACCAGATCACTACAAAGAAGACAACTACTAAAACAATACCGATAACCCACTCCATACGTTTTCGCACAAGCCGCTCCGGCTGTGCTTCCTCCTTTCGTTTTCGGGTTTATTTAAAAATCTTTCTGTCAAGATTTACGGTTTCGACGAATGACGTAATCGCGTAGAACTCACGCTTCACTTCTTCAAAATCCTTTTCGCTAAATGCACGGAATATCGGCGGTTCCAGCGAATCCTTTCTGGAGTTCACAACCACGTGCAGGCGGTTGTCCACAAAACCGACCATGATCTTTCCGTCCGCCTCCGCGGCAAGCTTCATCAGTCCCTGCATAATGCCCGGCGTCAGCAGGTAGAATGCTTCGGATTCATTCTGACAGAGGCACTGGAACTTCTTGTTGAATTCCTCGTCCTCGGTCTGGAACTCGTGCCTGCGGTCAACCTTCTTTACGAAGATGCTCTTCCGCCGGTTGGCGTATCCGAAGCCCTTCTGCACAATCTGCAAATCCGCGCTGAAGTCCTTGTTGGATTCGAAAACCATCCAGCGGCCGCGCAGGTAGGTTGTCGTCGTAGTGTTACCGTCGGAGTCGGTGGACTCGTCCTCAATCACTACGTCCGCGCGCTCAAATGCCACACCGTTATAAGTACCTTTGATGTAGTCCTCGCTGTTGTAGATGGACCCCATCAGCATAAGGCCGGTGCCCCGGATGAACTCCTTGGGGAATCCGTTCCTCGGTTCGTAATCCGAACCCGGGATCATATTCTGCAACAACGACCGGACGAAAGTATCCTTGAAGTATTCCTTGTAATCTCCTTCCCTCTTCGACCGGACAAATACCAGAAGAACAATGCCGGCGAGGAAACAGACCACATACAAAAGCCCAAGCCCGATAAATACCAGCGGCAATCCGCCGACAACGAGCACCAGTGCCCATTTGAATGTTGCTGTTACTTTCTTTCGATAACCTTCCAGAGTCTGCAGCTGGTCGTTCATAAAGCCCCCTGTGTTTCATTTGTACCGATTATACCATATGTAAATTGCATTTACTAGCGTTTTTTGAAAATTTTATATTTTCTTAACATTTTCCGTCAAGACCTGCCGTGCAGAGGCCGATCAGGACCTGCACGATGGCTTCCATAGACTCCAAAACGCAATACTCGAAGCGTCCGTGGAAATTGTGTCCGCCGGTGCAGATATTCGGGCACGGAAGCCCCATAAAGGAAAGCCTTGCGCCGTCCGTGCCGCCGCGGATCGGACGCACGTCGGGACGGATTCCTCGCTTCTCCATCTCCTGCTTCACAAGATCAATCAGCCACAGGTAGTCCGGCTCAATCTTTTCCTTCATGTTGTAGTAGGAGTCTTTGATTTCCGTCTCCACCGTGTTGCCGCCGTACAGAATATCAAGCCGCTTTCCGATCTTCCCGGCAAGGGCCTTCTTCTGTTCGAACTTGTCTCGATCATGGTCGCGGATGATGTACACGAGCTTTGCCTCTTCCACATCGCCCGTAAAATGCAACAGATGGAAGAATCCCTCGTAACCTTCGGTCAGCTCCGGCTTCTCCTCTGCGGGAAGCATGCAGTCGTACTCCATGCCGATCCGGATGGCGTTCTTCATCTTGTTCTTCGCGTCGCCGGGATGCACGCTGATGCCGTGAATCTTTACTACGAGGGAGGCCGCGTTGAAATTCTCGTATTCGAGTTCTCCGAGCGCTCCGCCGTCCACCGTGAAGGCAACGTCGGCGCCGAACTGCTCAAGGTTAAAGAAATCCACGCCTCTTCCGACTTCTTCATCAGGGGTAAATGCGACGACTATCGGTCCGTGCTTCACCTCCGGATGGGTAAGCAGGTACTCCGTCATCGTCATGATCTCGCTGACGCCGGCTTTGTCGTCCGCGCCGAGAAGCGTCGTTCCGTCCGAAGTAAGAATCGTCTTTCCGACATACTGCTTAAGCTCCGGATAGGCTTCCGGAGAAAGCACGATGCCTTTCTCTGCGTTCAGCACAATGTCGCCGCCGTCGTAATCCTTCGTCACCTGCGGCTTCACGTCCTTTCCGGACGCGTCCGGCGAGGTGTCCATATGCGCAAGGAACCCGAGCGTACGCTTCTCCGCGCCGCCGTCGGTTGCGGGAATCTTTGCGTATACATAGCCGTTCGCATCGAGGACGACATCCTGCGCGCCGAGCTCAGTAAGTTCCTTCTTAAGCAGCTCCGCAAGGTTCTTCTGCTTCTCCGTGCTCGGAAAAGCCTCCACGTCTTCCGCGGACTGCGTATCAATCTTTACATAGTTGAAAAAGCGCTCCAGAATATCCATAGAAAGCTCCTTTCTTTTATCTGTTCCAGGACCGGATCGTGAAGATGCCGCCGATTGCGGTCTCCTCACAGGAGATGGTGAGTCTGTCACCCTTCTGAATCAGAACGAGGCTCTCGTCAAGATTCAGATAGCCCTTATAGACATTACCGTCGTCGCCGGTCAGATAAACCGTCGGAAGGTCGTCAACCGTAATCATCCGGACATCCGTAATCGTTACTTCTGCTTTCTTAAGGCTTTCGTTATCGACAACCGATATACCGTCACGCTCCAACAATTTCCGGTAGGCTGCCATTGCCTCCTGCTGCGTCGCGCCGGTAGCCACCATGGAGTACTTCTCCACGTTGACAAGCGCGTAGAGCTTAACGAGGCCGCCGCTGTCCTTCAAAACCATGATGTACGTTGCCTGTCCGCCGACATTTATAAGGGACGGGAAGGAAGCCTGGTAGCCCTTCTCCTGTACCTCGCCCTCGGCGGCATGCATTGCCGAATACTCCTCGGCGCCGATGACCGGATAGAATTTGTACTCGCCGGTACGCGCGTTGGTAAGGATGAAACCGATGTTACTCTCGTCCTCGTTCACGCTTGTTACGCCCGTAAAATACCACACATCGTCGTTCAAAACAATATATCCGTAGTCATTGGTGGCGCGTTTGCAGTTCTTATTACCGATGACGCTGTTCCAGAAGCCGCCTGACAAAGTACCGAACCAGTTGTATTTGTCGCTTGCGAGGTCACCGTCGAAGACGATGTCCACCCAGCTCGGAACATCCTCTAAATCGTAAAGCTTTGAAGTACCGTCCACCGGATTGAAGAGGATTACCTCATTCACGTCCATGGCGCCGAACAGACCTGCGTGCGGTGTCTTGCAGGATACGATATAGTAAGGATTGCCGTTCTCATCGATTTCGAAATAGAATTTGTGGAAAATCTTGGTCGGATAAGCGAACCGGAGGGCACGCTTCAGGTCCTTTCCGAAGTATGCGCTCTCGGCATACTTCATGGACTTTGAAAGTTCCACATACTCTGCCGTGTTGTTAAGAGGGTCGACCATAACGAAGCCCGGGATTCCGTTCGAACGGTTCTGGAACCATTTGAAGAAATCCGCGTACTCGAGGTTTGCGACCTTCTTAGGGGTATTGTGATAGTTAATCTGGGAATAGGTCGGACTGATCACGTACTGCGATACGACCTGCGAAAGGGAACCGAGGGTACGGTTACCGATAATGGATGCCGATGCGGTATCCATCAGCGCGATGTTGTTGACGTTGGTCGTCTCGGGCATGTCATCCTTGAAATCCGCCGTGCTGACGTCGATCAGACCGGCATAGCGTTTCGCGTTGAAAATCTTCGCGGACGAAATCGAACCGATAACAAGTACCGCAATGATCGCGAGGATCAGATAGAACGGGTAACGGATGCCCTTTCCGGCGTTTCTTGTGTCGAACTTGCCGTTCTCCATTCCGCAGGTGATCGCGGAGATAATGTAGACACCGGCAAGGCACAGAAGCCAGCCCCAGAAACCCGAGTTATAGATATTGATTGCGGGCAGCACCAGATAAAAGGATATCAGCCCGAATACAACGGTTACGGCTACCGGAATAATTACCTTCTTCGCATCGGAAGGCTCCTTGTAGCGAACTGCTTTTACTTCTTCACTCATTCGTAATTTCCTCCTTGGCCCGGACATCCGGACTTTCCATTATCCTACCACAACACGCGTAAAATGTCAATATGATTTACTCCCATTTTACGAAAAGGACTGACGCTGCCGGAAGTCTCCCGGGATGGCGTCAGTCCGGATTTTTATTACATTGCGTTCTCTTTAATATACTTCACAAGCTCGTCAACCCGGGTAAACGCCATGGCTACGACGGTGTCCGCAGCGCCGTAATAGATTGCGATGCGGCCGGTTGCGGCGTCCGAAAGCGTTGCGCACGGGAAGCATACATTCGGTACGTCTCCGACGCACTCGTAAAGCGTTTCGGGATGCAGAATGAAGTTCTTGCAGCGGTACTTCACCTTCCACGGCTCGTCCTTGTCAAGAATAGCGGCGCCGATGGAATACATCATGCCGTTACAGGTCGTGCCTACGCCGTGGTAGATGAGAAGCCAGCCCTCGTCAAGCTCAATCGGGATCGGGCCTGCGCCGACCTTCGTCCATGCCCAGCCGGTAGCGTTCATTACGAAATGATGCTGTCCCCAGTGAACAAGGTCCGGGCTCTCCGACAGGAACATATCGCCGAAGGGTGTATGGCCGTTATCGGAAGGACGTGAGAACATCACATACTTGCCGTTGATCTTTCTGGGGAACATAACGCCGTTTCGGTTAAACGGAAGGAATGCGTTCGGAAGACGTATGAACTTCTTGAAGTCGTAGGAATACGCCACGCCGATCGTGGGAGCGCCGGTTACCTCAAAGGGCGCGCACCAGGTTACGACATAGCGGTCTTCAATCTTGCACACACGCGGGTCATAGCCCTTTGCGGTGCCGACGAACTCTCCCGCTTCGTTGTAGAAAGGAAGCGGATCGGGCTCAATGTCCCAGTGAATTGCGTCATTGCTCTTTCCGAGGAAGAGCTGCTGCTCCATGGCACGGCTGTCGCTTCGAAAGATTCCGACAAATGCGCCGTCTTTCGCAATTACGGCACTGTTAAATACACTGTTGGCCGACGGAATTGCGTGCCGTTCGATGATGGGGTTTTCGGAATACCGCCAAACCACATCGGTACATCCCGCGGGTCTGTCCTGCCAGGGGATGTTCGGAAGATTAGCTCCGATAATCATACTTGTACTCTCCTTACAAAAAATGTATCCTCTAAAGCCCGTTACGCGTTCGGGCAATAGCACATGTTACTGTCCTCCGCACACCTGGTTCTTGCCGTTATGCTTCGCCTTATACAAAAGCTTATCGGTAATCGAGAAGAACTCCTCGGCGTTCATGCGGTAAGGGCTGCACTGGAACACACCGCAGCTGAAGCTGATCATTCCGCTGTGCCAGTCGTAATGGATGTTCCGGAATTCCTCAAGCGTGTTCTCCATGATCTGTCTCGCTTCACGCTCTCTCGAGTTCGGGAAGATTACGGCGAATTCCTCGCCGCCGTACCGGCATACGTAGTTCTCGCTTCCGCAGTGGTCCTGAAGAACCTTTGCGAGCGTCAGGATGACTTCGTCGCCGTTATCGTGTCCGTAGGTGTCGTTCACCTTCTTAAAGTCGTCAATATCCACAACCGCAAGCGTCAGCGGCTCGTCGCCCTTCATCTTTACGCAGCGGTCCAGAAATTCATAGAATGCGGTATGATTGTAAAGACCTGTCATCTGGTCGCGGAGCAGCTGTTTTTCAAGCGCCATGTTATCCTTCTCATGGGTCTGCAGGATCGTATCCTTCTTCTTCAGCTGTACAAGCATCAGATACGCGAACAGACGGGCAAGTGCCACAAGGATGATGGCCAGAATGATGTTCAGCCACAGCACGTTAATTTTCGCGTCTTCACTGATCTTCAGGAGCTCTTCCGCGGAAACGCTTCCCTTTCTCGGCGACTGATAATAGTTCGACAGCTGGCGCGCCAGCTCGTTCGCGTCGATTTCAATCGTCGTGTCCTTCGTAAGAACGGACGACGTGACGGTCAGCTGCAGGA
>JAEEGI010026095.1_pt1 | contig 11275 bp, 12 predicted proteins | sample 8958751 | NCBI WGS metagenome assembly JAEEGI01 (sample SAMN16246545, study PRJNA631951) | gut metagenome | biome: gut microbiome; feature: rumen; material: KS-attached | host: Bos | place: Iran: Karaj | collected 2018-10 | reverse complement strand
CACCATTTCTTTCATACATAGCCATAAAAAACATCGGCATCATGACAGCCATCATAATAAAGGTGGCTGCGCTCACGTTGCCGGTAAAGCCTTTTATAAGAAAAAAGGTGGGAAGTCCAATCATTCCTGCAAGCGTAAAGCATATAAGCTGGCGCCTGGTCAGATTGAATGCCACCTTTTCTTTTACCCTGGATAAATCTCTTGGCACATTTACTCTTATTGCCATAGTAATCCTCTCTTATTGTGCTGAAAAAATTCTCTTGGATAAGGTGCCTGTCTTGAACAGCGCAAACACCAGCAATATGTTGTAGCCGAGAATCCCCCACAAAGAGCCCCTGATATCGGATGAGATTGTGACGTTCTGAATGAGAACTGCGTAGATTGCAACGCATATGACAATGAGAAAGCCTTGAAATCCAAGTGCTGCAAGGCTCTTTACGTAGTTCTGTCCTATCTGGCTCTGCTCCCTGTTTCCAAAGGTTGAAAACGGAAGCGGCGCAAGGCTTAGCATCAGATAGATTTCAATCATTCGACCGTAGATAACAAGGAATATCATCATAGACATAATCTTGATTCCTATGCTGAGGAGGAAAATCTCTCCAAATAACGGAAGAAGTCCTCCAATCGACATTCCTTCCAAGGTCGTGCGAAGCTGTGCAAGCCCTGAGCCATCAACTGCAGTGGAGTTCTGTATTATAGCTCCGCTGCTGGTGATGACATGTCCCGCCACATCAAATATCGCCATGGTGATATCAAAGCAATTAGTGATAAGCATTACTGCTACAAAAGTCTTGAATATCCATTTAAAGAATATCCAGGTCTCAAAGTTTGCCAGATTGTTGTGTGCGATGACGAGCTGTATAAGCTCATAACATGCGATAAACGTAAGTATCATCCCCGCTATCGGCATGACTGCATTATTCGATACTTCTCTCATCAGGTTGAACACACCCGGCGTAAAATTCGCCGGGCTTGTAGCTACATCGTTTGCTACCTGTCCAACCCTGTTGTTGATGTTGTCGAACATCCCCTCAAGAAGCACCATCAGCGCATCAACAATCCATCCCTTAATCCAAGAGGTCATCTGCTCAAAAATTCTTTCCATGCAATGATCTCCTTATTTTGGTGTGATTTATGATAATAAACCCGGGCGTGGCAGCTTGAACATCATGCATAATCCGCTCTGCTGCCTGCCCGCAAGCTGCTTATCAGAACAATCCGGAAAGAAGTGGAATGAGCTGCGTTCCGATGAGGCAAACTCCTCCGCCTGCCATGAGCTGCTTCATCCCCTGCGACTTCGCTCCGGGGTTGTCATTTCCATATCCCTCAAGAAGATTTACAACGCCCCATACTCCAAGACCTGCTCCAAGCGCAACAACGAGTGTCTGCAAAACTGTGATTGAACTCTGAAAAAATGCCATAATTAATTACCTTGTCCGGAAGCGACGGCTCCCGGACTTTCCTTTCTTTTCTTAAAAATGTGATTGGTAGTTTCGTCTCATGCCGATTTTCTGCGCTAAAAATGGGCATAATAATAGACCGGTACTTGCTGGGCGTCCCCAGGTGTACTGGTCTATGTAAGGGGTTATAATTTTGCAGCACCCTGCTGCAAAATTATAAATGTATTCTATTAGCCATTTTTGATTATTTTTTTATTTTGGCTAATCTTGGTTATCGTTCATAATGTTTTCTATTATCTTACCAATATTGCTTGTAACTCTCCCTTTTGCCATATGAATATCATGATTAATCTTCTTTTCTTGTTCAATAGCAAAAATAACATTATCTGCTAACAATCCAATATTAGGATTCCTTTTTGCATTCATATTCGTTTCATTAAGCAATGATTTGTAAGCATGGCTGAAACTATTCTTATTATCTCTAACAAAGAAGTCATCATTCTTATTCTCAATGTACTTTTCGTACGCCCCTTCGATATGAAGCAACAAAAACAGCTCGAATCCGGGATTTGTAACGCCAATGATATTGTCTTCTTCTATCTTTTTTATGAATTCATCATATCCTTTGACTTTTTCCTCAAAAATATCTGCATCGAAAACAATGACCATTTTATCTCTTTTGGGGTCAAACTCATTCAACTGTTTCTTTTGTTCTTCTGCAAATTCTGCCAATTTCTTCGGAAAAGAAATGTCCTGATCCTCACCAGTTTTCTCCAAAAGGCATAGTTCTATCATTTGAGGAATTTTAAGTTCTTTACGCTTATCAATTAAATTCCTAAAGTAGAATGTTTCTGTTTTGGCTCCCTCACAGATAAAAAAGTATTTTCGATATGGCTCAATCTGTTTCTCTCCGTCTGTTGACCTCTTATTCCAATTAGTATACTGATGTACCGGCATTTAATCGTCCTCCTCATCAAAAGAAAAACTCTTAAACACAGGAATTGCACCATATCTACCATCCAGATACGCTTTGCTTAGATCCTTATCATACCTCTCCTTGAACTTATCCAATGAATAAATGTTACTTGCGTTATTACTATCTCTTTCTACAAACCAGATCTCATCTCTTCTAAATAATCCCTGATTCATAATAGAATTTTCATGAGTAGTAAAAAGCATCTGCATTCTCGTGTTTTTATGTGCTTCCATAAAATATTCAAGGAAACGCTCAGTTAATTTAGGATGCAAACTTCTTTCCAATTCGTCTATAACAAAAATAGTATCTTCGCGCTTTGTCACAAGTATATCTATTAAATCAAACAATCTTCTTGTTCCGTCGGATTCTTCTCCAAAACTATAATCAAAAAATGAATTTCCGTGCTTTAAAACCAAGGTAGAGATCTCCGGTTCTTTATTGCCAATTATTCTTACATTAAAGAATCCTCCATTTACTCTCAATGAAACCTGTATTTTAGGAAGACTTGTTTCCTGCATCTGTTTTCTCAATGAATCAAATATATCACTAAGAATATCTGCCGGTACCATGTTTTTAAATTCATCAATAGAAATAATTCTTGTACTAACATTAGTAATACCTGTATCAAACGTTTTTATTAACTCGCTTACTTTTTCAAGCGATTCAGCGTTGTAATACGTATCAATACTAGATATTCCATTATTAGGATCAATAACTATTATATTATTGTTAATCCAATTGAATACTGATTCAAAAAAGCGCAGTTTAGAATTGTCTTCATATTTTTTTCCGCGATTCATCTCTGCCAGGAATAGCTGTGAACTATTTCCTTTGAAATCTTCTGCATATACCAAAAAACGATTTAATTCGTTTTCATTTGCTTTAACAGTTTCTCCCAGGTTTACAACAGAATCTGCATTTCTTAAAAACAAATTATTGCTTGATCCATCTTGCAATAATTCATAAAGCCATTCTTCTGTAATTCTTCTTTCCGATAAAATTGCAGAAAAACCATAAGCATAAAACTTATCTTCAACAGTGAATTGAATCTCAAATATACTCTCTTTTTCTTTATTCTCTTCTTTATTTCTGCAAAAATCATTTATAGCATCAATAGGAATACCGGCATGCAAAGTTGCTTTTATCAATTTAAACACTGTAACTAAATTAGATTTACCTGAAGCATTTGCTCCATATACAACTCCATGCTTTAAAATATTGGCTTGTTTAATTTTCACTCTATGTTTTTTATTATCTCGTTCCTTACTTGAAGAAATCATGGATAATTCAGTCATATCATCAAACGACTTAAAGTTTTGAACTGATACATTTATTAACATATCCCAATCCTCTCTATATTCCTAATATACAGTAGACAATTATAATTATAACAAAGCAGTTCAAAACATCAATATATTTTTGGCTATTTAGAGAAAAAGTCTCCAAATATCCATGTTCTATTTTTCTCATAACTATGATAATCAATCGGAAGGATACAGCGCTCATTAAGAATAATTAAAGAGCTAAACCCTCACCACATCAAACATCCCCCTATTCTAGTGCTTGCGACCACTTGCATTTTGCGCCATTAAAAGTAATCCTCCGCATACTCCAAGCGCAACAACGAGTGTATGCAAAACTGATTGAACTCCGAAAAAATGCCATAATTAATTACCTTGTCCGGAAGCGACGGCTCTCGAACTTTCCTTTCTTTCCTTAAAATGTGATTGGTAGTTACGTCTCATGCCAATTTTCTGCGCTAAAAATGGGTATAATAATAGACCGGTACGGGCCGGGCGTCCCCAGAGTACTGGTCCATGTAAAGTTCTATCATCTGTACTTAAACTGCTCAGCTTCCTCAGGTGTTAAATCTGATGGCCGTTTACCATGAGCTTTTGCATATCTGCAGAGTCCCATAATATCAATTCCCAAATCAGCCTGAGAATCATAAGGCGGATTCTTCTCAATATAATCAAGAATCTCTTGTTTTTTAGTATTCTTCGCCATTGTCATCATAGTTGTATACCTCCATGATTGGCACCATAGTATCTTCATCAATTACAAACCTATAAGGATGCGGCGGAGTTCCAAACGGGAACGGTTCTGCCCCAAATTCATTGGGTGTAAATTCATCAATCTTAAATGTTATCATTACTAACGCCCAATCTATAAATATTGCTAGGAAGTGAGCAAATACCGCACCTTCCTAACAATAATTATACCAAATCCGAGTAGCTCTGCCAATGTCATAAAGGCATTTTTAAGAATACTTTAACTCCAATTTTATCAAGATTATCCAGCTAGATAGCATGTGTTTCGAATAAATACAAAGCTCATTAAAAGCAAAAGAGCTAGACCATGACCACATCAAACATCTCACCCTTCTTCACCTTCAGACTCTGATGCGCATAACTCTGAATATCCAACTTATTCCTATCATCATACTCCCCAGTTTCCTTATATAGCGGATGCTTGGTCACATCATATTTGTCCGACAAAAATGGTCGTACTCCTCGAAGCTGCAGTATGCACTTATCACCATCCATGACTGCAAGCTCATCGATTGTCATTAGCTCCTTACCGTTCTTCTGATAGTTCATTGAATAAGAAGGATTGTTGCCACGATTTTCGCCTGTAGAATACATGTCGATAGTTTCTTTTCCCAGAGCCTGAGACAGGTCTTTTAACGTGGTTGGTTCTGTACCGCCAAGGAAAAGCTGAGAATCCATATTACCGATGATTGTATCTGCGTTTTCCTTGTAGATTGCTTTGAGCTGTGACTTAGCCTGAAGAAACAGGCATGCGCTGATCTCACGACTTCGGATTGTTGCTACGAGCTTTTCCAAATTAGGAATCTGACCAATGTTCGCTGTCTCATCAATAAGACAACGCACATGAACAGGAAGTCTTCCCTTGTATACGTTATAAGCCTTATCGCACAGCAAATTAAAGAGCTGGCTGTAGATCATGGAGATAAGGAAGTTAAATGTCGGATCTGTATCACTCATTACAAGGAACAGCGCTGTCTTCCTATCTCCCAAGGTATCAAGTTCCAGCTCATCGTACATGGTAATCTCCCGCACCTGATCAATATCAAACGGAGCGAGACGAGCGCCACAGCTGACAAGAATGGACTTTGCCGTCTTTCCTGCCGCCAATTTGTACTTTTTATACTGCCTTACCGCAAAATGCTTTGGATTGATTTCTTCCAGTTCTTTCATCATCATATCCACAGGATTCTCATAGTCCTCATCATCCTCGCGAACATCCGATGCATTCAAAAACTCCAGCAAAGTATTGAAGTTCTGCTCTTCCTCCGGAGCTTCGTAATGGATATATCCGATAAGAGCGCAATATAAAAGAGTTTCAGCTTTTTGCCAAAACTCATCTCCCGCCTTACCATCGCCCTTCGTATTTGCTATAAGTGTATTCACGAGCTTTAGAATATCGTTATCACTGCGCACATATGCAAATGGATTGTAATGCTGACTCTTATCGAAATTGATGGTATTGAAAATCTTCACCTTATATCCATGCTTAAGCAAGGTCTTTCCTGTATTTATAACCACGTCACCCTTAGGATCGGTTACCACATAGCTTGAATGCATTTGCAAAAGATTCGGAATCAGAAAAAATCTTGTTTTACCTGAACCGGAACCACCGACTACAAGTACATTCTTATTTCTTGCAAACTTAGGACTCTTCGGACGACTGTTCATCATAAGCCTTTCTGTCTGCGTAAGGATGATATTATCCTTAAAGTTTGGAGCCATAAACGGCTCTATATCCTGTGTTTTCCCCCAACGCGCCGTACCATACTCTGCACCGTGGCGGTATTTCTTAGCATTTTTTCCCTTGATATAAACTATAACCTTTAATAACACGCCACCGATAATACCAACCATCAGATCAAAAGGGTTAAGGCTTGGCACAATATTGGCCAAGGCAAAAGGCAACGCCTTAGCCAAAGCTCCTATCTCGTTTGGTGCATCAATAAGCTTTGATAATCGCCAAGCCTCTCCCAAATTGGTTGCAAATACGCCGACAAACACATAGGGAATGTTCAGCAGGATGAATCTTTTCTGCTTTTTTGTCATAACGTCCTCTCCTGTGCTCTGTGTCTGTCCTTTTTGGGATGTTTCTTCGCAATATCTATAAATTTCTTAAGCTTTTCCAGCACACTCGGACGATTCTTTATCTTCATCATCTTTTTACTGTATTCATTAACAACTGCCTCCATTGCATCGGTATCTCTTGCTTTGAAAAAAGCTGTGTAAACCGGTGGCTTTTCTGATTTATCTTTCATAATGGCAAAATCTACGCCGTACTTCTTGGCTATCCTTTCAAAGGTTCTGATACCCGCATCACCGACAACCATGCTACTGACTCCCTGATTCTGCTTTACCAGCTCATCTATAGATTGCTTACCTTGAATATGCTCATCTATCGAAGCCAGCTTCTCATTAGCTCTGTGCCTTAGATAAGTTCGAATCGCAGCTGCAACTGCCCTACCTGTAAGTCTCGTTCCAGAGATGGCAAGTCGCACGGTCTTTTCTTCTATTTCTTCCTGCATGAAATTTCCTCCTTTCCGGACACAAAAAAAGGTAGCAGATTTTTAGAATCCACTACCTTAAGTGCAAATAAAATATCAACTTGTTATTTCTGAAGCTACGTTGTTATGATTGCGTGCTCTTATATCATCATACTTTTGAAATAAAAGCAAGAGATTCCGCATTACCACTCGCTAAAATATCCAACAACCTATATGCAGGACCTGTAGGATGCGTTCTTCCAAGTTCCCATGCTTCTACAGTTTTCTTGGAAACTCCCATGTAATTAGCAAATACGGTCTGAGTCATTCCAGCTCTATTTCTAACTTTTTTTATTTCTTCATTAGTATATTTTTTTATCGGTGCGATTACGTAAGTTGTCGTCTTGGCACTGCCTAAACCTTTTTCATAATCTATAGCCTCTTGCAATCCTTCTTGCAGATCATCAAACAATGAACTCATAATCAGATTACCTCCTATTTCTAGCGGCCTCTTCTTTCAATGCTTTCACAAGTTTTTTAAGAATTTTCTTTTCTTCTTCAGTAAGATTTTCCTGTTCATTTTTCTTGAATGCAGTAATTAGATAAGTTGCTTCATACTCTTCAAAATCTGTATAGCACACTCTGATGCTACCGCTTTTACCACGTTTTTCGATTGGAAATCTTACTTTTCTAATACCTCCAGTTCCTTCCATCACCGGTCCTGACTGTGGGTCTTTCAAAAGCATTATTTGTAGTCTCAATAAATCTTTGTCATCTAAGCCGATTTCTTTCCATCTTTTTGTAAAAAGAGGAACTTCAATAAATGTTCTAACCATTTCTTACTCCTTGCAATTAATAGTATATACCCTACAATGTAGGGCGTCAATAACATCAGTCTCTATCACATTTCTATAAACTCATGTCCCTACTCCGTTTCTTCTGCCACTGATCAAGGAGCTTAATTATTGTCTCTTCCATCTGCTTTGGGGTATATGATTTAGGAAAGTACTTCTTCAGGACATCATTCTTCAAAGTTACTCTGTCGAGCTCTGATTTCTTTTCCTCAGAAAGAATAATATTCATGCCTTCCTGTGTGATCTCTCCGTTAAGAGCCAGCTTCTTGATATGCTGTGCCTGAGATAAAGATGGAATGGCCTGAGAATAAGCGATGGCTGCCAATAGGTCATTTTGCTGAGCCTCATTTAAGAAGGATATTTCTACAGCTGGGTTAAAGCCTATAACTTTGTTATCTACCATATCAAGGAACTCAGGGAGAAGGTTTGTCAGACGGACATATCTCCTAACTTGATTCTTACTCTCACCAATTTCCTGCCCAATTATTTCTGCTGTTTCTAACTTCCGCCCAACTTGGGTGGAAGTTAAGTCTACCCCCAAATCATTTCTTTTTCCTTGCCTACTCATAGCTTCCATCTTCATTTTTAGTGCAAACGCTCTCTCACTCGGCAGAATCTCTTCCCTCTGCAGATTGCTATCAACCATAAGAATCGTAGCCGCGTCGTCATCAAGCTCTTTTACGATACACGGCAACGTCTCTTTTCCCGCAAGCTCTGATGCACGGTATCTTCTATGACCGGAAATAAGCTCGTAGCCGCCAGACTCATCAGCTCTGACAATGGCAGGCTGGAGAACTCCGTATTCTTTGACGCTCTCCACAGTCTTAGCCATCTCCTCATCATCTCTGACTTTAAAGGGATGGTCCTTAAACGGATGAAGGTCGGAAAGAGGTATCTCCACAACAGCATCACCTGAAGCTTCACTCTTAGTGCTTTCATAGTCATTTCCTCCAAAAATATCATCGTAACTGCTCAGCTGAATGTTTGAGCGCTCTTTCTTCATTCTTCAGTACCTCCTTTGTCAGATTCTTGTATGCCTCCGCGACTCTCCCCTTCGGATCATGTGAAAAGATACTCTTTCCTTCCGCACTGATCTCGGCAGCCCTTACAGAATGTGGAATCTCTGTCTTGTAGACTTTGAGCTTACTGCCATAAGTTCCGCGGATAAGATTACAGATATCCTTGGCATAGTTCGTTCTGTTATCAACCATGGTCAGCAGTATTCCATCAATCTTAAGCTTTGGATTTATCTGTCTTCTTACTTTGTTTACTGTCTGAAGGAGCTGTTCCAGACCTTTAGCAGAAAGATACTGAGCCTGTACCGGAATCACCAGCTTATCTGCCGCAGCCAAAGCATTAACCGTGAGCATTCCAAGTGACGGCATGCAGTCAATGAGCACATAGTCATAATTATCTTTTACAGAATCAATGTATTCTTTCAGCACCTTTTCTCTGCTCATGACGTTTACCAGAGATACTTCCATACCGGACAAAGAGATATTTGCAGGCATGATATCCACGCCCTCTTCGTGATGCAATATTCCTTCTCCCGGTGCTATCACTTGATCCTGTAATACTTTTACCATGATATCCGCAACAGTAACAGGAAGCTCATCAGCTCTTGGATGCCCCAAGCTGATAGTAAGCGATCCCTGGGGATCCATATCAACAAGAAGAACTTTTTTACCTTCATTGGCAAGACCTATTCCAAGGTTCTCGGTGCTCTGCGTCTTGCCTGTTCCTCCTTTTTGATTTACTAAAGCAATAACTTGTGCCTTACTCATTTTTCCTCCTTTGTGTTTCCATATGCTAAGTCATGCCGTACCAGTGCTTCGTAATGTGCGTCCATGGTAAGCGGCGCATTATACAAAGCAGCTATCAGGTACTGCCGCATGTTTCTGACTCTTGTAGTGTTATTCTGAAGCCCCTCTAACACGTACTCGATATGCATTGAATTAAGCTTCTCGAACTGTGACTTCACTATCGCTGAAGGCTTGTCCTCTTTACCAACGCAGATAGTTTTCTTTGTAGAACAAAGGACATCAACAATAAGCGCTGCAATCTGCTCAAGCAGTTCCTTATAACAAGGATATCTTTTGACCAGAACATCCAGACTTATGCTTTCTCTTACATATATCTGATTATCAAGCAGCTCTTTTTCAGCTCTATTCCCATTCCCTTCCATTCCTTCTACTTTTGGCATATCTCCATAAACACGGATCTCACCGGAATAGAATGGAATAGAATCAGTCTTACTAATATCAGTTTTATTATTATCAGTATTATTAGTTCGTCTTTCTGACGGTTCTTGAGCTGTCATTCTGACATATCCTGATGTGGCACTTTCGACATTTCCTGAAGTGTCGTTTTGACATTTCTGGAAGTGCTCTTTTAACACTTCAGAAGCAAAATTCTTTACATATATAAGATTTGGCTTGGTCAAACCCTGACGTTTCTTTTCTATGAGTCCGATGTTTTCAAGCTCCGCAAGGACATTTCCTGCCTTCTTGTTGCCACAGCCAAGATTCTCTGATGTTTCATCAATTGTGTAAATGATGTAGACTCTGCCCTTCTCATCCTTCCAGTCATTCACAGCCGATAAACACATACGGTCAAGAAGAAGGCCGTACATAATCTTTGCTTCTGCGGAAAGTCGCTTGAAATGCTCATCCGTGAAGAGCATCTTGGGAATTCTGAGAAATGAAAAAAGGTCGCTCTCACGACCATAGAAATAATCAAACGTCATTTTCTTTTCTCCTCTTTTAACTGCCTCATCTCTTCCAAAATCTTACGGGTACACCAGCCGATGCACGGCTGATGTCTTCCGTAAGGACAACTTCTACAGGCTACGGGCTTCATGCCTGTTCCTCTTTTCATTAAAGTGCCTCGCCGCCACGGGAACGAGGACGTGTGCTCTTTTCGTGCGCCGGTTCTTTACGCTTCTTGGCATCAAGCTTATCAAGAGTTGATTCACGCTTCTTTTCGTTAACCCTCTCCTGATATTTCCCTGCAAGCTCGAACAGCTTTTCCTTGGAATCATAGTGATAAACGCTGTTTGTAAGCACATCTTCAGGAGCGACCTGCGTCTCATTTACCTCTTTTACCATGCCTTCCAAGTTGTTTATATCTACGTTTCCGTCATCTTTTACAAGTAAAACTTCATGGATAGAACTGGGCAAAATAAAGAAGTCACCGCCGACTCTCTCAGCCGCCTGGTCCATGAAATCCTGATAGGCAATAACGCCTGCACCCTGAGTCTTGTCGGGTACCGATGCGACAAATAACGGATCCTCAGGCATAACAGGGATCATATCTTTTGCTTCAGGCCCCATCATCTCAAGCAGAGTCTCCGCCATAGTCTGAATGACAGCAGGTCTCATTACGGGAGCATATTTGAGCGCATCTTCATGAAGCTGTTTCGGAGTGATGCCGTAGCTATCAAGGAGCTGGTTTGTTACAAGTATTGAGCCCATGCCTTCTTTGTCAATATCAAGCACGAAGCGATATACAACAG
>JAEEGI010026094.1_pt1 | contig 11276 bp, 8 predicted proteins | sample 8958751 | NCBI WGS metagenome assembly JAEEGI01 (sample SAMN16246545, study PRJNA631951) | gut metagenome | biome: gut microbiome; feature: rumen; material: KS-attached | host: Bos | place: Iran: Karaj | collected 2018-10 | reverse complement strand
TCAGACCCGCCTTGCCCATCGCCTCCACCTGCAGCAGGGCGGTGTCGATCCGCAGCACTGTGCTGTCGAAGCAGCATACATAGACTTTACCGTCGCAGCTGCATATTCTGCGCGGTTCGCGGGCAATCCCCATTCCGTTGAACAGCGGAATCTGCCGGATTGATTTGCCGGTGGCTGCATCAATCACCTCAACTAAAGATGAGACGTTGACCACCACATACAGTTTGCTGCCGTAAATCAGCGCGTCGTTGGCCACATCGCCGAGCCCGCGTCCGTTTTTCTTCGCAAAATAGTCCGTGACAGCCTCTTTCCGCGTGAGGTCGTATGCGGTGAGACTGGCGTTGTTGGAGTGCCAGTTGCCCTCGTTCATCACTATCACATCCACGGAGAAATCATCGTTTTCCGGTGTGGGTTTCGGATCCTGGCAGCCGCTGAGGGTGAAAACGCAGATGATGCCTACAATAAGAAATCTAAAAAGCTCTTTTTTCATAAATGCCTGTTTTGTCTTTAAAATGAAACGCTGATTTTTGCCTGGAATTGTCTGCCCGGCATGGGATAGTTCCGGATAATCTCATAGTTTTTGTCCGCAAGGTTCATCGCCTCCAGATGGATTTTCAGCAGTGCCACCCGTCTTGATGCAGGTTTTTTCGGAGCTTTTTTATCGGAGAAGAATCTGAAGGTATGTGTGAGCGAAAGCCCGTGGTCCCAATAGGGTGCCAGCCTGTTCTCCTCCACATTCTGCCCTTGGGTGAAGCGTTCGCCAACGTACAGCAGGCTGTAGGATAATTGGGTGTTATTGTATTGGCAGCCGATAATGGCGTTGCCCGCATGGCGCGGCGTGTATGGAATCTGCTGCCGGTAGCTCTTGCTGTCGGGGTCGGTCATGTTCAGGGCCTGCTGGAAGGTGTAGGTGAGGTCTCCGGAAAATTCCAGCAGAATATTCGGTTCATAAATGGCGTGGAGTTTGGCCTCACACCCTGTGATATGCACCTTGCCGTAGTTAATCATGGTCCAGACAAAGAGGTTCTGGCTGGGGACGGCCACAATTTTGTTGGAGACGATGTTGTAGAAGGCGTCCGCATCAAAGTGTATAAATAATTTATCTGTAACGATGAAATCTTGCATACTGATGCCCATGTCGAACTCCTGAACATCTTCCGGCTTCAGGTTGGCGGTGCCGAAAAGCCTGTAGAACAGTTCGCTGAAACTTGGCATGCGGAAAATGTTCTTGTAGGAGCCCCTGAATCCCCATTTGAAAATGTGGTAGTCTGTGGAACTCCAGCCGATGTTCACGGAGGGGCTGAGCTTCTGTGTCAGTTGGGTGGTCTCGGCTGTGTTGTGGTCTGCAAAATAGTTGTGCAGCAGGGCGATATTCCCCGTCCATCCGGTTTTTTCCGGCTGGTAGCGGGCGGCCAGCGCGGTTTGGGAGGTGAAGCGGGTGGGCGGCACAAAGTCGGGCAGGTCCGATTCCATATAATTTATGCTCAAATCGTTGCTAAGGTTCACCCCGAAGGCTTCCCATTCGTACATCAGGGCATTGGAGAGATAGTATTCCCACTGCCTGTAATTGTTTTCCAGATAGTGGGCGGCGTTCAGGTAGTCGGGGTCGATGTACTGCAGGTCGCTGTAGTTGAATTTGCCGTTGTTCTGGAATCTCCAGCGGCACCAATCTTTCTCTTTGTTTCCCAGATTGTTGTTCTGGTAGTGTATTTGGGCGAAGAGGTTGTTCTCGTTCATCTGCTGGTGGCACATCGGATTGTAGTAGACGATGGCTCCCGGAAGCTGCTGCAGGCTCCGGTAGTAGAAGATTTTTGCTTGCGCATCCCGCCATTTGTTGTGATAGAACAGGTTGCCCTCCAGGCGGCAGTTTTCAACCTCGCTGTTCTTCCGCCGGTCGCTGACGCTGAGCGTGTGGTTACGGTAGGTGAAGGGGTAGTCGCCTTTGGAATAGTTGTATTCGCCTGATATGGAGGAGGAGAAATGTTCGCCCAATCTGTTTTCAATATGCAGGAATGGTTGGACTGAATGGAAACTTCCACATTGCAGCGAGGCGTCCAGATTCATTTTTTTGTCTCCCCAAAAACGGGGTGTCCGGGTCTGGATGACCAGGGTGGAGGCCGAAGCCCATTGCCGTGCCGGGTGGAAGATGTCGGAGGGGCTTCCGCTGTAGAGCTGCATGTACATCATGTGCTCCTTGGAAAACCGCCCGATGTTGGTTTGTCCGGTGTTGCAGTCGGTCACGGGCAGGCCGTCGTAATGGACGGAGGTGTGGGCTGCCCCCAGGCTGCGCACGGAAACGGTCTTGATACCTCCGATTCCGCCGTAGTCGCGTACGTTCGCGCCTGCCATGTGCTTGACCACATCCCCGATATCCTTTGCGGGAATGTTCTGCAGCGTGGTTTCGGTGATGGTCTGCTGCGCATGACGGATTTCAAAAGGGTTCACCGGCATACGTGCGGTGGTCACATCCACCCCTTTCAGCTGCCGCGTTTTGATGCTGTCCTGTTTTTGGGCATGCAAAAATGTGGGGCACAAGCAAATGCCGCATAGAATATATAGTATCAGATGTCGGTTCCTTCCGCGTGTAAACATGCTGCAAAGATACTTGAAATTGGAATGCGGAAAACACCCGGACGCATATATTTTTCTCTTTCTGTCTTGAAAAAAGCCTCCGTCCGTTGCGAAAAAATGACTATCTTTGCAAATTAAACATTAAAATCATTTGAAATGCGTAAAAATTTATTTGTCATTGTATTATCTTTCACTTTCCTTTGTGTTGGAAACTTGAAGGCACAGAATTCGGGCGGCATCTCTGAAAAGATGCTTGATGATTTGAAAAAGTCCTACACCAATTCGCCGCAGGACAAGGCCATCCGCAACGCCCTGAACGTGGCCGACATCAACAAGCTGGCAGTCAACAGCGAAAACGCCACCGCGTTCAATTCAAATTTCTCCAACCAGGTTAACATCAAGGCGGTCACCAACCAGAAGTCTTCGGGACGCTGCTGGATGTTCACGGGCATGAACGTGCTGCGCAGCAAGGCCATCCGCAAGCACCACCTGCCTGCCGACTTCCAGTTTTCGCAGGTCTACACCTTCTTTTACGACCAGCTGGAAAAATCGAACCTCTTTTTGCAGGCCATCATCGACACCCGCAAACTGGCCATTGACGACCAGCAGGTGCAGTGGCTCTTCAAAAATCCGATTGGGGACGGCGGACAGTTCACCGGTGTGGCCAACCTGATTGACAAGTACGGTTTGGTTCCGGCGGAGGTGATGCCGGAGACCCGCAGCAGCAACGCCACCTCCCAGATGTCAAGCCTTATTGCACTGAAACTGCGCGAGTATGGTTTGGAACTGCGCGAGATGGGTGCGCAGAAGGGGATGACCGACGCCAAACTTCAGGCCCGCAAGGCCGAAATGCTGCAGACCGTCTATCGGATGCTGGCGCTGAATTTCGGTGTGCCGCCCGAGAAGTTCACCTGGTCGCAGCGTGACAGCAAGGGCAACATTGTCTCCACCAAGGAGTACACGCCCAAATCCTTTGCGGCGGAGTTCGCGCCTGAGGATTTCAGCACCTATTACATGTTCATGAACGACCCCACCCGCGAGTATTACAAAGTGTATGAGATAGAATATGACCGCCATGTCTATGACGGGCAGAACTGGAAATTCCTCAACCTGCCCATGGAGGATATCGCCGCCATGGCCATCGCCTCCATCAAGGACAGCACCCCGATGTATTTCTCCTGCGATGTGGGCAAGTTCCTCGATCGCGAAAAGGGCTTCATGGATATGGACAACTATGACTACGCCTCGCTGATGGGCACCACCTTCAACATGGACAAGAAGCAGCGCGTCCAGACCTTTGCCAGCGGCTCATCCCACGCCATGACACTGGTTGCAGTCGACCTGGATGCTGACGGCAAACCGCTGAAATGGATGGTTGAGAACAGCTGGGGAAACAATTACGGCTACAAGGGCTGCCTGATCATGACCAACGACTGGTTCGACAACTACATGTTCCGTCTGGTGGTGGAGAAGAAGTACATTCCCGCCAAACTGCTGAAGATGTTTGACCAGAAGCCTGTCATGCTGCCCTCCTGGGATCCGATGTTCCAGCCGGAGGAATAGCGTTCCGCAATATGTGTTAACGGGGTCACACGTGACCCCGTTTTTTTGAAATAGGATGCAATAATATGAAACGCATTGCGTTGTAAATATTGGTTATTTTTATTTTTGAAACATGGAATCACTTATTGCACAGAATATTAGTAAACAAAAAGGCATTTCTGCAGCAGATGCACTTTGGTCTCTGATTGCAGCACAATCCAAAAGCACTCGTCGTGTTTTGACGGAAAAGCTTGTGTCTGATGATATTGAACTGGCGGAGCATCTGCTGCTGAAAGCAAGCATTGAGCGTGGCTGGCAACAGGTGAAGGCCATGCAGGAAAACGGAGGGATGGGAGATTCTCTCCAAAATTTGATTGACGAGATGAAAAAAGGTTGACAATGCCAACAGTCAATATTTTTACGGCTGATGAGTTTCGCCGTCAGGCCAAACGTCTGATGAAAAAGTACAAATCTTTGCCCGATGATTTGGTGGAATTACAACGGCAGTTGCTCGAAAATCCGTTTTCCGGCATCGACATGGGCGGTGGCAAACGAAAAATACGGATGAAAGTCACTTCCAAGCATAAGGGCAAAAGTGGCGGTTTTCGTGTTATCACTTACAATGTCGTTCAGACCAAGGATGCTATATTTGTATATCTTATCACTATTTACGACAAATCAGAATTTGATTCCGTTTCCGACCGTTACATTGACCAAATAATACGCGGATTGGAATGATTTGAGGCAACCATTTTTTACGCGTGGTGTTTTTTGAAACACTCTATGAAATCTGCTTTGAAAGTCTTGTAATCATCACAGTAAAGTATCATTGAATTAAGAGGATACAGAATAAATTTTCTGTTGTTTTCCAGACGTAGCAGTAACCTGTCATAGGAAGATTCCTGAAAGAAGAAGAGGAAACCGAAAGAATAGTCTTTCATTTCTTCCCAGGAAAACTTTTGTTCCCATACATTTTTTTGCAGCCATAAGGGTTTTATACATTGAAAGTGAACACCATTTTCATCCATTGTGATTACCAGTTCCGCAGTTGCAATGTGCCTTACCAATACTATATGAACAAGAAAAGCACATAATAAAGGAATAATCAAAAAAAAGAATGGAAAGGTAGGTGAAATATTGAAGAGCAAAATGAAGATAAAAAATATAAAACAGATTGTCAATAAGGCAGCTACGAAAGCCCGCCAACGTGAGATTTGCAGGACGCGATAGCACTTTTTCATGAACCGAATATTTTTGCAAAGGTAGCCAAAATGCGGATAGGAACCGGCGGTTGTGTCAGAAATAAACGCCGGTTCGCGGCGGCCGGGGGGGGAACAAATTGATGCGCGGTGAAAAAAGAGCCGAAATTTTTTCAGTTGCACGCAATAACGCTACGGAAAATGCGTTAAATAAAAAAAAGTATAAAATGCCAATAGCATATACCAATATCATCCGGGATTATTTTGCCTCCCTGCCCATAGTCAAGGCTTGGGTCTATGGCTCCTTTTCACGGGGCGAGGAACGCGAAAACAGCGATATAGACATCATGGTGCGATATGCACCGGAAGGGGTCTCGCTGCTAACGCACGCGCATATTATGAACACATTGTCAGACTTGTTGGGACGACCGGTGGATCTCGTTGAAGAGGATTGCCTATTGCCGTTTGCGGCTGAATCCGCGTATAAGGACAGAATCTTGGTGTATGAGAGAAAAAATTAAAAAAACAACCGTTTTTTACAGACTTATCGCGAAAAGGCTCCTGTTGCCTTTCCTGCTGATGGCGGCAGCGGTGCCGTTGGCCTTCGGGCAGCCGGCTGCACTGACCCCGGCCCTGGTGGAGACGGTGCAGGGCTGCACCTCCATAGGCGGTTTCCATGAGAACATCTCCGTGGTCTGTAAGAACGGCCGTTACGGCTACATCCGCCGTGACGGGAGCTGGGTGGTCAGACCAAAGTATGAGATGGCCTTTGATTTCAGCGAGGGGCGCGGCGCCGTGGTCAAAAACGGGCGTTTGGGCTTCGTGGACAGCAAGGGGAAGGAGGTGATTGTCTGTGCGTATGATTATGACGACGAAAGGCGCATGTGGCTTGACGTATATCCCTATGCGTTCCACAATGGCATGATGGTGGTCGAACTGCATGGTGATGACGGTGTCATTGACCGGAACGGAAAGGTGCGGGTGCCTTTTGGCATCTATAACTTTATATGGAACTTTGAGGATGGTGTGGCTTTCGCACGGATAGGTCATCCTGTTAAGGACAGCGTTAACCGGTACCAGTTGGTGGACACAAACGGAAATGTGGTCTTCAACATTCCGGACACGTTGTACGTCGGCCCGTTGCAAGGCAGTGGAGGTCGCTGTTTGGGCGCCTCTGTCCATGTGATTGACACTGCGGATTCTTACTATGGGGTTCGCATGGGCTATATGGACATGAAGGGCAGGGTGGTGCTTCCTCCCCAATACCATGGAAGAGGTATGTTTGACAGCAAAAGATGGTTTTCCATTCATGAGAATGTCCGTCTGTCAGCGGATGACGGGGACACTTCCTATGATATATACCATTGTCTGTATGACCTCATTCTTCAAAAGGAGGTTCCCCTTTCTTCGGAAGAAATCTCCCGTTTTATGGACAGCTGCTTCCATGCACCGGTCTTTGCGGAGGGAAAATGCTTTGTGAATAAGGAGGTGGACGGGAAAAAACGGGTGGTGGTGCAGGACAGCAGCGGCCGGGAACTTTGGACGCTGCCGTTGGGCGTGTATGATTGCCAGCCCTGGTCCGAAGGGCTTTCCGTGGTGCGGCTGAAGGACGGCCAGCATTTCCGGTACGGCCTGATGGATGGTGAAGGGAAGCTGAGTTTTACGGCGGAGCAGCTGCGTGAGGCGGAGCGTCTTGCCATGGCACAATCCCGATTGTCCTGGCCCGCCCTGCAGTTGGACAGCCAGACGATGGCGGGGTTGGCGCAGCTGTTGGAGGAGGCCTACCAAGAAAAATCCGAGGAAAAGAAACTCCTTTATTACCAGCGTTGTGCGGAGCTGGCGAAATCCTACCGGCGCACGGACAATGACACCCTGCGTGAGGTGGAGGAGGTGTTCAAGGCCTTTTATCGTGCCTTGATAGGGGAACTGGAAGATAGGAGTTGTGATATCAGTGTTCAATCCCAAATTCCGCATATCTGTTTCCGGGAAGGGATTGACGATTTGGAAGAGGGCTTCAAGAAGCGTGGAACGGACGAAGACTATGAAAGCGAGATTGTCACATCAGACTGGTGGTCAGGTTATCGGCTGGGATTGCATCCGGAATGGGCTGTGATTGACTTGGCGGAATGCGAGAATTTCTGTCCGGAGATGGAAGAATTTCCATACGGCTACCATGGTTTGTCGGTTTTCCGCCAAATAGCGAAAGATTTTCTGAAAGAGATGCCTTTCCCAGCCTGGAATGCTTCAGAAGAGTATATAAAACGCAGCAATTTCTTGAGATTCCGGCCTTCCGGTGGTGACACGGTTTCCTGCTATTGCTATAATTTTTGGGGTAACGAGGATTTGCGTATGGAATCCCTGTTTTTTGACAAAGGCATGAAAAGGGCCATGCTTTTTTATACCAAATACACCACCTTCTGGGACGGTGAGGGCGGATATTGCGTGATGGAAAAAGAGGGCAATGAATGGAAGGTGGTCCGTAAGGCCATATTCTTTGAATTCTTGGGTGATTAGCGCGGGACGAGGCGGTTTTCCTGAATCTTTGGTGGTAAAAACATGGCGATACCATGCGGAAATCGCAAAAAAAAAATGACTTTACCGCAGGTTATCGGCCATTATCTGCAGACGATTGTGTCGTAGCGGGCGTGGTAGCCCGACCAGATGCCGCTCACGGTGCGGCCTTCCGATTCACGGATGTTGGTCTGATATACCCCTGGGCTGACCATCATGTTATTGGTCATGGCCAGATCCATCTGCAACGCAAACCAGAAATTTTTTGTGGCTATATCGGTGGTGGTGGATTTCACATACACTACATCACCTTTCTTGAACATTGTGGCGTTCTTTAGGTCGTCAAGTGTCTTGTAATCAATGCCGAGCAGGTTGCTGTATGGCATCCTTGTAAGTTCAAAATTCAGCTGTTTGCCATCAAAGGTCAGGTCGTCAAATGTGCCGATATATACCTGGGTGAAGGTGGGTTCTTTTCCTTTTACCTTTGTGAGGAAACGGTAGCAGTTGAACTCTCCGGCATGGTCTGTGAAGAGGATGCGGAGAAAGGAGTGTCCTTTTCTGGAAAAATAGAGGCTGTCAAGCCTGACACCGTGCATCGGAATCTGGGTGGATGCATCGTAACGCTTGCCATTGTTTTCCACATGCAGCAGGTATGTGTGCCCCGGTTCCCCTTTGATTTTCTTGCCGAGATAAGCTTTGCCCAACACTCCGTAAATGTGGTCGTTTGTCTTTCCAAGTGTCAGCTGCTCAGATACACCTGTGTTGGAATCGGTGACGGTCACCTTGGCGTTGGTCTGGATGCTTTTCAGAATGGAGTCCATAGAAGTTGTGCTATAGTAGGGGCGTGATATGGATATGGCCACGATGGCCGGCTGTCCGTTCTCAATCCACCCTTCAATCACCGCCACCTGCTGGTGCTCCGGCAAATCAATCTCAATCGGCGTTTCGCAGCCGGCAAACAGCAGCCCGACAAGGAACACTAATCCGATTTGGCGCAGGTTGTTCAGCATTGCTGCAAAAAACGTTCGGCATCAATGGCTGCGCGGCATCCGCCGGCAGCTGCGGTGATGGCCTGTTTGTATTGGCGGTCCTGCACGTCCCCGGCGGCGAACACGCCAGGCACACTGGTTTTTGAAGTCCCTGGTTGCGTGACGATGTATTTCTCCTCATCCAGCTCCAGCTGCCCTTCAAACAGCTCCGTGTTGGGATGATGTCCGATGGCGACAAAGACACCATCCACCGCAAGCGTCTGTTCCGCTTTGGTCTGCACGTTTTGCAGCCGCAGGCCTGTCACGCTCTTGGAGAATTTGTCCCCTTCGCCGAGGATTTCCAGTGGAATGTGGTTCCATACCATCTCAATGTTATTCGTGGCAAAGACCTTCTTCTGCATGAATTGGCTGGCCCGCAGTTGGTCGCGACGGTGCACCATGTAGACTTTGCGGCAGAGGCCGGCAAGATATGTCGCATCTTCGGCAGCGGTGTCGCCCCCTCCAATCACGGCGACATCCTTACCTTTGTAAAAGAAACCGTCGCAGGTGGCGCAGGTGGAGACTCCGGAGCCATTGTATTCCTTTTCCGAAGGCAGTCCCAACCAGCGTGCGGAGGCTCCTGTGGCAATGATGACCGTCTCCGCTTCAATGGGGGTGCCGTCATCGGCGGTGCAGCGGAATGGCCTTTGGGAGAAATTCACTGAAAGAATTTCACCTTCGCGGATATCCGCACCGAAACGCAGCGTCTGCTTGCGGATGTCCTCCATGATGTCACCTCCCATGCGGCCTTCCGGATAGCCCGGAAAATTCTCCACCATGGAGGTTATGGTGAGTTGTCCGCCACGTTGCATTCCCTCATAAAGAACAGGATGCATGTTGGCGCGTGCGGCATAGATGGCGGCGGTATAGCCGGCCGGGCCCGATCCGATAATCAGGCAGCGTGTGTGGATTGGGTTCATAACGCTGGTTTTGGATTTTTTGGATGTTTCCGCTTTTTCTTTGATTTTTTTGGTTGGTTGGGGTTGTTGTTCTGTTGTGCAAGGGTGATCTTGTTTCCTTTCTTTTTGCCGACATAGGTGATGTTGGCATCCGGACCCTCTTTGGTGAGCAGGTATTTGGCGCTCGGGAAGACAAAGTCCTCGCGCAGGCGCAACTTTCCGTCCGAAAGAATGCGGAGATGCTCCTTGATGAGTTCGTCGCTGACAGAGTCACGGTTGTATTTCAGGTATAGCGTTTTCAACTGCACAGCCAGCTGTTCGGTGCATTCCGTCCGTTCCGGAGAGTCAGGCTCTTCGGCCAGCCGGCGGATGATCACCTCAATGTTCTTGCCGTACGGAGGAAAGCGGATTTTGTTTTTCGGGTAGGGGATTGGTTTCGGTTTGGCCTCTATCACTTTTCGTTCGGGAATTGGGAATGGACTGTCAATGTCAAGTTTGAAGTCGGAAATGACAAAGATTTCATCCCAGAGTTTTTGCCAGAAATCGGCCGTTTTCCTGCTGCCGTTTGATAGGCTGGCCATGGCACGGATCACAGCACGTGCCTGCTGGTTTCGCAAATCGCGATCCCGGATGCTTAAAAGGTATTCAATCATCTGCTGGACATTCCGTCCATATTCTTTTGTGACGATTTTTTTTCGTTGTGTATTGTATTCCATATGGTTAAATTCAATGTTACCAAATTTGCGCCCGTTTTTTTGGTGTCAGATACAGTGAATCACCCTGTTTTAGGTTGAACGCTTCTGCAAAGGGAGTGATGTGCGGCAGGGTGCCGTTGACACGCCAGCGACCGAGAGAGTGTGGATCCTCCTGGGTTCGGCGGATGATCTCCTCGTCCCGGATGTTGTTTGCCCAGACCATGGCATAGGCGATGAAGAATCGCTGTGCGGCGGTGAAGCCATCCATGCTTTTTTGGATCTCACCGGCTGCCAGGGCCTTCTGCATTGCGTGGTAGGAGACGTTCAGTCCGCCGTTATCAGCAATGTTCTCGCCCAATGTGTAGGCTCCGTTCGCATATATGCCAGGCAGCACTTCAATCCCGTTGAACCAGTCCACCAGAACCTGTGTGCGTGCCCCGAAGTTGGCGGAATCAGCCGCTGTCCACCAATTGTGGAGGTTTCCGTTTTTGTCATATTTGCTGCCCTGGTCATCAAAACCGTGGGTCATTTCATGCCCTATGACCACTCCGATGGCGCCATAGTTGACGGCATCGTCCGCATCCATGTCGAAGAAGGGCGGTTGCAGTATGCCGGCGGGGAAGCAGATCTCATTGGTGGTCGGTTCGTAATAGGCATTGACGGTCTGTGGGGTCATCTGCCATTCCTCCTTGTTGACAGGTTTCCCTATTTTCGCAAGTTCGTAGCGGGTGTCAAAAGCGCTGGCTTTGGTGATGTTCTCCCAGTAGCTCTGGCCGTCAAGCTTCAGGTTGTCGTAACTGCGCCATTTGTCCGGATAGCCGATTTTCACCC
>JAEEGI010026093.1_pt1 | contig 11276 bp, 7 predicted proteins | sample 8958751 | NCBI WGS metagenome assembly JAEEGI01 (sample SAMN16246545, study PRJNA631951) | gut metagenome | biome: gut microbiome; feature: rumen; material: KS-attached | host: Bos | place: Iran: Karaj | collected 2018-10 | reverse complement strand
AATCGCGTTCGTAGAAGCGGATGAGACGGCGGTCCAGACGGCCCGGATTGATGAGAGACGAATCATCGCCGATTTCCACACCAACTTCGACGAACCACAGCAGCTGAACGGCCTCCCAGAAAGTGCGCGGCGGCTTGTGGGCGACATGGCGGCAACGCTCCGCGGCCGCCTCATTGCCAGCGTCTTTCGCGGCGCGATTCATCATGTCCGAAAATGCCTTCAAAACGATGGTGAAGCTTTCGTAAGTGTCTTTCTGTTCGTCAGTTGCCTTCAAACTTGCCTGATGGATATCTTCCAGAAGACCATCCACGCCGACTTCGAAAATTCGGTCGTAGTAGAGTTCGCAATGGCCGCTTTGACCAGGCGACGGGCGGTTGCGAAGAGGCGATTCGTTTTTCAGCCATTGAAGAGCCCCCTCTTGCATTAAAGGTTCGTTTTCTGGAAGGCGCAATCTGCCGACGAGCGGTTCATCCGCTTCCGTTTCAAAACGCATGCCGTCCAACCGTCCAGCGGTGTTGTAGGCCCATTGGATGGCTAGAGACGCGTCTGGCGGGCATAGTTGAAGGCAACCGCAAAGCGCGACTGGATCACATGGATGGAACGGCTGTTTCAGGTTTTGATGCTCTTGGACTTTTTTTCTGATGCGTTCGAAATCTGTCATGGCTGTATGCAATAGGTGGAAATGGATGAACAATATTTAACAAGAGATAGTTAAATGAATTCTATTTCAAGAAAATACATAACTTAGCCTACCTTTGTTCCATCTCATCACGTGAGATTTTTGCATCTTTGGGAAGAGTCGGAACAATGCTTTGAAAATAGGCAATTGCGATCTCAGGGTGTTCTTTGCGAAGGACATTTTCAGAACGATTGTTCAGGTGGTCTTTCAACCATTTGGTTGAGACTTGTTTCATGTCTTTGGGCGTATTCTCTCGCATTTGCCACAATGTCATCAGGTATCGAAAAGATTATGTTCATGCTTAAAACTCTAAATATATTCATAATCACTATATACATGCTTATTTATTTGTCAAGAAGAGCAGTAGCAGAATATGACAAGGTCTGTAGGTAATATGAGAATAATGTATGAGTTTCATAGTTGGAAATATGCTTGTGGTGCTTGCAGAATTGTCATTAGCCAATTATAATATGGAAGTATTCTTGTCACACCAACCATAAAAAAAGGAAAAAACATGTTGAAGAAACTCAGTTGCCTTGTCTTGATTCTGTTTGCCGTTGTATTATTTGCGGCAGATGACACCTATCAGATTGTGACGATGGGCGATTTGCATTATGACAACAAAGAGTGTCGCGAGCCCGAAATGCTGAAGAATCTGAAGGATTGGCAGAAGGATGAAATGAACCGCAATCTGCGCAGTTGGCGCGAAGACGGCGAATCGCTGAAGATGCTGGAATTGGTCGGAAAAACGGCGGAGGAACTGAACTCTCCGTTCGTGTTGCAGATGGGCGATTTCTGCCAAGGCGACGCCGGTTCGGAGGCGATGGCCGCGAAGATGGTCATGGCTTGCATGAACACATGCAAGCAGTACATCCATGTCCCGTATATTGCGACGAAGGGCAACCATGATCCGCGTGGCAAAGGCGCGAACGCGGCCGTCAACAAGACGCTGCCTGCCTTCTGGTCGAAGGAAATGAACATCGATCCTCCGTTGACATCGACGACGTTCGCTTTCCGCCAAGGCCCTGATGTGTTCATCATTCTGGACGACATCATATTAGGCGCGGCGAAGCGGGAGAAGGTCGGTGAAGTCGAAAAGGTGACGTATCCGAATCTGGAGAATTTGGAAAAGTTGCTGAAGGAAAATGCGGATGCGCGTTACACGTTCATTGTCTGCCACTTGCCGATTATTCCAACGAGCGAAGGTCGTTGGATTCCTTTCGGTGGACCGAAGACGGATGCGCAGCGTTTATATCTTCTGAACTTGCTTTGCGAGTACAACGCGATCATCCTGTGCGGCCATATTCACGGCAACACGTTCATCGAATATGAAAACGAAAAGGGCAAGGTGGCGCAGCTTACGAGCATCAGCCTCTATCCAAGCCCGAATGCCGCGAAGATGGGGCGGCCAGGCTATGGCGGCGTTGAGAAATTCATGATGCGCAAGGGTGTGCGGGAAGCCCTTTTGAAAGATCCAGGCTGTGCACCATTTCTTGGCACGTATATGACTGGGCTGAAACGCTATGTGACGCTTGGCGGATGTGGTTACTGCATCTTGAAAGTCTCGCCAGACGGCGTTGTGAACGAATACCGTAGCATTCTGGATCCGAATTACTGCACGAGCATTAAGATGAGATAATGATTAATGATTAATGATTAATGATTAATGATTAATGATTAATGAGTAATGATTAATGAGTAATGATTAATGAGTAATGAGTAATGAGTAATGAGTAATGAGTAATAAGTAATGATACGAAATTATATGAATAAAAACTGTAAATTATTGTCGTTATTGTTGTTGGGAGTCGTTGCCATGGCGTCAGCGAAGGAAGTCGTTTACCGTTGTGATTTCACGAAAGGGACGGAAGGATGGCAGGCATGGTGTGAACATCCGGAAAATCATATCTCCACAGGAACGGCCGTGGTGGATGGTCATAACGTCCTGGAACTGAAGGGAAAAGGCGGTTGGTTGACGCCCATCATTTTCAAATTGCCGAAGCCAGTTCTATGCACGGAAAAGACGATGTTGCATTTCAAAATTTGGGCGGATCAGCCGATTGAATGCGACATCAATATCGGCAATATGGAAGAACAAGCTCAGTACGCCCACACTTTCGATCTGAAGGCAAACGAATGGACGGAAGTCCAGCGGTATTTCGCCAAATCCTATTATAAATTCCATGGCAAGCCGGACATCCCGAATGACGGTTTCCTCGGCGATCATATCGAACTGATTCAAGTCGCGACGCAGGGGACACATGTGATGATGAGCGAGATCGAAATCTTCGAAGCTGACGGCACGGAAAAGGAAATGCCGCCGGAGCCAGCACACATTATCCAACGGCGTCAACAGAAGGATCTTGCGATCAAAGCCGTTAACGACCATCTGAAGGCCCATCCGTTGGCGACATATCCGCAACTGCAACGGAACGGCGTGTTCCAGTTCGGAGTCGTGTCTCGTCTGGATGCTAACTGTAACAATTACAAGTGGTTGGGTGAAGATTTAGAGACAAGCCTGCGGCGTGATTTGGTCGATATGCGCCGTCATTATCTCAATACCTATTATGATTTCTGCACGAACATCGACAACCTTGAAAAACGTTTAAAGCGTTCGGAGGAAATTGGTATCTGGTTGATAGAGACGTTGTTCTGCCAGACGTACTTCCCAACGGCGAGTGCGGAGACTATCGCCCAATTTGAAATGGCGAAGAAATCGCCTTGCATTTTGGGATGGTACGGACAGGACGAACCGATCTTCGAACATCTTGCGCGTTATCTGGAAAACAAACGGTGGGTGAACGAACACGATCCTAACCATCCTTATACCAGTGCGATGCATCTGGACGAAATCCGTGGCACGGCGGGCAAGGCGATGGAAGTCATGATTCCTGATATCTACTCCCTGCGGCCGAACATGCCGTTCAATGATCCAAATCCCATGCTGGCCCATGAAACGTTCTGCCAGCAGGTGATGACGCAGAGCGGTGGCAAACGCGTGTGGTTCATGACGCAGACGTTCAGCAACCGCCACCCAAACAAGCAGCGCACGCTTCATCTGAGCTCCCGCTATCCCACGGCGGATGAAATCCGCATGGACATGTATGCTACGCTGGCGGGCGGTGCGAACGGCATTGCGTTCTTCATTTACAACGATTTCGTGAGCTTCCTCGGCGGCATCCGCGGCGAGAAGTTCGACTTCACGCTTGTCGATCCGTGGGGCAACGGCAATGCGACGTATGACGAAATCGCCGCCTTCGGCAAACTCATCGTGCCGATCATGCCGTCCATCATGGACGCAGGCCGCTCCCATGATTTTGATGCGACTATCAAAGTTGATCGCGACAAATTCCTTGTGACAGAAGCAAAGAATGATTTCGGCCATTATTTGTTTGTCGTGAACAGAAGCTTGAAAGAAGCACGCAATGCCGTCGTTTCTTTCGATATACCAGATGGTTGCAAAGTCTATAGTCTGACAAAACAGGCGGAAGCGAATTTGTCCGCCATCGAACTCGGCCCAGGCTACGGCGAAATTCTGGCCGTCATAAAACCAGAAACGTTCACGATGTATTGCAAGGAGATCAATGATCGTGCTGCGAAACAGGAAGTGGATCTGAAAGAACTGCGCATGAAGGAGTTGCGTCAGGCTGGATTCGCCGATGGAAATGCCTCCGCCGCATGGCTGGAGTCCGAAAAAGGGCTTGAAAGTGTAAAGAAGACGTTCGGCGAAATGTATCAGTTCATTGCGAAACCAAACAATGTCTATCGTATCGACACGGCTCCTGAATATGAAGATCTGAACAGCAAAGTGCAAACGCTTAGCAAGGCGTATTTCACGCTGTGCAAGTCACATGCGAATGGCGCTGTGATCGCGGGCGATGTCATGGAACAGCTGAAAAACGATATCCGTGCATTGCAGAAACAGTATGAAGAACGGCTGAAGTAATGACGGCATCCCCGCCGTTGAATTGTACAAAATTTAATCAAACAAAACAAAATACCATGAACGCAATAAAAGATTCCAAGAAATGCCTGCAAAGTTGGTTGGAACGGATTCAGCAACGTCGTCCGTTGTTGGAATGCCTGACGAATGTGGTGACGATCAATGATGTCGCGAATGTGATTTTGGCATGCGGTGCATCTCCCGTGATGGCGGATGCGGCGGACGAAGTGCCTGATTTCGTGAGTATTGCATCAGGCGTCATCATCAATGTCGGAACCATGCAAAATCGTGTTTCGTATGAAATCGCGATGCGTTATGCGCAGGAGTACGGGAAGCCTGTCGTGATTGATCCCGTGGGTGTTGGTGCGGCGAAAGCGCGTACAATGGTGACAAACGCTTTGTTAAGGCGTTATCCGTGCGCGATCATCCGCGGCAATGCGTCGGAGATTCGGACGCTGGCCGAAGGGGCTGGCGAGACGAAAGGCGTCGATGCGGCGGTAGGCGATGCGGTGACGGAAGAGACGATTCCTGCGCGGCTGGCGGTTGTGAAAGCCGTCGCGAATCGGTGGCACTGTACGGTTGCGATGTCCGGAGCGATTGATTTAATCTCCGACGGGAAAGTGAGTTACGCATGTCGCAATGGCGTGTCATGGATGAGCAACGTAACGGGAACGGGTTGTTCATTGACAGGACTGACAGGCGCGTTTGCCGCCGTGGCGGAAAAGAACGAAATGGTAGAGGCCGCCGCATATGCGACGGCCATGATGGGCATGGCGGGAGAAGTCGCGTATGCCAAAGCCAAGTCGTTGGGATTAGGTTCTTTCCGTGTGTATTTGATCGACGCGCTTTCGATGATTTTGGAACAGGATGTCCAACCGCGGCTTGAATTATTATAGGTATGACGATGAGTGATCTTAAAAAACAATTGGCGGTTTACGCCGTTACGGACAGAAGTTGGCTGAATGGCCGTCGGCTGGTCGATGATATCCGCAAAGTTTTGGACGGCGGCGTGACGATTCTGCAGTTGCGCGAGAAGGAGCTGCCGTATGATGAATTTCTAGCGGAAGCGCGTGAAATCAAGACGTTATGTGATTCCTACGGTGTTCCGCTTATCATCAACGACGAAGTCGGAATCGCAAAGGAATTGGGTGTCGGCGCACATGTCGGACAGCATGATGAAACGCTGGCCGAGGCCCGCGCGGAGCTTGGCCCCAATGCGATTATCGGCGTGTCCTGCGAAAATGTCGCGCAAGCGATAGCGGCGGAAAAGGGCGGAGCGGACTATCTTGGTGTGGGAGCGGTATTTCCGACTTCGACGAAGACGGATGCCGCATTTGTGGACAGCCGCGAACTGGCGGCGATTTGCGCGGCGGTTTCGATTCCCGTCGTGGCGATTGGCGGCATTTCGTTGAACAATCTCATGACGCTGGGCGGTTCTGGAATCGTCGGTGTTGCAGTTGTTTCAGCGCTGTTTGCCGCCGCCGATCCGTTTGCCGCGACGAAACAGATGGCGGAACGCGTCGATAAGATGTTGGAAGTGCCTGTTTTGAAACGAAAAGGCGCCATTATTGATTTGGACGGAACGTTGATCGATAGCATTCCCTATTGGGACAGGCTTGGTTATGACTATCTGGAATCAAAAGGCGTCACGCCGCATCCAGATTTGAAATCGCAGCTTGATTCGATGGAAATTCCGTCGGGAGCGGCCTATATCAAAGCGACATACGGTTTGAAGGAGGACGTTCCGACGATTTGCCGCGAACTGATCGCAGGCATTGAAAGCGTCTATCGCGAGAAAGCGCCGTTGTTGCCTGGAGCGAAGGAAATGCTTCAAAAGCTTCAGCAGGAAGGCGTTCGCATGACGCTGTTTACAGCGACAGCCAAGCCACTGGCCGAAGCGGCGTTGAAACGGACGGGAATCTACGACTTTTTTGATTTTATCGTCTCGACGATGGATCTCGGCATCGAAAAGTCTTCCGCCGAAGCATATTACCGTGTCTTGGGACGGCTTGGAACAGCATTGTCTGAAACAACCGTCTATGACGATGCAGAATATGCGTTGGAAGGCGCGAAAAAGGCTGGTTTTAAAGTTGTAAAGTGCTCATAAGATATTACTCATTACTCATTACTCATTATGAAAACAGTATTGACGATTGCTGGTTCGGATTGCAGTGGTGGCGCGGGAATCCAGGCGGATTTGAAGACCATGACGGCGCATGGTGTTTATGGCATGTCCGTCATCACGGCGCTGACGGCGCAGAACACGATGGGCGTGCAGGGGATTCTTTCGATTCCAGGGGAATTCGTTGCGAAGCAGATCGACAGCGTGTTTTCGGATATACGGCCAGACTCCGTCAAAATCGGCATGATGTCGAATGTGGAAATCATCGAAGCCGTTGCGGAACGTCTTAAACACTATGAATTTACGAATATCGTCTTGGATCCTGTGATGGTTTCGACGTCACGCCACCGCCTGCTGGAACCATCCGCGGAAGAGGCGTTGATCCGCATCCTACTGCCGATGGCACGGATTCTCACACCGAATCTGCCAGAAGCCATGGTGTTGGCCCATCGCGACGACATCATGAACCGTGAAGAGATGTTGGAAGCGGCGAAAGTCATTGCGACTGAGACGGGTGCAGCGATTCTTGTGAAAGGCGGTCATCTGACGGATTGTGCGGACGATCTGTTATACGACCATGGCAACGTCTATTGGTATTCCTCGCCGCGCATCGATACAGACAACACGCATGGGACAGGCTGCACATTGTCATCCGCCATCGCGAGCGGATTGGCTCTTGGACTTGATTTGAATAAGGCGGTCGCGCAGGCGAAAGAATACATCACAGGAGCGTTGCGCAACGATCCGCATCTCGGCCATGGCAATGGCCCATTGAACCACTGCTACAGAATAGGTTAGGCGGGAGGGCTGCACTCCAGTGCGGCCTTATCGGGAGGGCTGCACTCCAGTGCGGCCGTAGTGGCCAGTAACTTCTAGGATTCTAGAATTCTAGGCTTCTAGGCTTCTAGATTTTAAAAAGAGAAAAAATGGAAGAATCGCTTTTCACGTTTGGTACGCAGTATTTGCGTGGATGCAGTCCGGATCGTTCGCAGTGGGCGAAGGATCTGAAACTGATTTCGGAACTGCATTTCAACACGATCCGCGTATGGCTGGTCTGGGGGATTCTGGAGCCAGCGGATGGCGTCGTGGATTTCGACTATATCGACGAAATTCTCAACTTGGCAGAAAAGAACCACTTGCGTGTCATCTTTCTCTTCCATCTGCATGGTGCGCCAGAATGGGCGATCAGTAAATATCGCGGCTGTTGGTATGTGGATCAGTATGGCAATCCATTCGAGCCATCGACGCGCGCGAACACGCCTTCGGGCGGATGGCCGGGCCTGTGTCCGGACCATGCCGCCACGCAGCATTTGGAGGAGCGTTTCATCAAGGCGGTCTGTGAGCATGTCGGAAATCGTGCATACGCGTATGAGCCTATCAATGAGCCACATATGTGGGTGGAATTTGCGCGGAATCCGCAAGGCTATTTCTGTTTCTGCGAAGAGACGAGAAAATGCTTTAGACTTTGGCTTCAAAAGCGTTACGGCACATTGGAGGCGCTCAGCAAGGCATGGGGGCATCAGTTGACGGATTGGCAGGATGTCCGCCCGCCGACATGGGCCTTCGGATATGCGGACACGGTTGATTGGCGGCTGTTTACGACGGAAAACATCGCAGCATTGGTGAAGCGTCGCACGGCGTATATCCGCAAATATTCTCCTGTGCAAGTGATCGCCCATGCGTGGGGCGGCGGGACCACGACATGTGGCCAGTTGGGAGCGATGGCGTTCGATGACTGGAAGAATTCGCAACCGCTGGACAAGTGGGGCTGCAGCGCTTTTCCATCGAACGTCACCCATGCTTGCAACGTCGGGCTGAGCATGGACAGCACGCGTTCGGCGGCACAGGGAAAGGAATTTTGGCAGTCCGAACTCTCGGCAGGCGATGTGGCGGGTGGTTTGCATCGTGCGTTGTATGCGACTCCTGAGACATTCGCCATCTGGTGTTGGGAGGCCATCGGCCATGGTAGCAAGGGCTTGCTGTTCTGGCAGTTCCGTAAGGAATCGTATGGCAATGAAAGCGGCGCGTATGGTCTGACGGATTATCAGGGCAATCCCACGCCGCGGGCGTTGATGGCGTCAAAAATCGCAAAGACGTTGAATGACCATGCGGATCTTTTCAATAACGTCGAAATGCCGCAACCGGAAGTCGCCATTCTGTTCAGCTACCAGAGCGTCATGTTCAATTGGGCGGAATTCCGCAACAACAATCTGTCCTGCGACGCCATCGGCGGCTATTACCGTGCGTTTTGGGAGAGAAACATCCCCGTCGATATTCTGCATGAAGAGTTTACGACGGCTGAGATGCTTTCAAAATATAAATTGGTCGTCTTGCCGTGTCCGTTCACGTTGCCGAAACGCGTGACGGATCTGTTGGAAAGTTTCGTAACCAACGGCGGAACCGTTCTTTCCGATCCCATGCTGTGCTCATGGGATGAACATCAGAAGCTTTCCGACCACATCCCAGGTAATGGCCTGCATGAATTGTTCGGCTGTGAAGAGAATACGGTGATGACCAGCAATCAAGGCGAGTTCGACGTGTTCGCCAATGACCGTAAAATTCCGTTGAAGAATTCCTTCGTGCGACAAACGTGGACTATAACGAAAGATACTGCAAAAGCGATTGTTAGCAATGCGGATGGGCAGCCCATGATGGTCGATTCAACGCATGGAAAAGGCCATGCCGTGCTGTCTGGAATCAGCCTTGGCAACATGGCGTCGCAGCAGATTTCCATCAGCGACGATTTTCATCGCGAAGGGACGAATCAGGACAGCCGCGGCGCGGCGGGACTGATTCTGGAAGTGGCTGATCTGGCGAATGTTGCGGTTCCGTTTGATGTTCCGCCAAACATCCGTGTCCGCCACATGGTGTCAAAAGGACGGCATATTCTGATCGCCTACGAATTCCAGAAAAAAGCCACGGAAGGTACGTTGGAATTCGCGGCGGCGGGAAACAGCCAGTGGACGAATCTGCTTGACGATTACACAGGCTGTTTCCACGACGGCAAGACATCGTTGTCATTCACGCCTAACGAAGTGAAAGTATTGGTGATTTGATTCACTGAATTTGCAGGACGATGTGGATTTCCAGCCGTTCGACAGTGACGCTGGCGCTTCCATCGGCCTGCCGCGTTACCGTAAGTTCCTTGTCTTCAGGAATCTGAATGACTTTCTTCACGGGAATGGACGGTGCGATGGTAACGGTCAGCGGGCCAATGGGCGGTATTTCGTCATAGCTCCGCACATTGGCGACGTTGTGTTCTCCAGCCACGTTGATGAGATTCACGAGCAATGTGCCATCGTCCTTTTTCGCAACGCACAGCTCCGCAAAATGGCTGCCTGTCACACGAACGGTCGGCTTGTAGCCGAGTTCGCCTTCCAACATGGATGTGAGAAAACGGCGGATGGCGGTGGAACGGCTCTTCGCATAGAATAAGGCCATATTGAAGGCGAGTGCGCAGAAACGGCCGTTTTGCAATTGCGTCGTCACGGCGGCATGCGTGTGAGCGGAATCGTAGATGTTGTCATCATAAATCGCTCCGACGGCATGTCCATCAAGTGGCGTTAGAGCAACGCCTTGCGTCTCTCCACCGGCCAATGCGCCGCCGCCATCGATGAAAGCGAGCAGGTCTGTGACGGCACCGCTGGTGTAACCGCCCCAACCATCGAAATGCTTCGCGCTTGGCCCGTCTATGAGCAGTTTGCCGCCATTTTCGACGTATTTTTTCAGACCATTCACAGCGTTTTCTGAAAGATGCGCTGTTGGCGGGATGACAATGGTTTTGTATTCCGACAAATCGTCTTCTGCCAACTGATGCTCGAATACGACTTTTGTGGAGTATTGCGTATCTTGCAGCAAATCAAGCCATTGCGCAAGATTCCAACTGCCTGGATTGCCAGGGAAAATGCCTGCGTTGGACGGCTGGTTGCGGTCGGACGGGAAGAGAACGCCTATTTCCTTGGTAAGTCGTGATTTGAAGCAAATTTGGCGGGCGCGGCAGAATTCCGCTGTTTTGGCCCAGATGGGAATCGCCCACTGCTGAATCGCGCCGCCGAAACCGTAATGGATGTTGAAGAAGGCAAAGGCTCCGCCCATGGCGATTGTGACGGCGGCCTCCTGGCAGTATTGGCCGAGTTCCTTCGTGTTGCGGTTGCGCGTCGTCCAACTGCATGGAATGGCGCTGTGGCCCCACGCCATCAGATCCCACACCATGTTGCGCGCCTCCAAGACGCGGCCTTGGTAACGTGCGCTGCAAACGGAATTTGTGGAGGAATAATCGCCCGACAGGAAATCGACTTCATGCGTTTCCTTTTCCGGCATGTAGGCGGACCAGATCCAATTGCTAGTGATCTGGAAATCAGGGAATTCCGCATGGATGACATCGACGTAGTGTTTCACGTAGGCTTTGAATCCTTCGCGGCAGAATTCGCGATATTTTTCATAATCATTATCGGACGGACGCGGCGGTTCGACGCCGTATTTCGCCTTGTAGGCATCAACGGCCCAATGGCTGTAATCGACGCGCGTCCCCC
>JAEEGI010026092.1_pt1 | contig 11276 bp, 8 predicted proteins | sample 8958751 | NCBI WGS metagenome assembly JAEEGI01 (sample SAMN16246545, study PRJNA631951) | gut metagenome | biome: gut microbiome; feature: rumen; material: KS-attached | host: Bos | place: Iran: Karaj | collected 2018-10 | reverse complement strand
AAATTCGACCCCTACATCAACATCGACCCCGGCACCCTGAACCCCTACGAGCACGGCGAGTGCTACGTCACGGACGACGGTTTTGAGACCGACCTCGACCTCGGGCACTACGAGCGCTTCACGGGTATCCACACCACACGCAACAACAGCATCACTACCGGACGCATCTACAAGACGGTCATCGACCGCGAGCGCAAGGGCGACTACCTGGGCAAGACCATCCAGGTGGTGCCGCATATCACCGACGAAATCAAGCGTCGCATGTTGCGCGAGGACGAAAAAGACGAGCAGCTCGACTTCGTCATCACCGAGGTGGGCGGCACCATCGGCGACATCGAGAGCGCACCCTTCATGGAGGCCATCCGCCAGCTGCGCTGGCAACTGGGTCGCAACGCCGTCTGTGTTCACCTCACCTTTGTGCCTTATTTGAAGGCTGCCGACGAACTGAAAACCAAGCCCACCCAGCACAGCGTCAAGGAGCTGCAAGGGATGGGAATCCAACCTGACATCCTTGTGCTCCGCACCGAGCGCCACCTCGACGACCACCTGCGCATGAAGGTGGCGTCGTTCTGCAACGTCGACCTCGAATGCGTGGTGCAGAGCGAAGATATGCCGAGCATCTATGAGGTGCCGGTGAATATGCAGAAGCAGGGATTGGACGCCGCCATCCTGCGCAAGATAGGCATCCCCGTGGGCGAGACACCGGAGATGAAGGCCTGGCACGACTTCCTCGACAAGCAGCGCAACGCCAAACGCGAAGTGCATATCGGGCTGGTGGGCAAGTACGACCTGCAGGATGCCTACAAGAGCATTCGCGAGAGCCTCAACCTGGCCGGCATCTACAACGACATGAAGGCCAAACTGCACTTCGTCAACAGCGAGGAAATCACCCAAGAGAATGTGGGCGAGAAACTCAAAGGATTGGCCGGCATAGTCATCTGCCCGGGATTCGGCACACGCGGCATCGAGGGCAAGATTATCGCAGCCGAATACACCCGCACCCACGACATCCCCACCTTTGGCATTTGCCTCGGTATGCAGATGATGGTCATCGAGTTCGCCCGCAACGTGCTGGGCTATAAGGATGCCAACAGCCGCGAGATGGACGAGAAAACACCGCACAATGTCATCGACATCATGGAGGAGCAGAAGAACATCACCCAGATGGGCGGCACGATGCGACTGGGTGCCTACGACTGCCAGCTCAAAGAGGGAAGCCGCGTTCATGAGGCCTACGGCAAAGAAACGCTTATCAAGGAGCGCCACCGTCATCGCTACGAGTTCAACAATGCCTTCAAGAAGGAATATGAGGCAAAGGGCATGAAGTGTGTCGGTATCAACCCCGCCGCCGACCTGGTTGAGATAGTGGAGATACCTGAGAAACGCTGGTATATCGGCACGCAGTTCCACCCCGAATACAGCTCGTCGGTGCTGAATCCGCACCCGCTGTTCATGTCGTTCGTCAAAGCCTGCATCTGATATGGAACAGCTGAAGCATGAATGCGGCGTAGCGATGATACGCCTGCTGAAGCCGCTCGACTACTACGTCCGGAAGTACGGCACGTGGGCATACGGATTCAACAAGCTCTATCTGATGATGGAGAAGCAGCACAATCGTGGCCAGGAGGGCGCCGGCATCGCGTCGGTAAGCCTGACCAATAAGCCTGGCACAGAGTATATGTTCCGCGAGAGGGCCGAGGGTAAGGACGCCATCTCGGAGATTTTCTCCCGTGTAACAGAGGAGATGGACGGCGAATTATTGATGGGCCATCTGCGCTATTCCACCACAGGCAAGAGCGGATTGCAATATGTGCATCCCTTCCTGCGCCGCAACAACTGGCGCGCCAAGAACCTCTGCCTCTGCGGCAACTTCAACATGACCAACATCGACGAGGTCTTCCAATTCCTCACCGCCCAAGGCCAGTCACCGCGTATCTACGGCGACTCGTACATCACGCTGGAGCTGATGGGTCACCGCCTCGACCGCGAGGTGGAACGGCTTTTTGTGGAGGCAAAAGCCAAGGGTCTTGAAGGCATTGATATCACGAATTATATCGACGACCATGTAGAGATGGCAAACGTCCTTCGTACCACTATGGAGCACTACGACGGCGGCTACGTGATGTGCGGCCTCACGGGCAGCGGCGAGATGTTTTCCGTACGCGACCCCTGGGGCATCCGTCCGGCGTTCTACTACCGCAACGACGAGATAGTGGCTGTGGCCAGCGAGCGCCCCGTGCTGCAGACAACCTTCAACCTCCAGTGCGACGATATTCATGAGTTGATGCCTGGCGAGGCCCTCATCGTGCGTCGCAACGGCGAAAGTCATTTGGAACAGATTATGCCCGCCAGGCAACTGAGCGCCTGCAGTTTTGAACGCATATACTTCAGCCGGGGTTCCGACCGCGACATCTACCAAGAGCGCAAACGACTGGGAGAGCAGCTGACTCCAGCCATCCTGCAAGCCATCGACGGAGACATCAAGAACACCGTCTTCTCCTACATCCCCAACACCGCCGAGGTGGCCTACTACGGCATCACCGACGGCTTCCGTAAACTTCACGACGAGGTGAGAACGGAAAAGGTGGTGTGGAAAGACATCAAGATGCGTACCTTCATCGCCGACAACAGCGAGCGCAACGACCTCGCCGCCCATGTTTACGACATCAGCTACGGCTCCCTGCGGCCCTACCGTGACAACCTCGTCATCATCGACGACAGCATCGTGCGAGGCACTACGCTGCGCGAGAGCATCTTCAAAATCCTCGACCGCCTGCACCCCAAGAAAATCGTGATGGTCAGCAGTTCTCCGCAGATACGCTACCCCGACTACTACGGCATCGATATGCCGCGTCTGGAGGAATTCTGCGCTTTCCGCGCCACGATGGCCCTCATCGAGGAACGAGGCATGCGGCAGCTGGTAGCCGACACTTACCAAGCCTGCCAACGAGAGTTGATGAAGCCCAAGGAAGAGATGCACAATCGCGTGCGAGCCATCTATGAGCCCTTCACCGTCGAGGATATCAACCGTAAGATTGTGGAGATGCTCCGCCCCGAGGACATGCAGGCTCCCGTCGAGTTGGTTTTCCAAAGCATCGAAGGACTGCACAAGGCCTGTCCCAACCACCCCGGCGATTGGTATTTCACCGGCCATTACCCCACTCCCGGCGGCACCCGCCTCGCCAACCAGGCATTCGTGAACTATATCGACAAACAGACATAATCAACGAAATCAACCGAAAGATACTCAAGAAGCTCAACGTTATTATATAATATGAAATCCACAATAAAAATAGTGTCGCTTGTCCTCTGCCTGACACTTCTCTCGTCATGCTCCATCGTGCGGGGTTTGAGAGCCGACGGCAAAGACGGCCCCAACATCTTTAGCTTCGATAAGCAGGAACACGACACCATCGCTACTGGCGACGCCGTTTTCCGCTTCCCTGTTGCACAAAAGCAGGCCGACTGGATCGACACTACGTATTTCTATCCTAAGCCGCATCCATGCGACTCTATGACCTTCGGGGAAGCGTTCACGAAGGAAAGCCATACGCAAGGCATTATCATCATCCACAACGACAGCATCGTCTATGAGCGCTACTGGGGCGACTTCTCGGCCGACCGCATGGCCACCATCTTCTCCATCTCCAAATCCATAACATCGCTCCTATGCGGCATCGCCGTCGACGACGGCTACATCCGCAGCATCGACGACCCCGTCACCGATTACCTGCCGGAGCTGAAGAAGAAAGACCCGATGTGGCAGAAGCTGACCATCCGACACTTGCTGGACATGCGGAGCGGAATAGATTTCGACGACACCTACGAGTTCACCACGCTGAAAGACCTGAAGATGATTAATGCGATGGCGAAGCTGAACTACGGAGACAACATCATGCGGCAAATCCGCGGGTTGAAATTCCGCTGCGAGCCGGGCACCCAACGCCGCTACGAGAGTATGACGTCGGCCATCCTCGGCGCTGTCATCGAGCGTGCTTCAGGCAAGCGCTATGCCGATTACCTCGGCGAGCGCGTATGGAAGCCGCTCGGCATGGAACATCAGGCATTGGTCAACATCGACAGCCGCAGACACGATTTCGCGCACTGCTTCGGCGGCATCACGCTCACCATCCATGACCTGGCCAAGATTGGCCGCCTCTATCTCAACAATGGAATGTGGGATGGCCGACGCATCGTGAGCGAAGACTGGATACGCCAGACCGTCGATTGCGACACCAGCTATCACGGCTACCATTTCAACTGGTACAACATCAACTACGAAGGCTTCATCCGCCCAGAATATTCCGGCTACTACGCCCTTGGCATCTGCGAACAGGTGCTCTACGTCAACCCACACAAAAACCTTGTCATCGTGCGTATCGGCAGGAGCAACAGCGGCCCCACAAGACTGCCAGTATTATTTGACCAGCTAGGCAGCTCCTGGCACGAATAGAAACACCCACACACATCGCTACACGCGGAAAAAAAAGGAGCCTCCATTAAGGCTCCTTTATCTTTCTTATCAACCAGGTGTCTGGCGGCATATTTATCCAATCATACCGATTTTTATGCACATACAAATTACAGGTTTAGCCATCATATCGTCCTTATCAAGGAACCTGATTCTTTGCGGAGTTCGGTTTTGCCTTTGCTTGTCTGGACGGCGATGTCGTTCCCGACCCAGTTGGCGCCGACAGCATCGCCGTTTCCAATGGTACGGACAAGCGAGCCGCTTTCCTTGCGTATCTCCACTTTTCCTTTCACGGTGGTGATCACCACCAACGACTGGTCGGCATTAAAATTGGCGCACACGGCATCCCCGTTCCCGATGGTGCGAATCAAGGAACCGCTCTCTTTCCTCAGTTCCACCTTGCCGTTGTTGATTTTGATGATGTTCATAGAGCCGATGTTTTGTAATTAATCGTTTTAAGCGGTATTTCTACGTTGTTGTTTCGTGGTACAAATATTAAGGTTTCGCCAAATGCCGTTGCGACAGCAGATGCTGCTCGAAGTCGTAGTCGGCACGTATCTTGTCGAGGATAAGCTTCACGGTGGTGTGTATCTCCGAGCCCTCCGTGTAGTCGGCCTTGCACACGAAATTGACCCTATTCTCCTTTATCAGACGCTCGGCCACCGTCTTCTTCTTGCGGTTGCCATAGACGGCGATGGAGTGTCCGCCCTGCTCCTTGACGACGCTCATGCAGGGGACATCGGTCTCCCCGTCACCCATGTATATCATCCGCTCAAAAGGGATGGGCCGGTCCTCTTTGGCCACAAACTCGTTGATCCTCTTGTTGTCACTTATCTCCCGTATCCCCTTGTTGATCTTGAAGAGGAACTGCGTCTTCGTGGTATAATCCACCGCCACAGCAGGCCAGTAGGCGACGCCGTCGACGTTGTAGAGGAACGAGCAGGCGTAGATGTTCTCAAAGCGCTTGGCTATCGGGGTGCCTTCAATCATCTCCTTCAACCCCGACGAATTGATGTAGTGCTTGATGTTTATCCCGCGCGCTTTGCCGTACTGGTTGATGAGCGCGAACCACTCCTCTACACCCTTGAACAACTCCACCATCGAGCCGAACTTGCGGAACGACTCGCGCTTCAGCGAGATGCCACAAGCCTTAGCCTCCTGCAGCATCAGGTACATATAGCACAATATCCCGCTAGCATCGTTGCTGGTAGCCATCTCTACGGTCTTCCGCCAGAAGGCGTCGGGGTTCTTGCCTATCGCCTGCACAAAGCCGAATTCCTGCATGTTGCCCGGCGAGAGCGTCCCGTCGAAATCGTATATCAACGCCACATCAATCTTCTTCTTGGTAGCCATAATGCAGTCTTTTCATGTTCCAACTTTCGATTTGCAAAGTTACAAATAAATCTTCAAACAACAAAATAATTGTTCTCATATGATAAAAATGCACCTCATACTCACGCCCGACAACCATCTTCCAACAACTCACTCGCAATTAATAGAAAGACGATTTCCCCGATCATGAACGCCCCATTTTTTAACTGTCCTGACTGTCCCAACTGTCCCACGCCAACGTCCATTCATTCACAATCAATTAATTACTCACACATTACGCACCCACCGTCACTTCCTCCCACTCATAATTCCTAACTCATAACTCTTAACCCTTCAAGCGACTGCTGTGGCCACCGACTTCATGGAGGTAACCCTATCCCGTAAAAGAGCAAAAAAATGCCAACCCAAATTGTCAAAAGACACCAAACCCTCGGCTCCCAAGCTGTCAACCCTCCGCATCCCTCCGTCCAGCACCTTTCACCTTCCCCAGCGCTCATCTTCGCACTCCCGAAACTCACTCCTAATCCCTCATCCCAGAGCCTCTTTTGTGCCAATCCGACTACCCCTCATGGCAATTTATGCCAACTGCCAAGACACAAACATCTCTAAATCAGCAATATTGTTATCTGACTGGGACAGTGGGACAGTTGTTCTTTTAGGTCTTCCTACACCTGAATTATACCTCTATATCTATATATCTATATATATAGATATATAGATATAGAATTTTTTTTTGACTTTGGGAATACCATATTTTGAACTGTCCCACTGTCCCACTGTCCCACCCCAACCACCATCTGCATCATCCCACGCCGATAACCCCCTGTCATACAGCCACCACCAAATCCGGCGCCTCTCTTTTCCCCATATTTACTGACTAGACACCCTCTAAACGGCCACTAAACGGCTACTAAACGGCTACAAGACGGCCACAAGAGAGCCACACAACAGCACAAGACCCCCTCACCAATTTTCAATTCTCAATTTTCAATTCTCAATTTTCTAAGTTCGCCGTTCTTCCAATTGTCAATTCTCAATTGTCAATTCTCAATTATCGAAACGGCTACAAGACGGCCACAAGAGAGCCACACAACAGCACAAGACCCCCTCACCAATTTTCAATTCTCAATTCTCAATTTTCAATTCTCAATTTTCAATTTACACAGCCACCACTATAGCGTAAAGAAAAAAAACGCAATCATTCGTAGACCGCAATCCCGCCGTCGTACTTTTGCATCCGGATTGGGAAGCGTCCTGGCCAGCGCCAACCTCTCCAAACCCCTATAAAAGAGTCCTTTGACATACTGAGCACCCATTCAAATATGAGCCCCCTTAACGCCAATCAACTATCCCCCAGCCACTAACTCCCTCTAAACGGCTACAAGACAGCCACCAAAAATAAAAAAAAGGAGTCTCATTTCTGAAACTCCTTAAAAAGATTGGCGGCGACCTACTTTTCCACAGGAGTCCCGAAAGTCGAGCGCAGAGCCATGCTTGCATGAGCTATGCCGAGATGAAGGGACGTAGGCGGAGCCAACAAGTGCAGTATCATCGGCGATGTGAGGCTTCTGCCTGGCTCCGCAGGAGACACGGCCTGCGTGGTATGCCTGCGAGCACCTTAAAAAGATAATAAAATGCAGCGAGTCAGCTTGTCGAGCAAACTTCTCTGTTCGGAATGGGAAGAGGTGTGGTATGCCTGCCGAGCTTGACGATGCAACCGAACTCCATAGCCACCAAAAGAGCCGACGGAAAAGCCGTGCAATTGCGCCCCGCACCACTGCAAGGACATGAAACAATACTGCAAAAGCGTTTTGCAGTGGTGCGAAGCCGTTTTGCAGCCGTGCAACGCCCAATGCAATGGTGTGAGACCGATTTACACGACTGCGAGAGGGTCTTGCAATGGTGCGAGGCAAAAATGCACAAAAACGGCAACTTTCCGCCGCCCTGCGGGCAATAAAATCCGCAGGACGACGTTTGTTTCAGTGATTACCTTTTAATGATTTAGACAATGAAGAAAATAATGTTAGTATGCGCGGCGATGGTTGCCCTTACCGCCATGACCGCCTGCAAGAGCGGGACGAGAGAAAAGACCGTGGCCGAGCCTCTATTTGCGGACACCATCCCTATCTGTTTTGAAACCGATTGGGGGCACACAGGTGCTGGCGGAATATTCTGTAGTGTCGAAATAAATGGGGTGAAGGTTGACACCGTTCTTGTTGACAATGGTTGCTACCGCTCTGACATCGACCCCGATTTGGCCGCAAAACTGGATTTCACTTATAGGGTTTATCGAACCGACACACTGCGGGCTAAACGTGGCTCAGAGGAATTAGCGGACATCGCGCGTTATAGCGTGGTGACGGACAGCCTTTGTTATAAAATCGGGCATACATCATTTCGACTGGACACAATAGACATCAATAAATGGGCCGCACTGATGTACAGCATGCCCTCTTTGGGTGCAACAATAGGTCGTGATGTCTTTGAAAAATATGTCGTGGAGATTGACCTCCAGCGGCATTTTATGGTCTTGAGCAATCATCTCCCAGCATCGATAGGCCAATATAAGGCAATCCCTATGGAATTCACTAATCAACAAGGCCTCCCTCGATTCAGGTGTGTCCAGACCGATGGGTTCAGGCTAAAAGACGGGGCACCCTGCACAGCACGGGTATTCCTGGATTTGGGGAATGCGGCTGGAACAGCTTTCGATTCTGCTTTTTTGAATCGTGTTGACCAGCATTTTAGCCAAATAGACACCAGTTCACTTGCATGGCTGATTCTTTCACAGATTGGTTCCGCCGTCGACAGCATGAATTTCCCAATTGAACTCATGGATGATAACCACCGTGTTGTGGCGAAAATACCAGGGAGTATGATGGATTTGTCCGTTTTGAATTCCGACATTCTTCTCGGCACAGACTTCTTCCGCCACTTCAACGTCATTTTCGACTACAAGAACAATATGCTATATCTGAAGCACAACTAATGAGGGCGTGACTCAACTGCAATAAGAAAGCCGAGACCACCAGCTGGCCTCGGCTTTCGTCGTTTTTATTGCGGTGATTTGTGAAAGAATTGGCGTAAAATGTGAAACTGCCGTGTGGCGGAATGTTCGTATCTCTGCAGTCGGAAACAGGTGAGGGTGAATGTGCGGAATATATTTAGTCATCAACGATTTACAAGAATATCAACCCCAAATGGAACTACCGATATGAGCGCTAAACAGATTTTTACCACCCTCGCGGCCTTTGCACTCTTCCTGGCCTCGTCGGGCTGCAACGCACAAAACAAGCAAGAGAATACTAACCCAAAAACGCAATCAAACAATAACACAATGAACAAAATAGTCATCTTCTTCTCCCACGCAGGCGACAATTACAGCGTGGGCAACATCGAGGTCGGCAACACCAAGATTGTGGCCGACTATATCAGCGAAATCACTGGTGCCGACCAATACGAGATTGTCACCCACAAGTACGACGGAATGGCCTACACGCCGCTTATCAACCTCGCGCAGGATGAGGCCAACAAGGGCGAATTGCCTCCTTATGAAGGCGCTGCCCCCGACCTCTCGCAGTACGACACCGTCTTCATCGGCGGCCCCGTGTGGTGGGGAACCTACCCGCAGGTGATGTTCACCCTTTTCAAGGACATCGACCTCTCTGGCAAGACCGTCATCCCCTTCACCACCCACGAGGGCAGCGGCCTGGCCAACTGCGTCAGCGACGTGAAGAAAGCCTTCCCCAAGGCCAACGTCACTAAAGGCTTCTCCATCTACGGCCACGAAGTCCGCACAGGCAAAGCCAAAGTGGAGAAATGGCTTTTAGAACTAAGAAGTAAGAATTAAGAAGTTTGGGCTGCTGCCACTTACTTCATAGCTCTTAGTTCTTACTTCTTACTTCAAAAAACGCCCCTGTGGACAATATTTTGTTTCTAAAAGCGTTAATTATATTATTTTTATGCTTTATGGATAATTCTAACATTGTATCTCCGCCAGAAGTCAATATGAAAGGCATTCGCGGTGGATTTTGGAAACAGTTGGGTATGTTGGTACTGGGCACCACAGTGTCGCTGGTGCTCACCTTTGGCACAGCACAAGTCATCGAAAAGAAACAGCGCGCCAACGACCGCCGCCTGACGGCCTTGATGGTGATGAGCAACATCGAATCCTTCGCCCAGCAACTGGACACAGCATGGATTCAGGCGGCAAGCGCCGACACCGCCGTTGCCTGGCTGCTGAATATACCGGAAGATTCCTTAGACGAAATGACTCTGTCTGAGCTGTTACCCATCATATCAAAAGCCAAGAGTATCGGATTTATAAACTACGACAAAACCACCGAGAGCATTTTCTCCAACAACATTGACACCTGGAAAAATATGGGCAACTTCCAATTCATCGACATCGTCGGCACCTGCTTCTCCACGATGCGACTATGCGAAGAAAAATGGAATGGCCATCAGAATGTGTTATCTGCCACTTTCAGTGAGATAGCGGCCCATCCCGACCAATACACCGGCAAGACGACAAGTGCCAAGATTGCCCGCGACCCGGGTTTCCGCCAGAAACTACTAATGATTAACAGTCTGCGCAAATGGACTTGTTACCAGGCCAAATATCTGCGCTACTGCAACCAGAAAAACATGGTAATCATAGGCATCACAGAGCAGGAGTTGAAGGACTTTATGGAGAAACGCCAACAAGAAATCGTTATCGACCAGCCGGAACCGATCTACAGCGAAATCACCATTCCCAAAGTCGACCCCGACAGCCTAACACACTACTAGTCAAACCATATAACTATCATTCACACCTCATAACAAAAGCAAGATGAGCGACATACCCACAGGAAAGACTTACGTCGGCAGCGACGAACTCTACGAGGAGGTGCAACGTACGATGCAGCTGGCGGCCTATATGAACACCGGCTGGCGACCCGAGGCCGAGGTGCGCGACTACCTGCGAAAAATCACCGGACGCCACATCGACGACACCGTGCGCGTCTTCACACCGCTGCACATCAACTACGGCCCCGGAGTGAGTTTCGGGCGCGACTGCTTCCTCAACTTCGGCTGCACGCTCCTCGCCCTCGGCGGCATTACCATCGGCGACGGCGCCTTTATCGGCCCCCACTGCGTGCTGGCCACCGAGTACCACCCAGAAGACCCCGCCACGCGCCACACACTGCTCACCAAGCCCATCGTCATAGGCCACAACGCCTGGCTGGGCGCCGACGTCAAGGTGCTGGCCGGCGTCACCATCGGCGAGAACGCCATCGTCGCCGCCGGAAGCGTCGTCACCAAGGACGTGCCCGCCAATATGGTCGTTGCCGGAACGCCTGCTAAAGTAGTACGAGAGATAAAACGGTAATACAATAATGAAGAAAATAATCCTCCTCGCAGTTGCGGCGCTGATGATGATCGCCTGCAACAACAATCAAGAAACTAACAAAACGGACAATATGAAACA
>JAEEGI010026090.1_pt1 | contig 11276 bp, 15 predicted proteins | sample 8958751 | NCBI WGS metagenome assembly JAEEGI01 (sample SAMN16246545, study PRJNA631951) | gut metagenome | biome: gut microbiome; feature: rumen; material: KS-attached | host: Bos | place: Iran: Karaj | collected 2018-10 | reverse complement strand
AAAGGTGAGTGTGTTCATTTCTTTTGCGTTTTCTTTAGTGGATTGCGTTCCACAGGCGGCCATTGTCAATGCAATAGCGACCATCATTATTGTCTTTTTCATAGTCATTAGTTTATTGCCTGAATTGTGGATTTCATCGTTTCATTCCGTCTCTTATTTGATCATTCTAATCACCTTGGCAGGAACGCCGCCCACGATGGTGTTGTCGGGGACATCCTTTCCCACAACGGCACCGGCGGCCACAATGGCGTTCTCGCCGATGGTGACACCCGCCAATATCGTGGCGTTGGCACCAATCCAAGCGTTCTTCTTGATGACGATGGGTTTGGTGAGCAAGGAATGTCTTGTTTCAGGGTTTTCAGGATGGTATTCTGAGGCCAAAACCACATGAGGCGCAATGAAGACGCCTTCCTCAATCGTGATGCCACCAAGTGCCAGGAAGGTGCAACCGAAGTTGACGAAACTGCCCTTGCCGAAGGTGGTCTTCTTGCCATAGTTGATGTTGAACGGCGGAAATACACGCACGGTTTCGTCGATGTCGGAGCCTGTTATTTGTCGCAGATACGCGCGCACCTCGGCCTCGGTGTGGTAACCGGTGTTCATCTCAGCGACCAGTTTCATGCAACGCTGCACATCAGCATAAAGCTCATCGCTGCCGACGTAGGTCTTTCCTGTGGGTTGTTCGTTCATTTTGTATTATTTCAGGTTTTTGGTGAAAAACTCCGCTAATGTATCCCAAGGAATGTAATTGCCCTCGCCACCGTCGTAAAGGTCGCAGTGGGTGGCACCTGGGATGATGAGCAGTTGCTTGTTTTCTGGGTTGGGATTGGGTTTGCCAATGAAGTTGTAGCCTTCTGCCTGGCCTTCAACCATGTATTTGTAAGCGGCTTCGCCGAAATAGCGGCTGTGTGCTTCCGAGCCATGCATCACAAGGACGGCAGAGCGGATCTCGTTGATGTAATAGAGGAAACGAGCGTTAGCATAAGCCTGAGTGCCGATGACGCGCCAGCCGTCGTTCGAGTTGCCAGAGCGAGCATGATAACCGCGTGAGGTCTTGTAATAAGCATGGTAGTCCTTGACAAACTGCGGGGCATCCTCAGGAAGGGGATCGACGACACCGCCTGCCATTGCAGTTGGGTCGGAGAGGCGTTGCTTGCCCATGGCCTCGCGGGCAGTGTGGCGCGACTCTTCTTTGTCTTCACTGTCGAAGTAGCCATTGCCGCTGACACGGGTCATGTCGTACATCGTGCTGGCCACGGTAGCCTTGATGCGGGTGTCGGCAGCGGCAGCGTTGAGGGCGATGCCACCCCAGCCACAGATACCGATAATGCCTATGCGTTCGGCATCGACGTTGTCTTGTTTCGACAGGAAATCAACAGCCGCCATGAAGTCTTCCGTGTTGATGTCAGGCGAGGCAGTACGGCGAGGCTCACCGCTGCTTTCGCCTGTATAGGACGGGTCGAAGGCCAGTGCCAAGAAGCCGCGCTCTGCCATCCGCATGGCATAGAGGCCGCTCGACTGCTCCTTGACGGCACCAAAAGGCCCGCTCACGGCAATAGCCGCCAGTTTGCCTTCGGCATCCTTTGGTGTATAGAGGTCTGCGGCCAAAGTCAGACCGTATTGGGTTTCGAATGTCACCTTGCGGTGGTTCACTTTGTCGCTCAGCGGGAACACCTTGTCCCACTCCTGCGTGAGGTTCAGTTCTTGTTTCATTTCTTCTTTTTTAGTTTCTGTTGCTTCTGTTGTTTGCGGTTGATTGCTGCAAGCGGTCATAAGTGCTACCACTGCTGCAAGGATGAGAATCTGTTTCATTTAGGTCTAATTCTAATTTCGTTGGCAAAATTACACTTGTTACTTAAAAGAGGTATTACACAAATTGGTTGTATAAATACCAATTTCGCAGGAAATGTATTTAAATAGTGAAAAATAGCACCATTTTTACCTTGTTTTTGCATATTCTTCCTACCTTTGCATCGCAATGAAGAAGATTCTGAAAATAGATAGCCCCAACGATTATGCCAGATTTGTGGATGCTCCCGTGCTGCACCCATTAGTCAGTATTATCCACTTTGACGAATTGGCTCCTTTCCGTCATAGTCTGAACAACTATGGTGTCTATGGGCTATTTATCCAACGCCAATTTCCCAAAGATCTCTCGTATGGCATGAAAACCGTGCAGGCGAGCGATGCCTCGATTATTGCCGTAGAGCCAGGACAGATTGGCGGCTTGGAGGACAACGGGGAGCGCATCTCGCTGAGTGGATGGGCGCTTTTGTGGTCGCCCGAGCTGCTGCACGGCTCAGAACTTGAACGTCAGATTAGCCGCTACCAGTATTTTTCTTATTTCTTCACCGGCTCGCTACGGATGGAGCCTGATGAATGGCTCAGCATCACACAACTGCTCTCCCAGATGCGACAAGAGTTAATGGATTATGGTGACTCGCCCTCGCTCAGAAGCATTCTGTTGGGCTATCTGCACCTGATACTGGAATATTGCAACCGAATCTATCTGCGGCAACTCTCCGAGGAAGACAATGGCGGCAGTGACCTTTTGAAACGCTTTCACGACCTGCTTCAACAGTATTTCCGCGAGAATCGGCAACTGTCACAAGGTCTGCCCACTGTTGCCTATTGCGCTTCAGAGCTGGCTTATTCGCCGCGTTATTTCGGCGACATCGTCCACAAAGCCACAGGAGGAACGGCCATCGGCTACATCCACAACTACGTCATCAACCAGGCCAAGAGCCTGCTCATGAACGGTCACAACATCAGCGAGACCTCGCGCCTCTTGGGTTTCGATTTTCCCCATCATTTCACCCGCCTCTTCAAAAAGATGACTGGCCTCACGCCTAGCGAGTATTTGGGGAAATAGTTTGTGGATTATTATCCTAATTGATATTCACCAGCACGAATGGCAGCGATGACGCCACCGTCGATGAGAAGATCGGTGCCTGTGATGAACTTGGCATGTTCGCCGAGCAAGAAGGCTGCGGCTTCGGCAATCTCGTCACTGGTGCCTGTGCGCTGGGCGGCAGAAGCATCAATCATACGCTGGTAGCCCTCGCCGTTGGCGTTGAACTCGTCATAGGCCAACGGGGTGACGACGACACCCGGCGAGATGGTGTTGATGCGGGCACGACGTTTGCGCCAACTGGTGGCGGCAGCACGCTGTGCCTGCAGGTGGTTCAATCGTTTGGCAATCATATAAGCGAATCCGCTGTTCTGCATGGCCACCTCTTGAATGAATTTCACATCTTTCAGTTTGGCGGTCGGTGTCTGCACCAATTGCAGTTCGATGTCATTGGGGATAGGGTACATATAGGCTGCCTGGCTGCTGATGATGAGTCCTGCACCACCCTCGGCCATCACTTCGCCGAAGGCATCGACGGCATAACCCGTGCCGACCATGTCGAGGTCAACGATGTGCTCGGGATTGGCCTGATTGGGCGATGCTCCAGCCGTATCGATGAAGTACATCACGGGACCCAGTTCAGCGGCCTTCTTTGCAAAAGTCTCTATACTGTCTTTTTGCAAGGCGTTCACCTGCATTGTTTCCACATCATAACCGCAGCGGCGGAAATCCTCGCCGACGCGCTCCAATGCCTTCTCGCTGATGTCGCCCAAAAGGATTTTCTTGCCCGCACCAATGCGGCGCACGATGGCGGTTCCCATACTACCAGCACCTAAAAGTGCCACTACTTGTTTATGCTCGTTTCTGTCGAAATACATTGTTCTTTTGTTTTGTTTGTTGTTTTAGTAATCGTTCAAAATTAAACTTCATTTTTTTTGACTTCGGGACTCGGGACTTTTTGACCATGACCATTGACTATGACCGCTTTCACGTTAATGCTGAAATTTCAGCCCTCGGTTGAAGTGGTCATTGTCATAGTCATGAGCTATAGTCCCGTAGTCTCGTGTCTAATTTTTAAACTAATTTTGCTATCAACTTATTTATCAATGCTGACGATAGTGTACTTGCGGCTACCGAGGTCAATCTTTTCGGCATGTTCAACGGTGTGGATGCCGTGACGGCTCTCGATGCGCTCTTTCATCGAGGCTACATCGTTGTCGGCAGTTTGTTCTTGACCAAGGACGAGGTCGATGCAGGCCTGGTCGAGGGCAACAGGGTCGGTGCTGGCCATGATGCCCATGTCTTGTAGTGCCACTGGAGTGGGATTGCCGTTGCAGTCGCAATCTATGCTCATATTGTTCATGACATTGATATAGAGGACTTTCCCCTTGAAATAGTCATGCACAGCAGCGGCGGCGTTGGCCATACATTCAAGGAACTTGTCTTGATTTTCAGGCTGGATGTAGTCCCAAAGATGGGTGTAGTCCTCGCATTGGCCGTTGGTGTGGATGTAGGTCTTGCCGTTGCGCGAAGCCACGCCGATGCTGGCATTCTTCAGCACACCACCGAAGCCTCCCATCTGGTGTCCCTTGAAGTGGGCGAGGTTAATCATGAAATCATAGTTTTGGATGTTCTGTCCCACGATGTTGTAACGCATATAGGTGGTGTCGCGCACTGGGATTTTGATTTCGCCTTCAGCATCCATGATGTCCACGCCACCGATGGCGTTGAAGCCGTGTTCCTCGATGACCTTCAGATGGTCTTCGGTGAGCATGCGCTTGCCGGCGTAAGCAGTGTTGCATTCCACAATCTTTCCGTTCACCAACTGCACCAAAGGCCCAATCAAGTCAGCCTTCAAGTGGTTGTTGTTGCCGGCCTCGCCGGTGGAGATTTTCACGGCCACACGGCCTTCGGCTTCTACGCCAAGTGCCTTGTAGATGTTAATAAGTGCTTTAGGGCTGATTTCCCTGGTGAAATAGACTTTCGATGTGTTTTCCATGTTGGGTGTTGTTGGTTCGGTTTGTTCTTGTTGTTCGGTGGTTGGATTGTCGTTTTTGTTTTGGCAGCTTGTGTTAGTCATCACCAATGCCATAGCGGTGAGAACCAAAAGTCTTCTTACTTTCATGTTGTCAAGTGTTTAATTTGTTTTCAAAGACTCTTCAACCATTTTTCAACCTTTGCTTTACCTGTGCGAACTTCATGCCCATAGATGCTGAACTCGCCCGTGACCTTGGCCTTCGGGAAAGTTTTCTTCACATCGCTAACACAACTGGCCAGACCGCTGCCTTCGTGGGTAGTAAAGGGGATGACGGTCTTGCCGTCAAGGTTGATGTCCTTGAAGAGGGTGAACATCACCTGCGGGTAGGTACCCCACCAGACTGGGCCGCCGATGAAGACGGTGTCATACTGCGAAAGGTCGGGGGCGGTGCCTTCGTATGGCGGAAGTTCGCCCTTGTTGGTTTCTTCCTTGGCCAATTCGATGAGCGACATATAGGCCATGCCGTCGTACTTGTGGGTGACGATCTCAAACTGGTCGGCACCTTTGATTTCAGTGATGTAGTCGGCCACGATCTTGGTGTTGCCGACCTCGATGTTGCCCACGCTGTAGTTGTCGCCCGCATGGGAGAAGAAAATGACGATGGATTTGCTCATATTCTGTGATTTTAAGTTGTTGGCTTGAGACGCACGGCCGTGCGTCTTTACTTCTTGTCCGTTGCAGCCAGTGGCCATGAGGAGTGCCAAGACTGCAGTGATGATAGATTTGATGCTTTTCATTTGTTATTTGTTTTTAGTTATGATGATGCAAAAACGGTTATTATTCTATTCAACCCTGATGAGTTTGCCATCCCTATGGACAAGTCGCATGGTGGGATGGAGCGTCCATGTGCCGCGACTTCCCCAGATGGTGGCCGTGATGATCGATGAGAACCTTACTTTGATGCTTCCGTCTTCTTCTTGGCGAATGCGTACATCGCGTTTTTCGACGTTATGATAACGCATTGTACCGCTTTGTACGTCGGCGAGCCACTCGCTACGGGTTTGTGTCGCGCCCGAGAGATGACGTAGTACAATGGCTTCATCCATCATTGCTGCGAGTGCTGCAGTGTCGGCACTTACCATCGCCGCATTCCAGCAATCGAGGTATTGGTTGACTTCTTTCTCCAATGTCGTATCTGGTGCCATTTGCATACAAAACAAGGTGGTTAATAATGCCAGTATTTTCATCGGTTTTTATCTTAATCCCAAATCTCGTAGTTTTCCATCCAGTCCTTAATCTGCTGGTAGGTCATGTTGAAGTAACGCTTCTCTTTGTTTAAGGCGTGGATTTGTTCCATCTCAGCCTCGGTCAGCGTGAAGTCGAGAGCTTCGATGTTTTCTTGGATGTGCTTGGGGTTAGATGAGCCAGGTACTACGCTGAAACCCTTTTGGATATGCCAACGGATGATGACTTGTGCTGCACTCTTGCCGTGAGCCTTGGCGATGTCGTTGATGACGGGGTCGCGGAGGATTTCTCCCTTCGAGTCGCGGCCACCGAGCGGAAACCAGCATTCAATCTGGATGTTGTATTTCTTGGCCATTTCCTGCCAATGTTCACGCTGCGCGTAGGGGTGACACTCGATTTGGAAGGCCTGCGGCTTGATGCGGGCAGGTTCCACGATGGAGTTGAACAGTTCGTCGCTGAAGTCAAAGTTGCTGATGCCAATGGCACGCACCTTGCCAGCTTCCAAAGCGGCTTCAAGTGCCTTCCAGCCACCGTTGTAGTCTCTCAATGGCTGGTGCAGATACACGAGGTCGAGATATTCAAGACCAAGGCGTTCCAGCATCTTGTCGAGTTGGATAGAGGTGGTTTCCTCACCGTATTCGTTGGGCCAGAGTTTGGAGGTGATCCAAATGCTGTCGCGCGGAATGCCGCTATCTTTCACGGCTTGTCCTACGCTACGCTCGTTGCCGTAGGCATGTGCGGTGTCGATGTGGCGGTAGCCCGCCTTCAAGGCAGTCAATACCGAGTTGTATGTGGTTTCCCCAGCGGGAATGCTGTAAACGCCAAGTCCGAATTGGGGCATCTTCACGCCGTTGTTCAGCGTCAAATAGGGTTGGTTTTGTGCGTTCATGGTCATTATGTTTAAGATGATTGTCGCTACGATTAAGAATACTTTTTTCATTGTGTTTTCTTTTTTATCAAGAATTTGAGAATTAGAGATTTTTTCGAACTGAAATCCTTTTGAATTTTAGCATGAAAAACGCTTGCGTTTTCCTCTCTAATTCTTATTTATTTCAAATGTCACGAGAGATTTCGTTGTTTGTGTTTATTCTAAAATTCTCTAATTCTTGATCTAATTAAACAAGAACTATCCTCCTATGTTTTTGATGAATTTTGCAGGATTGCCGCCCACGATGGTATTCGGGGCCACATCCTTGGTGACCACAGCACCAGCGGCCACGACAGCATTCTTTCCGACGGTTACGCCGGGCAAGATGGTGGCACCAGCACCTATCCAAGCGTTTTCGCAGATGTGGACGGACTTGCAGAGGAGGATTTGGCGGTCGTAGAGGTCGTGGTTATTGGAGATGAGCTGTGCGTTGGCGGCAATCATCGCTCCGTCGTCGATGGTGATGCCGCCGCGGGCCATCATCAGGCAATTGTTCATGATCATCACATTCTTCCCGATGTGGACACGGTCGAAGCAAACCCCAGTGAGGCCTGGCATCACCCAACCGCCTTCGCCGAGGTTGTCGCCGAAGAGTTCACGCACAAGGGCGTTGTACTCGTCGGTGTAAGGCATCGTGTGGTTCAGTTTGAAAAGGGCCTGCGCTTGGCGCACGCCTTCCGCGTGTTCTTCGGCTGTGGTCAGCCTGGGGTCAACTCTTTGTTCTTGCATCGTTGTCAGGTTTTGAATTACGATGCAAAAATACAGCAACTTAACGTGTTATAAGTTTCACAAAAAGCATTGTTATTTTCATAAAATCCATCATTTTTTGTGCTAATGAGAGAAATAAAGTGTAATTTTGCGCCATGAAGATTGATTTTCAGTATGCTACGGATTTCCTCGGAATGAACGACCCTAGATTGAGTCACACCTGCATGCATCTGCTGTGTACAGAAGGGGAGGGGAGTTTCGTGTTCAACGAAAAATGTTACCACATAGCGAAAAACGACCTTGTGGTGATGCCCAATCCCTCACGTGCCAAGAACCTCGCGTCCGCTCCGGGGATGGAGGTGGAGTGGTTCGCCGCCGACAACAAGTTCCTTGGAGGATTGCTTCCGTCGAACAACTACAGCATCGGGGGCAGCATCAGTCTTAACCAGAACCCCGTCATCAAGCTCGACGACCGCCAGGCAGAGATTCTGCTGGAGGACTTCCATCGCCTGCGCGACCGCCTCGATGACCGCTACCTGCTCTTCTACCGTGAGATGATGGGGAGTCTCTGCCTAACGATGATGTACGACATCTTTGAGCCTCACGCCCAACGTGATGCCACCGACACCCACAGCGACCGCACCGCCTACATTGTCCGTCAGTTGGCCGACCTGCTCGCCACCGGCATCAGTCGCACCGAGCGCGAGGTGAGCTACTATGCCGAGCGGTTGAACGTCTCGCCAAAGTACCTCTCCGCCACAGTCAAACGCGTGACGGGGCACAGCGTTAGCAGTTACATCAACCGTGCCACTGTGCCCATCTTGAAAGGCTTTTTGGACGACGAGCGCCTGTCGCTCACCCAAATCGCCGACCGCATGAACTTCAACTCATTGAGCTATTTTAGCCGTTACTGCACCAAGCACCTCGGGCAGTCGCCTAGCGAATATCGGCGGAGTCTGCAACCTAAGGGTTAAGGATGGCTGATTCTCATCAAATCATAACACAAATAGAGATTCCATAGGTATGAAAAACTTTGTATTCCACACTGATAAAGTCAAACCATAAAGCATAGATCTATGAAGACGGCCATTATTATAGGGGCCACCTCTGGCCTTGGCAGAGAAGCAGCTGCAAGACTCGTGACCGAAGGTTGGAAAGTCGGAATCGCTGGCCGGCGCACTGCCGCGCTGGAGGCCTTCCAAAATGAATTCGGCAAAGACAAGGTGTTCATTGCCACAATGGATGTAACCCGTCCTGAATCCGTTGAAGCGCTGGACGATTTGCTCTCCCAAACCGGAGACCCCGACCTGTTCTTCTATGTTTCGGGCGTTGGCTATCAGAACCGTGAACTCGACGAAGAGATAGAAATGTGCACCCTGCAGACCAACTGTGAAGGGATGGTCAGGATGGTGGACCACTTTTTCCACTATATAAAGACGCACAACTACAGCAAAAGCCACAAGGCTCATATAGCAGTTATCACCTCTATCGCTGGCATCAATGGATTGGGAACTGCTCCTGCCTACTCCGCGACCAAAAAGATGCAGAGCACCTATCTTACGGCTTTGTCGCAACTCTCCCGTATGGATAAGGTTCCCGTTTGCTTCACCGACATACGCCCCGGTTTTGTCGCAACAGACATCCTGAATCCTAACAAGCATTATCCGATGCTGATGTCAAAAGAGAAGGCGACAGACCATGTGATGAAGGCGCTTCATAAAAAGAAGCGCGTTTACACCTTTGACTGGAGATTCCGTCTCATCGTAGGGTTGTGGAAAATGATTCCCCGTTTTGTTTGGGAGCGCCTCACTTGGGTACAAAACTAGAGGCCGTATAGAATTAGAATTCAAAACGCTCCACCTTCATCTGGCCACATTGGCGCATCATGGGAGAGTATTTCTTGAACTCCGGCGTGGCGGAATGCTTGTCGAGCGACGCTTGGTCTTCCCATGTCTCGCAGATCAAAAACACATCCTGTCGGGTGGCACTCTGGAACACATCGTAGGCAATGCATCCGTCATGCTTTTGTGAGTATTCGGTAAGGGCTGCCGCTGCTTGCAGCGCGGTCTTGAATTGTTCGCCATCATTGGCTTGGAAAAAGCAGTTTAATCGTATCATTTTAGGTTTGATTTATAATCATAATACAGTCAATCCTCCAGCAACGAGCGCAGCAGGAATGCCCAGCAGCATCCCGATAAGGGCGCCTTTGATGTGGAACCAGTAGTCATGGTAGGCGGCAGTCATGTCCTCTGTCCCAGGGATGACGAAATGCTTGTCGTGGCAAAACCATAGGCAGTCGAGCACTAGCGCATCGAACCAATTGACCACCACCCATAAGGCGTAGGCCGTCAAGGCACCGCACCAATAGGTCTGACAACCGTTGACATAGCGTACCAACAGGCCTAACAAAACGCCGAAGACCATCATGGCCACAATCTTTTTGATGTAGAACGACAGTCCTCCAGGACGGTTGCTGGCGTCAACCAGACCTAACTGGTCGCATCGCTCGATGATGGCAGGAGGGTAGTTGAAGATGGTCTTGATGGGGTTTCTCGACATCAGGAACACAAACAGCGTGAACAAAGCGCACGTGACGAGGGATTCTAAGAAAAAGGTCATTTATCTAGCTATTCTATTGGTGATGCAAAGTTACAATCAAAAAGGAATAATTCGCCTATTTGACAAGTGATAAGATGAAGTCCAAATTGCTCCGCTGCCTTGCGCTCGTTTTTCCTAGGCTCGTCCCACGGATGGTTTGAGAGGCAGAACTTGGAGTGATGGACGGTGACGAAACGCTTTGCACCAAGTTCAGACACGGCTTTACCCAATTGCTCGGGCATGGTGTGAATCTGGCTCCAGTTGGCATCGTATTGGCCGTTCTCCATGATGGCGAGGTCGATGTCGGGAAACTGCTTCCCGAAGCGCTTGAAGCGACTGCTATAGCCACCATCACCAGAGAAAAATACCTTCCTCGATGACGATTCCATCAGCCATGAGGCTGGCATCGTCTTGGCTTTCCAAAAGCCTCGCCCCGAAAAATGTTGGGTGGGCAGGCAATGGAAGGTCAAACCATCGGAATCGGCACTTTCATACCAATCCAACTCGATAAGTTGGCGCTTGTTGTAACCCCAGTATTCAAAGTTCTCGCCCACACCCAGGGGACAGACCACCTTCTTCACTCTGCCTTTCAACTCGGTGACCGTCTTGTAATCCAAGTGGTCCCAATGGTCGTGCGATATGAGGAGAAAGTCGATGCCTTCAGGCATGTCCTTAGGTTTGTAAAGGTCAGTCCCCGGAAAGGCCCGATTGACGAACGAAATGGGCGAGCCTTTGTAAAATACGGGGTCGGCAAGGATGGTCTTTCCGCCCAAACGAAGCAAAAAGGAACTATGCCCAAACCACAGGTAGAAGTCGCCCGATTCAGGCAAATGGTTCAAGTCTGTCTTGATAACGAGAACCTCACCCAACTTTGGGATTCGATTCTTCGGCTTTCTCCCAAAGAGGAACTTCCCAAGATTCTTCAGCATGCCGCCTTGACCCGTGAACAGCGTGGCCGGTTCCTCATT
>JAEEGI010026085.1_pt1 | contig 11278 bp, 11 predicted proteins | sample 8958751 | NCBI WGS metagenome assembly JAEEGI01 (sample SAMN16246545, study PRJNA631951) | gut metagenome | biome: gut microbiome; feature: rumen; material: KS-attached | host: Bos | place: Iran: Karaj | collected 2018-10 | reverse complement strand
AGAGATGTGTTTGACGGAATGACCCGCCTCAAGCAACTTCATATACTTAAGGCGATCTTCAAAAGTGTGCTTTTTGCGCATAACAAAACCCCGAAAGTTTTTTGTCTAACTTTCGGGGTTCATGTCACGATCTCCACGGCCTTTTTCATATCCCTACTGCAACTCAATCGTGCAGACGCGCCCCGACTTTTCCATCCAATGTCGATTGTGCTCATAGCACCCCTTGTCCTGGCAGACCCATATGATCTTGCAGCGCATGTTGTCCGGGATTACGGGCTCCGGCGCATAGCCGTCCGTCAGGATCAGCAGGCCGTCGTAGTCATTCTCGTGGGCGTAGTCGATGGGCTCCTGGAAGCTCGTCCCTCCGCGCCCGATGGCCACCACCTCCCGCATCACCTTATGCAGGTTCTGAACCACGCGCACCCCGCAGTCGAACTGAATGACGTCGATGGACTCGAAACCGTAGCGGAAGGCGCTGTTGACCACCCCGTAGAAGTAGCTCAGGCTCTCGCTGGAGATGGACCCGCTGACGTCGATGGCGACCAGCAGGCGCGTGTCGAAGCGGCGGATGGACCCCATGTTCTCGAAGCCCGTGCGGCGGTTTGGACGCATGCGGGTGAGCTTTCGCTTGGAGGAAAGGATGCTGGCGCGGAAGCCGCTGAAGACGTTGCGCCAGTTGATCTTGGCGCGGGTCGAAGCCTTGAGATGCTCGGCGAAAGTGCCGGCCAGCGAGCCCCAGGAGGTGCAGCTTTCGATGACGCCGTTGATCATCGCGACGGTCAGGTCGTCCTCGTCCCAAAGCTCGGAGAGGTCGCGGTTCCTATCGGAAGAACGCTCGAAGCGCCCGTCGCGCTCCGAAGAATCGTCGGAGTCAGAGTCGGAGCCGGAGCCGGAACCGGAATCGGGCGCGGAATCAGACCCCCCAGCCCCCGGCGGCAGCTGGGACTGGATCTGACGGGAATACCACTCGTAGGCCATCCCCTTCGGCAGTCCGTAGTCTGCGGGCCGATCGATGCGGAAGGCGGCATAATGGTAATTGTCGCCCACCACGACGTTGGAGCCCAGGGAGATGGCCTGCTGGCTGCACCCGTCCGGCTTGCGCTCGTAAGGGTGTTTCAGGAGAATGCGCACGGCTTCCGTGCGGAGCGCTTCCTCCAGGCCCTTGTCGGTCATTTCCCCGATGAAATCGGGGTTGTACTCGATACGGCGCTTGCCGCTGCGGACCGGGCAGGCCATCTGCGGGTTGGGCACCAGATCGTGCGTGCAGAGTATCTGGAAGAGCGCCGGTTCCTGGATGAACCAGCGCTCGATGATGGCTGTAATGCGTTCTCTCATCTACTTGATACCCTTTACGTAAGAGATGAACATCATGGTCAGCACCCCGCACTCGCGGGCGATGAACGCCACGGCGTTGGGGTAGGTCTTCTGAACGAAGAGGCTCGCGAAGTGCGCCGCCGCCTCCTTCTTGGCCTTGGCCAGCCAATCGAAGTAGTCTTCGAGGTTGTGGCGGGCCGTTCCCTTATCCTTGTCGGAGACGGTTTCCACCTCCAGAAAGCGGTAGATGCCGTCGTTGACCACGGACAGTTCGTGCAGCTCGTAGCGCTCCAGTTTCTCTTTGACCTTGGGGAATCCCAGGATCACGTCGCGTCCGGAGACGATCTTGCGGCTGGACATGCTCGCCATGAAGGCGCTGGCAGCGCGGGGGCCCACGACGGACGAGATGGCCTTGGTGTGCAGCTGTCCCAATTCGCCCGCTTGTCGGATCAGGTCGGAGACGCGCTTCCAGCCACGGCGGTCGGGGGTCTTGTCCAGGCCCGTATCCTCGCCCTCGCGGGCGTCCGGGTCCTTGTCCAGCCAAATCTGGTTCTCCTGGATGAAATCGATCACGCGCGGGTCGACGTCGGCCTTGCGCGCCCACAACAGCCATTCCTGGGCGGTGGGGCGGAAGTTCACGACGTTGAAACGGCTCACGAGCGCCGGATCGAGGTCCGTCAGCTGGTACTGGTCGCCGGCGTTGACCGCGCTGATGATGCGGCTGCCCTCCGGAAGCGCGCGCCCCGCCAGCTTGCGGTTGAGCGCCAGGTCCATGATGGTCTGAAGGATCTCCGGGCGGGCGCGGTTCAGTTCGTCGAGGAAGAGAACGATGGGCTTCCCGTCCAGCGGGAACCAATAGGGCGGCATGAAGTCGGTCTTGCCGGTCTGCTCGTTCTTGTTGGGGATGCCGATGAGGTCGCCCGGGTCGCTCATCTGGCCCAGGAAGAGCGCCACGACGGGCATTCCCTTGCGGGCGTAGTAGTCGGTGAGGATCTCGGACTTGCCGATACCGTGCTTGCCGACCAGCATCAGGTTGTGGTCGGCGGGAGTCAGGTCGAGGAGCTGAAGCAGTTCGGTTGTATTAACGTTGATGTTCGCCATAGCATTTAATTATACTGCGCACGCGTGCGGTTCTTTCTATGATTTTGGAAAAAATGAAGCGGCCCGCCGGTTGTCACAATCCGGCGGGCCGCCGAGGGGTCTTACGCCGCCGTGGAGTAAGACGCCTCGCCACGTAGCCTCCACTCGTAGTCGCCCCTCGTGATGAGGAAGCACTCCTCGCTCTCCACCGAGCCATAATGGGAATAGACGCACTCCCTAAACTTCTCATCCTGAGGGAAGAAGCCGCATTTGAGCGCCACGCCCCGAGACGCCTCGTTGCCGAGATAGACGTCAATCTCAATCTCTTCGCACCAAGACATACCCTCATCCTCGAAGATGCGCTCCACCAATGTCTCCACCACCTCTGACATATAGCCCTTGCCACGATACTCCGCGGCGAGCCAGTAACCGAACATCACCCTCCCACCGAAGTAGTCGATGGGAATCTGAATGATGCCAATCACCTTGTCGTCTCCACCACGCTCTGTGATGGCGTAGGCGTTACCCCACCAATCCCACATGAATCTCCAAGTCCTTTCAAGCGTCTTAAAGGTGGGAATCCCCGCCATACGACAGATGTAGTCGTCGCTCATCAGAGCGAACACATCCTCCACATCATCCTCCTTAAACCGACGGAGAACCAATCTCTCCGTGGCGATGTAATCAGAAAGGATTCCTTCAAAAAACATCCGATAACCAACAATTTAAGTGAAACAAAAACCTGCCCGATCCGCGCCGGGCCTAGATATGTACTCCGGACTGGCCGGTTTATTTCAAGTCGTTTCGACTTTTTTCCTTCGATGGTTGTAGTCGCCTAGGCGGCCGCCCGGACGAACTCCTGAAGCTTTTTCTTCATCCGATGTACCTCGAGCGTGACGTTGTCGACGGAAATGTCCAAGCGAGAGGCGATTTCCGGATAAGTGAGTTCGTCGTGGAGGTAGCCGAAGATGAGTTGATGGCGAGGTTTGAGCCGATTGACGGCCTTCTCCAGAAGGGCGTCCTTCTCTTCTTCGAGGAGCGGAGAATCCGCCCTCCAATCGTCCTCGAGGAGGTCGGAGACCCCCGTAGCGTCGATGTCGCAGAAACGTGCGCGAGCCTTGTCGACCCCCTTGACGAAGTCATAGACCACGCGTGAGGCGATGCGACTCACGTAGGTCTGGAGAGAGGCCCTGGCGGGGTCGAAGGCCCCGCGGGTGTAGAAACGCTCGATGGTCATGCTGACCATCTCGTCGATGTCGTCTTGGCAGAAATGACGCCCAAGGGAAGCAAGGCGCGCCATGATAGCCTTGCGGGCGGAGGTGATGATAAAAGTGTCGTTCATGAGAAACTTTTTACCGTGTTAAACAATCAATGCTCACGATCGCGTGATGTACCACCGTGGCCGAGGCTCGGTTGGTGTCCTCTCGTGCAAAGGATCTCTAGGATTCTCTCGAATCCCGTCGGGCACGCATTCCCGACTTTTCAATTATTATATACCGACTATGCGGTAAATAATTTCAATGTAATTGTAAATTTTCTCAACGACTATATTAGATCTTCACTCTCACGGCTCTTAATATCTCAACCATTGCCCAGGTATCCTGCTGGCAATAGGTCTTAAGGGCGTCCTGGCGCGCGGCTTTGGTCTTCATGACGCCGAAGGTGGGCGTCGGGGAGTCGTAGCTGAGGTAGGTGATGTATGCCTGCACGCCGTTGCCGACTTTCAAACCTGAGTATGTAAGTGCCGGTACAAGAACGGGCAGGGTCTTCTTGATGGAATAGCTGCCGCTGAGGTCTTTGTGGTAATAGTTGATGGTCTTGGCGCGTTCTTTCCCGAAGGCCGCCAAATAGAAGGACTCTTTCGTCTTCAGCAGGTGGATCAGGTCCGCCGATTTGTCACAGATGGCGAGCAGCTTGTCGCGGTACTCAGGGAACAGTTCCGCGAGCTCTTTCAAGCGCCCGATCTCGAAACTGGTATTCTGCGCGAGCATGGTGCCGCGGAGCGTGCCGTCTTCGTTGAAATCGAAGTGATCTACGATGGCCTTGGCCAAGTCCTTGCGCTCATCATCGTCGCACTCAACATTGAGGAAGATATAATTATCATTCACCTTATGGCATACACCGGGCGCGCGCTCGATGTGAAGCGAGAACTCGAACACGGACTGGCGATAGGGATTCTCGCCGTCAAAACGAGGCAGCGGGCAGGGGAAGGTCTCGAAGTCGAGATGGTAGATGGGATACTCGAGCTGGTCAAACCAGTACCGCATCTTTTCCTTATCCACGTGCTCCACACCGTTGTCATAGCAGTCCCGCTGGATTCTGTGATTCTCTCTTTCTAGCCAGGTTTCAGGTACATCGTCAAACTTGTAAAGACCCTTATTGATCAACTGATACTTGTCCTCGATGCTGCCGGCCGTGAAACCGCGGAAACTTAGATACTTGTTCGCCGAGTTGTAATCCGGCACGCTGCGGAGCTTCTGGAAGCAATACTCCCAGAACACGCATTGAGTGTTCTTGCCCCATGCGCAAAACTTGCCCACCGGGACTTCCTTGCTTATCGGATGCGGAGTGGAGATATAGCTTTCGAGCGTGGCGATCTCGTTGAGAATGAACGGCTGGTACGCCCGGGTAATCTCATTCATATCCAGGAACGTGACAATCTCCTGACCGTCGATTTCATGGTAGATCCGAACCCCCGTGGCGTCCATAGCCCCATCATACACGTACTCGTTATTGAGTACGGCGAGGTAGTAGTTCACCCGGCGTTTGTCCCCGGCCTCTTTCAGCGCATGGTCAATCACGAATCTCTGGAAAGCAAGGTCGTGGGGATATTTTCCCTCATCCCGGTAACGGTCCAGCAGCAGGCCTTTTTTTGCCTCGTAATTCTTCGCTGCATAGTCCGTCACCGTGCTTGTCGCCGCGTTGAGGCGCCAGATGTTGCCGTTTTTTACGAACAACGGATACTTGGTGCCGCCTCGCCTATCCGAGAACAAGAGGCCGACTTCAGCGTCGGTAAACTTGCTAGTCGTCGTGGCCTTCACCTCGATGATGTTGATTTCGTCATCGTTCTCGTTGTAGATATCGACGTAGCAGCGGTAGACGTGGCCGTGGAGCTCATACTCAAAGAGTTTCTGCTTGTGAACATCCTGGGAATCAGCTACAAAAGTGCCGGTAAAATACTTCCGGGCAACCTTCAGGGCTTCATCCTCCACCTGCTGGTAGTAGGGGAGCAGGGCCTCCAGTTCCGGACTGGGCTTGGCGTCAAAGGACTCCTCATCCTCTTCTCCCTCGGCCGAACCCATTTCGGCGGCCAACTCACGCATCATTTCCTCGCGGCGCTCGTCAATATCACTTTTCCCCGTAGGATTGTATTTCAGGTCCATAGGGAAATACATCGGACAGCGAGTCCAGTTGATAAACCTAGATTTTGAGATGAACATATTAACTCTACAATTACAATCTTTTATTAATACATTAACTTATACCAATACTCTTCGAATTCCTTTCAGGGTCCTATTTCTTTTTGAATAGATTCTTTAAGTCCATGCAGAAGAAATCTTCAAGCGGAAGGCCTTCGGGACCGACGACAAGGGCGGAGGTGACGTGCTCGGCATAACGGTCCCTGAATTCCTCGAAGCCCTTAGTGTCATCGGCACTGCTGCTCTTGACTTCAATGGCCACCAGGGCCTGTCCTTTCTTCAAGACATAATCGCATTCCTTTTTCCTGTCGTTCCGCCAGTAAAGAAGTTCAAAGCCGTCCAGAATGGAACGGTTGGACAGGTATGCGCCGACGGCCGATTCCACCTGCCGTCCCCATTCGGTGGCATCGGTCACCGCCTCTTCAAAGGTGTGAATGCCGTAGCGGTTGCGGAAAGCGCTGTTGTAAACCTGCATCTTGGGAACGGAGTTCTTCTCCTTGATGGGAGACGGGGCGTACTTCTGGAGCGGCCTCACCGTCATCGTCTGGTCCAGGATGTTCAGGTAGTTCTTGATGGTGGGGACGGTCCCGCTGTTCATCGTTCCCTGCATCTTGGTCAGCGACAGTTCCCGGGCCGATTCCAGACAGGCCAGCTCGAAGACCTGCCTGAGCAGGGCTGGATTGCGGATTTCCTCGATCTCCAGAATGTCCCGGGTCAGGATGGGTGTAATGATGGACTCTTCCATCAGGTTCCGCCACCGGTCTTCGTCTTGGATGTCCGGAGCAAGGCCTGGAAAACCGCCGAAGTAGATGTATTGTTGCATCGTGAAACCAAACGCGTCGCGCATCTCCGGCCACTCCCAGAATCCCATCTTGATCGTTTCAAACCGCCCTTCCAGCGATTCACTCAGACCTTTTTCCAGAAGGACACGCGAGGAGCCCAGGAGAATTACCTTCAGGTTGCGCTTCGCGCGCGTGTCGGCGTCCCACTCCTTTTTGACCTGCTCGCTCCAGCCCAGAATCTTCTGAATTTCATCGATGACCAGGATGTGTTCGGCATCGCCGTGAAGGTCCATTCTCATTCTGGCTTCCTGCCAGCGTGCCGGAATCCAGCTTGTGTCATAGCGGTTTACTCCATCGGCGGCGAAGAAGTCATAGGGAACGTCCGTGCCTTCCGTAAACTGGCCCACAAGGGTGGACTTGCCCACTTGGCGCGGCCCCATAATAATCTGTATCCTTCGCCTGGGTTCGGCCATCCGGCTTTTCAGGACGGTGAGATGTTGTCTTTCGTAGAGCATATTTGTAAAACCTGTTTTGCAAATTTATAAAATATATTTTACAAAATCGCAACAAGTTTGAAAGATTTTCAATTCCTGGCGGTGAAAGGATCTTCCGTTCGTCTGGTATATATGAACGATATGAGCAAAACAGAATTTGACCTTCGTATGTCCCGCGGCCACGTCCTTTTTGATAGTGGCGCGGGCCTGCTGCTGGTGGACACCGGCAGCCCTTTGAGTTTCCACGAAAGTGGGCGCATACGCCTGTGCGGCGAAGAATTCCCCGTCCCGACGTCCCTGCCGGGCGCGGACTCGGCCTATGTCAGCGAGAATGTGGGGGAGCCGGTCTCCGGCCTGGTGGGGATGGACATCATCGGCCGGCTGGGGCTCAAGATTGACGTCCCCGGCGGTCGCCTGACCTTCTGCCCTTCCACTGAAGGGATGACCCCCATCCCCTCCGGCACGTCATTCGGCTATGTCTACATGGAAATGAGTCTGGCGGGCCGCCCGGTCCGCGCTCTCTTCGACACGGGCGCCCCGACCTCCTACGTCTCTCCGTCCTTCACGGAAGGTCTCGCGCCCGTCGACCGGGTGACCGATTTCAACCCAATGGTCTCCGGCAACACCTTCGAAACTCCCATCTTCGAGCTCCCGGCCTCGTTTGCCGGCCAGGCCTTCACTTTGCGCGCCGGCCATCTCCCCGACGGGATTCAGATGATGGTCTCCATGCTCGGCGCAGATGCCGTGGTGGGCCTGGAAATCCTCAGCCGCTTCCCGGTCGCGGTCGTCGGGGGAAGGGTTTGGGTATAAGGCGCTTGCCAAATGATACTCCAGAAATCAGAGTCTTACTCCGTAAACTGTTACTAAACAGGCGACCCTTTGATTGAGTGCCTTGCTGCCAGAACGTTCGACGTAATCGACAAGGCGGCTGACGTCCAACTCGTTCTGCATGAAATCCTCGTCCAGGCGCAGTTCCTCCATGTCTTGAACTGTTCGGTAGAATGGATACAAGTACAAGAGGTCCAGGATAGCCTTTTCGGGCGTTGCCATCAGCACGCCGCGGCCATCGGACAAGGTCTTGATTTCATAACCGAAATACATCGACTCCTTGACGTTCTGATAATGGAAGGTGCCAAAAGGATTCCGGAAACTGGCTGTCTTGAGGGTGGAGACACTGGTCAGTTGTATTACTTCCTCCGGGATTATCCCATAGAATGAAAGCGCGCAGTGGAGACTGATATAGGACGGGTTATAGATACGATTGGCTACATAGCGAGAGAACCCCGGAACTTGCTTATACTCCGGGAATGCGTAATACTCGTTGCGGAGTTTTACCAGCAACCCCTTTCGGCACCAACGGGTGAGATTGTTGCGGTCGAAATCCTTCTCCCACAGCAGTACCTGGTTGATGTTGAAACACCCTTGCGGGTACAAGTGACTCCTGAATGATAAATAATCCAAGCAGCAAACTGTTTCTAAAACTCTGCAAATATAATGATTTATAGAAATAAAACAAAATGATTGTAGTACACCCCCGCCATCGCATCAGCGAACTCACGCGCTTCAACTACGATCGACTCACTTGGAGAGTTACGGGGGAGGAGGAGGGCTTTGCAACTGAATCTCAACTGACAAACAATAATGTTTTTTTCACTTTTCCGCTTTGACCGATCCGAACTTTTTGTAACTTTGTGGAAATATGAATTGCTTATGAAGTTGTTCGAAGACATGACTCAAGCTCGGCCATTCATCAAATGGGTTGGAGGGAAGACACAGTTGCTGGATGAGGTTCGCAAATCGCTTCCTCGCGATTTCGCATCCCGTCAGCACATTACGTATGTGGAGCCGTTTGTTGGTGGTGGCGCCGTTATGTTCTGGATTCTTCAAGCATATCCCAACATTGAGAGAGCTGTCATCAACGACATCAATGAAGAACTCATTTGCACCTATCGTGTAATCAAGGATAATGTAGAGGAGCTTATTGGAGAACTTACTCATATTCAAAACGAATATATCCCCCTGAACGCTGAAGACCGCAAGGCATATTTCATGGAGAAGAGAGCCCGTTTTAACACGAAACAAACCACTCCTGTAGAAACGGCCGCACTCTTCATCTTCCTCAATAGGACGTGCTTTAATGGCCTGTACAGGGTTAATTCCAAAGGCGAATTCAATGTTCCTCACGGCAAGTATGCTAATCCACGTATATGCGATGTGGACAATCTCCGTGCTTGCTCTAATGTACTGCAGAGGGTAGAGATTCTTTGCGGAGATTTTGCTGAAACTGGTCGCTATGCTGGTCCCGACACTCTCTTCTATTTTGACCCTCCTTATAAACCCATTACAGAGACTTCATCGTTCACTTCATATTCAAAGGAGGGCTTTGATGATAAGGAACAGTTGAGGCTTCGTGACTTCTGTGACCAAATTAGTAAGGAGAAAGCTCTCTTCGTGGCCAGCAATTCTGACCCGAAGGACGTGAATCCTAAAGAGAATTTCTTCGACACCATATACCAACACTTCGTCATCAAAAGAGTATCCGCCGCCAGAATGATTAACTCTGACGCCTCCGGCCGTGGTGCCATCTCTGAATTGATGATTTCTAACGTAGTTAACGCGTAAGTATGAGAGATTTTATGACTTGGTTGGCGGGCTTCCGCTCCGCCATAGCTGGCTATAAGTATTACACCGACTTTGAGAAGATTTACAAGAATGTAGACGCCATCAAGGTTGAGCTCAACATCATGAATTCCCTAATTGGGTGCCAAGACATCGAGAAGGAATTCGTGGCGCTGTACAGGCGCTATCCGGAGATCCTGAAGTGCATCCCCATCCTGCTGGCCAAGCGTGAATCTGACATCCTTACAGTGGACTTTGACGGCGAACACGTTTGGAACTTCAAGCGGGCCAATTACCATATCGAGGAATACGTGGTATTCATGCGTGAGACCGGATTGTTCGACCTCATGCAGCAGAAGCACATCCACAACTTGGTGGACTACGTTACCGGCGTGGAAACCGGCTTGGATTCTAACGCTCGTAAAAACCGTGGTGGCCATGTCATGGAAGACTTGGTGGAAGGGTATCTTGTCAAGGCGGGCCTGGTCAAGGACAAAACCTACTTCAAGGAGATGTACATCCACGAGATTGAACAGAAATGGGACATCGACCTGTCCTGCATCTCCAATAAAGGCGGCACTGAAAAGCGCTTTGACTTCGTCATCAAGCGCCCCAATATGATTTACGGCGTCGAGACCAACTTCTACGCCAGCGGTGGCTCCAAACTGAACGAGACGGCCCGTAGTTATAAGACCATAGCACTGGAGACCAAGAACCATCCCAAGTTCAGATTCGTATGGATTACCGATGGGCAGGGCTGGGGTTCTGCCCGGAACAACCTGAAAGAGACCTTCGACGTTCTGGAAAACATGTACAATATCATGGACCTCGATGAAGGCGTGATTGCAACGAGGCTTGTTTAAGGTATTATACTATTTGCTATGACTGACAACAAAATAGAGTATCCTTCAATGACTTCTAATGGGAAGGAACCGCTTGCGGTGATTCCTATCAATGGGACATATCTGCTTGGCGTTTATCCAGGTAATCTCTCAAAGTTTGACATTTTGTTGAGGTATCGTCAAAAAGATGGCGATACGTGGGGCAACTTACGCACACCAAAACATATTCATTGGGCCGTCGATGTTCTAATTAAGCATTATAGCGAACCTAAAGAAACGGATCAGTTGCTTGACTACCTCATAGGCGTTTGGGAAAGTACCACTCCTATCTATGGACCTAAAGACCTTGATGCTCTTCTTGACACAGATGCACTTTTATCCGAAGTAAACGAAGAAGCGGCCAGCTATCCAATGCTTGCAGACAAAGGAGAGTATAGCGTTAAATTCTTGATACTAATCGCTAAGCTTCTAATGGTTCAAGAAAAAACCAATCGTAATGATGCCTATATGTTTGGACGACTCTTGGAGCAACTGAAGGCCCATAAAGACATCTTTAAGATAGTTTCCACTGCTACATTTAACCACAGATGATAACCCCCTTTCACAAGTCCACGGACAAAAACTTCACGCTCCTTCAGGGAGATTGTGTCGAACTTCTGAACTCATTCGATTTCAAGTTCGATATGATTTTTGCCGATCCACCGTATCATTTATCGAACGGTGGTATA
>JAEEGI010026083.1_pt1 | contig 11278 bp, 14 predicted proteins | sample 8958751 | NCBI WGS metagenome assembly JAEEGI01 (sample SAMN16246545, study PRJNA631951) | gut metagenome | biome: gut microbiome; feature: rumen; material: KS-attached | host: Bos | place: Iran: Karaj | collected 2018-10 | reverse complement strand
GTGTGGTTATACCGTTTTTATAATGGTAACCCATCTTCAGATAGAACGGCACGCCGGTTATCGAAGCAGGTATCTCTATGCGCTTTGCACGAATGAAATATTCATCCTTTTCGAGCACTTCAACGATCGACCGTCCAACACCTTTTCCCTGATATTCGGGAAGCACAAAGATCGTAAATAGGCTGCTCTCATCTTCCTTGCCCCAATATGGTCCGATGGCACCGCACCCGATTATCTTCCCTTCATCACAGGCAACATAGAAATGGGTCCATGAAGCTCTTTGCAAGACTGCTTCAGGAGTCTCAGAAGCAATAAGTTCATCCATCAGTTCCACAGGATAATCCTTGGTATTGGATATCCTGATAGTTGTTCTGATAACCTCTGATACCGCTTGTGCATCTTCATCTTTGAATCTTCTGATCTCCATTCTCATGTCCTCCTTAGAAAATAATAAAGGCCACTTATCTCGTGATAAATGGCCTTGGTGTAACTGAATTAAATAACGGATTATCTTAGAGCAACAACAATGCCATACGACTTAAAGTCATAAGTTAACTTGCGCATATACATTGTTGTCATGTTATTAAGCATTGATCCTGTCTCCTTGTTTGAGGGCTATATTATTACCACGATCGCGAAAAGTCAATCAGCCTGTCCGCAATACTGTTATGTAAGGATAAGCTTTCTGACAGCTTCCGCAAAGTCCTTTGTTTTGCCTGAATCAAGCAGATAAATGACCTTGTTCCTTCGCAGATAATTATATCATGTCCGGTTCCCGTTCACTCCACATACATGACCGTCTCAAGTTCATCAAATCCGTAGTGTCTGAATGATATCCTGTAGTCAGGATGCATCTTGAGAACAAGGTCTGCCAACGCAACAAAATCTTCGTACTTATGGTAAACGGAGATCGCCATTCTCGGACGGTTCTCCATAATGAGTTTGCGTGCACCGAGGAGCGCTTCGTACTCCGCGCCTTCGATATCCATCTTTATGAAAGTGATTCTCTTGCCTGCAAGCACGTCATCAAGAGCTACAGTCTCGATCTCTTCAACGCCTTCGAAATTCCTCTTCTCAGCCTCTTCCCTGCTTATAATGCAGGAAGTCTCGAAAGCCTCTGATGCAAAGTAAACCTTCTTATTCACATCTGCAGTACCGTAAGGATAGAGGTCGCATTTGCCGAGCGGTGCAAGGATCTCCTTAGCTCTGGCAAAATTCTTCGGATCAGCTTCAAACGAATAGATATGTTCAAATCCTTTATGACCGCACCAGCCTGCAAAGTTGTAACAGGTGGCTCCGTCAAAGCATCCGCAGTCTACGAATACTTCATTTTCCTTGGCTTCGAAAAAGTCGAAATACTGTCCCTGATTGTTGCGCCAGTCGAAAATACCTGAGCAGATATTCTTTTCGCTTATTCCGATATCCTCCATAAGGCGCTTCTTAACGTCGTCTGCTGCAGACTTAACAGAGTAAGAGATAACGAATGTCTTATCGCCATAAAGAGCTTTATTCTCACTGAGTTCTTTCTCGGTAATGACTCTGATCCCGGTCTCTTTATCAACAGGGCCTTTGCTCTCGTCAGGATCAATGAAGCAGTCGACCTTCACGCCGAAGTGCTTAAATCTTCCGGCGAGATAATGTCCCGCACGGCCTGCGCCATAGATAAGGCAGTGCGCGCCTTTTTGGATCTTCTCAACATATACCTGCATGTCGCTGCTGAGATTCCTGTACTTTGATTCAAGTCCGGTTATATAACCCACGTCTCCCGTTTTGGCATACATCATCCGGGCTTCGAAGACCTTCTTTGAGATCTCATCGTTAAGATGTTCGTATACATTCCGTGCCATCTCCGGAAAATCAGCATTAATGCTGCCTGATCCTCTGAGTGCTTTCTGCTTGTCAGCTGCCTCATCCGATCCGAATTCCACCCGCTTATCTGCTATGCTCATTTCTTTATCCTCTTTCGAAAGTGTCTGCTGATTATTTTACAGCTTCTGAATTATATTGATAATGGCCGATGTCTTCGCATTAAAAGATGTCCAGCCTCATCTGCCTGTCGATCCAACTCCTCTGGTCAGCTTCATGTATGATATCTTCCGGATTCAGATTGCCGAGCAAAAAGGGCGACTTTGGATCGTGCTTTCTCATGTTCTCCTTAACAAGATCAGGATCGGTATTTGCGTAGCAGTATCTGCAGAGATGTCCGCATGTATCGTAAGCGCCGATGTCTGTTCCAAGAAGACACGCGCATTCGCCGTTCCTCTGATTCTTTCCTCTCTTAGGCACAGCAAGATTGCTGTGAAGCGCGGTCTCATAAGTCTTCACAGTCATGCATCCGGAGCAGTCTGCACCGTAAGGCGCAAGGCTCGTTCCTTCCGCGCATGGTCTTATAGTCATGCCGTAATTACCTGCGATCTCAATGAACGCTTTGCCGATCGTCATCTTATCCTGATGAGATACCGCCCGTGCCTGCGGGAAATTCTTCTCAACCTTCTTATAGATGTCGATAAAACTGATTACGCATATCTTCGTATATCCGGAAAGATTCTTTGCCATCTCTTCGAACTTACCGATATGCCATTGGACGGAATGTTGACTGTCAACAAGTATCGGATCGTAACGCCAGCCGATGCTGTCAACACCGACACGGTCAGATAATCTCTTGAAGTCTTCCATTACTTTCTGTTTGTCCGGGACATTGGGCTCTATGTCTTTCTCGTAGGGCGTTATGGTGACGAACCAGTACTGTCCGTAGGGAGCAAGATGATCCATCTTGTCCAGCATAGGAGAAGGGTTCTTGGTGCAGAAAGATATGAGGTCGACAACATCAGGTGACAGGCTGTACCTGGTCACCTGAATGGGATTGTACGGATTTCTAACGAGGACAAAACCTGCTTTTATCCTGTTTATAAACCATTCGGAATAGAAAGCCGGAATGTCCGTCCTCATTCCTGTCTGAATTATCACTTAAGTCTCTCCTTTGAGATCTTCTAATACTTCTCCGATGTCGCCTTCGATCAGGATGGCCTTATCTTCGATCTGCTCCGGGCATACCGCCTCATCGAAATTAATGCAGGCATATATAGCCTTCGGGTTATCGAAAGTCCTTTGCCAGAAAGGATACTTGATGATGACAGGCGTGTTGTATCCGACACCTAACTCAAGATATAACACTTTTCCTTTGTGAGTCTTATTGAATTCGTCGTAACGCCCGGCAGCCTTGTGCCAGCCCTCATCTTCGACGAATCTGTCATCCGACCTGAGATTCATTGTCAGAGGCTTGCCGCAGTTAGGACACTTCGGGATGAGCTCTGACGGTATCTTCATTTCTGACTGCTTCTCATACATCCCGCGGATCATTTCCTCGTTGTCGTAAGTTACTTGCTGACAGGGTTCACTGCACTGGAAAAGCCCGTAATCTCCCTGAGTATAAAACAGTCTGTCCTTATCGAATCCGGCCTTCTGGAAACAGTGGTCGACATTGGTCGTGATGACAAAATAATCCTTGTCTTTAACATGCTCTAAAAGCGCTTCATATACCGGCTTTGGAGCATCCATGTAACGGTTGATATAGATATATCTCGACCAGTATGCCCACATCTCCTCCGGTGTCGGATACGGATAGAATCCGCCTGAATACATATCCTTGAAGCCATACTTTTCGCTGAAATCAGAGAAGTATCTGTCGAATCTTTCTCCGCTGTAAGTAAAGCCCGCAGAAGTGGACATGCCTGCGCCTGCGCCGATGATCACTGCATCAGCTTCATCAAGTGCGCTCTTAAGCCTTTTTATCTTATCCGAGTAGTCTTCTGTAGATCTCATGATCGATATCCTTCCAAACATTAAATATCACGTCGATGCTTCTGTTATCCTTTCGAAAATCCTGAACAGTCTCAACTGCGATCTCTGCTGCCCTTTGGTTAGGAAAATGGAATACACCCGTTGATATGCAACAGAAAGCGATGCTCGTAATCCCGTTCTCCACAGCTGTGTCGAGACAGGATACATAGCAGGACCTGAGCAGATCTTCGTCATCTTTAGTCAAGGCACCTGATACGATCGGACCCACAGTGTGGATAACGAATCTGCTCGGAAGATTAAATGCCGGTGTGATCTTCGCAAGGCCTGTCTGTTCCTCGTGCCCCTGCGTTCTGATAATGTCCGCGCACGCATTCCTGAGGCGGATCCCCGCGAACGTATGGATGCAGTTATCAATGCATGTGTGGCACGGAGAATAACACCCGGTAAGCCCTGAGTTTGCTGCATTTACTATCGCATCACATTTCAGCGTCGTGATATCGCCCTGCCAGATGTAAATGCCTTCTCTGACAGGCTCCAGATCCCTGTAATCGGTGATCCCTTTCCGGAAGAGCTCTTCTTTAAGGTATTCGTCCTGTACTTCAAGAAATTCTTCAGAGATCCCTGCAGGCGGCCTTACGTTGAACAGCCCGCGCAAAAGTCTCTTCTGCTCCTCAACATTGTCAGGAACAGAAAACTCTTCCTTATCCGGACGCTCCTCTATCAGCTGTCTTATCAGGTAAATCCTTTTCGCATTCTGATCCATATAGAACGCTCCGTTGAACGTTGCTGTTATTCATTTCCTGACCTCAATAAAATATTATTTATTATACTTCATAACCGGCCGGATAAAGAATATCGCTTAACGGTGCTTATGACACGGATTCATATATGTCAGCAGGATCGAGCAAAACGTCCTCTTCTTCCAGATCTTCCTCAGGCTTTGCGCGGTAGTACTTTCCATTCACCATGACAAACACCTTGCCGTCGGTACCTTTATTGACTGCGCTGATAAAGACATTATCTTCAAATACATCGACCCTGCCGATCCATTTGCCAAGCTCGTTATCTTCTGCCGTCTGATCCAGTACGACATACTCTTCATCTCCGCAGGAGACCGTGATCGTATCAGAAACTTCTGCAGTATATTTCTCTGCTCCGGCATATTCTGCGGCCAGCTTGCGCACACCGCATCCGGAGACGCACAAAAGGACCAATGTTGTAAGTAATCCGTATTTAAGTATTTTCATTTTCTTCTTCCTTCCCAGCGGTTAAACCAGACAGTAAAAACTGTTACCGCTAATAAAATTATCAGTACACAACTTCCCCAGAACGGGAGATTGGCATTCCATGTTCTGCTTATGACATCGCTTTTCCATTCCATCGTCCATGCAGTGGGAAGATATCTCCAAAGTCCTGCAATACTGATATTGCTGTACATCACTGACTGCAGGAGCTCAAGCGTTGCGAAGAACATGGAAAGAGCCACGCCGAACTTAAGATTCATCCACAGATGGAAAACGATGCTCAGCAGCGAGAGAACTATTTCGCCGGCTCCGAATAAGAAGATCTGTAAGCCTGTCATCTGAATGCCCGACTGAATGCCTGATATCAGGAAAACCAGTGCAAGACGCAGGCTCTCGATTCCCCATACAATCGAGACAAGAGTCATGAACATTCCGGTCCGGTTCTTTACCGAGAGCAGTCCGTACATATTGGCCATCTGCTCTTCCGGATTTATCAGGAAAAACACGGTAAGGCCATGAAGCAACGGCAGGGCGGCTCCGTAGACTTCGAAAAGAAGCTTCATCCGGTCATCTGCGGGCTTTCCTGAATAGAGCGAATTGTATAACAGGAACACGGCAAGTATACCGATCGTGGATATTATCAGATACCAGACAAAAGGTGTTCTCTTAAGCTTTATCAATTGCGCATGCATCATTTTCTTCTTACCTTCTTCTCGGGATAGCCCTTTGCAAAGAGCAGGGATTCAACAGCAGAAAGGCCTGTGAATGCGGCAACCGATGTCAGGAGCGCGACTGTCACAACATAATTAAAGCCTGCAGCTTCAATATAATTTCCTGAGATCTCAATGCCTGCCAATGCCTCGATTGCCTTAGGTCCGTAGCAGTACGGGCACAGTACCCAGAACGGCGTTCCTGCGATAAAAGGCGGCAGAGCGATATTGCAGATAACATTAACCGCCATCAGGATGTATATGTTAAAGCGGCGCGAAAGGATCAGGCATGCAGGTATCATCCACAAGCTGCATACGAACAGTACGGCAAATGATCCGGCCGTCTCAAGTACGCTGATCCGCATCGGTCCCACAAACGGGCTAGATACCGCCAGTACGATCGCCATTACCAGATACACCCAAAAAAGCCTGATCGCGATGGCTGCTATTCCCGCATTTCGAAAACGGAACAGATCGACCGGATAGGTATAGATCATCTTATCGTTTCCCGACTTCTTGTTCCGGCGTTCGTGCTCAGCGCAGAACAACGCTGCCAATGCAGGCATCATGAACGTGCACCACCAGTAGATCCCGAAGCTCTGGATATTTCCCGCGCCCGCGATCAGTACGCACATCAGGATGTTGATGACCGGAGCCAGGGCAATGAAATACGTCAGTACCGTTCTTCTGGTCTTAATGGATTCAGCAATTATGTAATTCATCCTGCCATCCTCCTGTTCTTTGTGTGCTCCATGAAAATGGCGTTCAGATCGTCCCCTTGGCTGATCGGGCCCTGATATACGACGTGGCCCTCCGAGATGATCCCGACGCTGTCTGCGATCATATGGACCTCGCTGAGGATATGGCTCGACATGATCACCGATATGCCGCCGTCAGAGAGCTCTCTTAAGAGTTCCCTTAATTCCTCAATGCCGTACGGATCGAGGCCGTTTGTCGGCTCATCAAGGATCAGGAGCTTCGGATCATTTAATAACGCGAGCGCGAGCCCTAATCTCTGCTTCATTCCCAGAGAGAAGTCCCCGGCCTTCTTCCGTCCTGTGCCGGCAATGCCTGCAATGTCCAGCTTTCCGCTGATCCTGTCTTTGGGGATATTCAGCAGCTTTGCCTTCACAAGCATGTTCTCGTAAGCTGTCAGGTTCGGATATATAGGCGGCATCTCGATCAATGCGCCGATATCAGAGAGCGCCTCCCTGCTCCAGGGCTTGCCGTCGAAATATATTATTCCGTCCGTCGGCCTTGCAATGCCCGTGATCATCTTGAGGATCGTGGATTTGCCCGCACCGTTCGGACCCAGGAGCCCGTAAACCTTTCCTTCGGGTATCTCCAGGTTCACATCCTCTACAGCGGTAAATCCGCGGTACTTCTTTGTTAAATTTTCTGTTTGTAAGATCATATGGTTTTCCTCCTATCCGGCCATATCCTAAAACCCAATTTTTAAGATTCCTTAAAGATTTGGAGAAATTGGCGAAATACTATCTTGAGGCGGACAGCGGCTGGAACTGCAAAGCCCCGGATCGTACGTTTTTCGATGTCAAAAGCGCACGAAAAAAGGCTTTGCTCCGAGCAAAGCCTCAGATCGTACGTTTTTCACCCCTGAAAAGGTACGATTTTACCTTTTGCAAATCGCACGGCTTATCAAGCATAAAAAAGGCGCCTCATTTTCGAGACACCCGCGTGAAAAATAAAATAAACAGTTATTCCAATACCATCCTAACTTCCGCACCACCGTCTTGGCAGTTGGATATCGTGAGGCTGCCGTTGTGAAGCTTTGCGGTGTTCCCGGCCATGTAAAGTCCGATGCCGTAATGCTTTTTGCTGCTGCGGCTCGCTTCGCCCATCTTAAAAAGGCCCACGCCGGACTTCAAAAACTCAGCAGGGAAACCCTCTCCGTGATCGCGTACGGTAATGGTAAGGGTGCGGTCCGTGCAATCGGCAGAAAGCTCTACAACGCCATCTTCAGGACTGTAATCGATGGCGTTTGAGATCAGGTTCATGACCGCGCGTTCGATGCGGTCTTTGTCGCCGGAGTAAGCCGGATCAGAGAGCCGGTAACGCGTCTCAAGGCGGACTTTCCTGTTCTCGCAGAGCACGAGTGCCTTGTTCTCGATATTCTCAAAAAAGCTCTTCAGTTCGACAGGGGCGCGCTTGATCTCCACCTCGCCGGTGTTCCTGGCCATATCCACGAGGATGCCGATGTAATCCTCGCTGTGCTTGACTTCGGCGATGGAGGCTTCGATCATCTGACGCTGGTCATCGGTAATGTCGGTCTCAGACAGGAGGTCCAGGTTGCCGAGGATGACGGTAAGGGGTGTCTTGAGGTCGTGCGCAAGAGCTGCGATCTGCGCACGCTGATCTCTTTGCGCCTGCCACTCGCGGCCTAAGGAATCTGCCAGTTCGTCCTTCATCTTAAGGAAGGAGTCCTCAACGCGCTGCACTTCCGTGATAGAGGAAGGTGCGATATTTACGTCGAGATTATCAATGGAGATCTTCTCAGCCGCCTCGCCCAGAGGACGGAGCTCTTTCTGGAAGAGCTTTGCCATGCGGCGGACATTAAGGATAACTATCAGGAGTACCATTATAAATGCCAGAATAGCCAGAACGTATTCCGGGCTGATGAAATAGCGGTTCAAGGAACCTGAAGGATAGCTCGAACGCATATAGTATTCCAGATAAAGCGTTCCGTCCGGAAAGGCCTTCTTGATATAGTAGCTTTGGCCGAACACCAGGCCGCCGCGGGGCTCCTCGCGGAGAGGTTTGCCGACTGACCATGAGCGGTTCGAACGGGTTACAATGCCGCTGTCATCAGTCAGATAATACGTAACAAAATCGCCGATCTCCGGGATGACATCCCTTGCATAATCCTGCTCCCCGGCCGTTTCCATGACGGACTTGGCATACTGCTCGGAATAATTCGCCGGGATTATGAATCCGAAGTACATTGCGGTGATGAACAGCACAGCTAACAATGCCCCGCCGATAAGCATTTCGAGGCCTATGCGGAGAATAAATCCGGTGAATATGCGGCGTAATGACTTCTGCTTTACTCCCATTTATATCCCGTCCCCCAGACTGTCGTGATCGGCTGTATTCCTGCCTTGTCGAGCTTTGTACGGATATTTGCGATATGTGTGGAGATGGTCGTGCTGTCGCTTTCCTTGTCCATGCCGAAGACTTCCTCGAAAATCTGCTCCCTCGTGAAGACCATGCCCGGATGTTTTGCAAGGAATTCGCAGATGCTGAATTCTGTCTTGGTCAGCGGGATCTCTGTGTCAGATGCCAGAAGACGCTTTGCATCAAGGTCCAGACTGCAGCTTTCAAAGTTCAGGAAATGCGTTTTCTCACGGTGCTCACGCCTCAGGTGCGCATTTACGCGCGCCCTGAGTTCAGCCACACGGAAAGGCTTGATAATATAATCGTCGGCGCCGATCTCAAGCCCGTGAGTAATGTCTTCTTCCAATATCTTTGCACTCAGGAATATGATCGGAATATCAACCTTGTTGCGGATCCTCTCACAGAACTCATAACCGTCTTCACCGGGCATCATGATATCGAGCAGCGCCAGATCGTAGTAATTGATATTCCTGATATCTATCTCATCCGTGGAATTAAATCCGGACACCCTGTGTCCGTCAGACTCCAGTGCCCTCTTAATGACCGATACGATCCCGGGTTCATCGTCAACAACTAATATATTTGCCATTCAAGCCTCCTGTATCCCCATGCCAAGAGTCTGCCTCTCTTATTTGCCGAAGCCGCTCAGATCCTTTATGACCTCTCCTGCGATTATGAGGCCGACGACAGAGGGAACAAATGCAGTAGAACCCGGTATGGATCTTCTCTGGGTGCCTTCCCGCTCAGCGCCGGGCTGACAGGCGCAATCTGCACTGTCATTTGCGGCCATGTCTTCTATGGGACGCATAGGCTCTTCCTTCGAGTAGACAACCTTGAGAGACTTGATGCCTCTCTTCCTGCATTCGCGGCGCATGACCTTAGCCAGAGGGCATATCGATGTCTTGTAGATATCGGCTACTTCAAAGGCCGTAGGATCGAGCTTGTTGCCTGCTCCCATGCTGCTGATTATGGGCGTACCGGTCTTATCGGCCTGCATTACGAGCTCTAACTTGCCTGTCACTGTATCGATCGCATCGATCACGTAATCGTAGTCTGCGAAATTAAACTGTCCGGCGGTATCAGGCATATAGAATGTCTTGTAAGTGCGGACGACGCAGTCAGGATTGATGTCGTGAACGCGCTCTTCTGCGACATCCACCTTATTTTTCCCGACGGTCCTGTGCGTTGCGATTATCTGACGGTTAATATTTGAAAGGCATACTTTGTCATCATCGATCAGATCCAGAGCGCCAATGCCGCTCCTGGCCAAAGCCTCTACGGCATATCCTCCGACACCTCCGATGCCGAACACTGCAACACGGGCATCTTTAAGCTTATCCATGCCCTCATGCCCAAGAAGCAAACGTGTTCTGGAAAACTGATCAAGCATTATTTTCTTCTCCATCACAAAGTATTATCAATTCCGGTCACAATAATTAATTCTGGTTCGGCAAAGTCGAGAAAAGGAGTGCCGAGATCATCAGGAACATGAAGATGAAATAGATCGCATAAAAGACCGTCATTCCTATCCCGCCGAAGAACGCACCTTTGCTTAAGACAGCGCACGTCTTGATCTTCGGAGTATGCATTCCGCCTGAAGCAACATATTCTTCTATCGCTTTGTGATTGCCCGTGCCAAGGAAAATGGCAACTATGCTTGCAATAGGAAACATAGTACAGACAATTCCTATAATCGCTTTCTTCAAGAAGCCTGACGCCTTCTCTTCATACTGAGGATCGATATACACATTAGATTCCATATAAGCCTCCAATTAACACTCAGACCGTCCCTTATAGCGGCCTTTTAACTTACAAAACATAATAGCAAATCATGTTTGCTAATTGCACAACTGCCATTGTTTTGCCTCATTAGCCCTGCCGCTCTCTTCCGGCGTTTCACGCGTTATGACGATTTCTTTAACAGAGCCGCTTATTATTTCCGGGTGCGCGAAGATCTCACCCATAAACTCAATGAATGATTCTTCCTTGAATTCTTTTGTCAACGTAATTAAATGCATATGTTTTCGATTACCGGGTCAAGGCACTCCGCCAAAGAAGGCCGCCAGGAAAAAGTATATTATAGGGATCACGCTGTCGAAGGTCGAAATAAAGCCCAATACGCTGAACGGAGTATTATTCCGTTTGCACGCCATGACAGTTCCGATTATCGACATTGCCAGCCCCGCTGTAATAGTAAAACAAACGCCATAAAATATCAGCAGCTTTATGAAAACATGAAGGTCGGCCAGATTCCATCTGTAATCCCAATTGCTGTCAAAAAGCAAAGCCACTTTCCACACAAAACTGATTATTAGCGGAGCTAAGACCAGTATTTTGAGTACTAGCGGAGCTTTGCGGGCCTGCTTCTCCCCAACAGCTTTCTGCGCGTCA
>JAEEGI010026082.1_pt1 | contig 11278 bp, 7 predicted proteins | sample 8958751 | NCBI WGS metagenome assembly JAEEGI01 (sample SAMN16246545, study PRJNA631951) | gut metagenome | biome: gut microbiome; feature: rumen; material: KS-attached | host: Bos | place: Iran: Karaj | collected 2018-10 | reverse complement strand
TCTCAGTTCGGATCGGAGTCTGCAACTCGACTCCGTGAAGTTGGATTCGCTAGTAATCGCGCATCAGCCATGGCGCGGTGAATACGTTCCCGGGCCTTGTACACACCGCCCGTCAAGCCATGAAAGCCGGGGGTGCTTGAAGTCCGTGACCGAGAGGAGCGGCCTAGGGCAAAACTGGTAATTGGGGCTAAGTCGTAACAAGGTAGCCGTACCGGAAGGTGTGGCTGGAACACCTCCTTTTTGGAGTTGGAAACTGTAACGAGTTCTGCTCAGCTTGCTTGTACAAATCTTCCTTACTTTATATAAATAGTCTCTTAGCTCAGTTGGTTAGAGCGCTACACTGATAATGTAGAGGTCACTGGTTCAACTCCAGTAGGGACTACTTTTTTTATGTCCATATATCTGGGGGTATAGCTCAGTTGGCTAGAGCACCTGCCCTGCAAGCAGGGGGTCGTCGGTTCGACTCCGACTATCTCCACAAATAAATAATCCAGGCCTTTGCCTGGATTATTTATTTGTGGAGACCTGACGAGGCCTATGCCTCGTCCTTTTTTATGCCCCACCCCTTACCCCTCCCGTGGGGAGGGGCCGCGGCAGAAGCCGCGGACGCTTCGCGTGAAAGAGTACACGTTTCTATGTGTGTTTTTTGTATCTTCGCATTTACAATGGGTACTGTTATGAATGGAAAGGTTTTGTCACTGGTGGTTTTTGCGGGTGTTATGTTGTCGCTGCTGGCGGGATGCGGAGAGGAGGAGCCCGGGCAGGGAGGGATTGAGCTGGTGGATGTGGAGGGGCATGTTCCGGTAGAGTTGAAGGCGGATGGGATTTCGGCAGTGCTTGGGGGAGCGTCGACGTTTTATGTGACGAGGCCGGGAGAGACTGATTTTTCTTCGGTCGACCTGGCTTTTACGACGGATGCCACGATTATCCTGATGGGTGATCAGAAGGTGGGGCCTGTCCTTACGGGCGTGAACCTGAATCAGCCGGTCAAGTTCCGGTTCTTTTTGAAGGGGTTGTATCAGGATTATACGGTTGTCGCCCGGAATTCGGGCCTGCCGATCGTCCGCATTGAAACACCGGAGCACCGCGGCATCACGAGCAAGGATGTATGGCTGGAAGGAGCAACGATGCAGATCGTGACACCGGAAGGCGAAGAACTCTATCGGGGTAGTACGGATATCCGTGGACGCGGCAATTCCACCTGGGGCTATCCCAAGAAACCGTATGCTCTTCGACTGGCGAAGAAAGCGGAATTGCTTTCGATGCCTTCGCACAAGCGCTGGATCCTGCTTGCGAACTGGAAAGACCGGACGATCCTGCGCAATGACGCCGCTTTCTGGCTGTCGCGGGAGGCGGGTCTTCCATATACTGTGCGCGGGCAGTTTGTCGAGCTGGTCCTCAATGGAAAACACCAGGGAAACTATTACCTGTGCGAGCAGATCAAGATCGATAAGGAGCGGGTGGCTGTCGACAAGATGTCGGCCGGAGAGACCGATCCGGAGATGATTACGGGCGGCTATCTGCTGGAACTCGATACGTATTATGACGAGCCGTTGAAGTTCAGGTTCCCGGACCGGTTCAACCTCCCGTGGATGGTCAAGGAGCCGGACGAAGAAGACATTTCGTCTGCGGCCTTCAATTATATCCAGGATTGGATCGGGGCGTTGGAATCCCTTCTGAAGGACAATGCGAAAATCCAGGCGCACGCCTATGAGGAATTTCTGGACGTGGATACGGCGATAGACTTTCTCATAGTCCAGGAACTGACCGGGAACAACGATTTCTTCAACACCTGGCCCTCGGACGGCCCTCATAGCGTATATATGTACAAGGCACGGAACGGTAAACTGTATTCCGGTCCGGTCTGGGACTTCGATTTCCATACCTTCTATCCCGGCGGTTCCCGCACTTGGGTGGGTGCGGATAAAACAATGTTTTATCCCGCGCTGCGGAAAGATCCGAAATTCCGGGCGCGACTGGTGGAGCGCTGGAACGCCCGCAAGTCGGCCTTGAAAAAGCTGCCCGACTATATCGACAGCCAGGCCGACTACCTGCGCGTCTCGGAGTCCGTCAACCAGCAGATGTGGCCCATCAGCAACCGCGAGAACGGGGACGAGACGATGACTTTCCAGCAAGCTGTCGACCGGATGAAGAAATCCTTCCTTGACAAATGGGAATGGATGGACGAGAATATCGGCAAATGACCCTTAGTCGGTTTTCATATTGGACGTGCCTTCCCAGTCGGTGCTGAAGCGGTAACCGTTGGATAGTTCGAAGTCGGCGTGGATGCGGTATTTGGAGAAACCGAGGTTATCCACCCGCAGGAGGCCGCGGGTGAGGGTTACGTTGCCGGGATCGCCCCAGTCGGCAAGGTGGATACTGGGCGTTCCGTCTTCAGACGCAAAGACCAGATAACCGTCTTCGTTGTTGTTGACATAGACGCCGACGTAGGCCCAGCCTTCGATGGGTTTGGTGAAGTCGAGTTCCTGGCCGAGCTGACCGGCTTGCACCCAGACGTCGAATTTCTGGAGATCCCCGTTCGGATCATTGTGGATCAGGATGATTTCCACTTCCTGGACCGTTGGTTCGCTGCAATAATAGTTGTGGCCGGAGGCATAGTCGATGCCGTAGGATTTGTGGTTTTTCGTGAATTTGTATTGATAGACCGTGAAAATGCTCTGGGCGACGACGTTGCCGCAAGTGGCGGTCACGGCGGCCTTGCCGCCGCCCATGGCCGTTACCTTGCCGTTCTCGTATGTGATGACACTTTTGTTGGCACTGTAAACCAGCAGTTCGTCAAGATTGGTGGCTTCTTCCGGGTAGCATCGGACGGAGACATCGCAGGTCTCACCGACAAACAGCGTTGCGGATTTGGGTTCGATTTCTATAGTTTCCACGGGAATATCCCGGTGGCAGGCTGTCGTCAGCGGCAAGGCCAGAAGGGCGATGGAAAGCGTTTGAACCAGTCGTTTCATTATCGTTTCGAGGGTTTTTGCTAATCAAAGCATTTGTGCGATCAGGACGCCGAGATAATTGCCTACGGCGTAGCCGATGATGCCGATGGAGATGCCGGTCAGGATGACGCGGCGGTTTTTCATTGATTCGGCAATCATCGGGACGAAGAGGGGCGAGTTGACCATCGCTACCGAAGTGATGACCGTCGTGTCGGCATCGATCTTGAAAAACCTGCCCAGGATGACCTGCAGGGTGAGGGACCCGAATATGGCGAAGGTGATGTAGAGCAGGAGCCAGAGTCCTTCGTGGAAGTCGAGGCTGCGGATATCGACCATCGAGGCGACCACGAGGCTGAAGATCAGCACCAGATACATACCCGCGTCATAGCTTTTCTCCCATTTCTTCACGGCCGGCAGGAAAGATGCCGCAATCGAGAGCGTGGTCAGCGTAAGGATCAGCACGATCATATTGATGCCGCCGGTCAGCAGGAATGAAAGACCCAGCCCGATGCCGGCAATCAGGACCGAAAGGCCCAGTGCCTTGAGCGTCGGCAGGAAATGCTGCCGGGTGAAGATGCCGCGGTACATCTCCGCTTCGCTCTGGGCGAGTTTCTGCCCGACGTGCGGCAGGCCTTTTTCGGCTTCTGCAGCCGAATCGACCGGCAGGATCTTCCGGAACAAGCGGATGCCGGCGGCCATCAGGAATACCAGGAAAATGAAACTCACCAGCATATCGAATGAGTTCATCAACACGTAAGTGCCTTCGTCCACGCCGAGCATCATTTTGATGGCGGCCAGATTGGGCGTGCCGCCAGTATAGACACCGACAACCATCCCGGCGATGGCAGTGGCCTGTTCGCCCAGATGCGCCCGGAACAGGAAGTAGCCGGCAGTCGCAACGGTCATGACGGATATCAGGCCGATGAGCAGGGACCCCAGGGCTTTCTTGACCGGCCATTCCCGGAAATCACAGGCAAACAGGATCAGCGGCAGGGCCAGCGGAATGGTGACCGACGTGAGGGCGTCCTGCAGCGGAAAGAGTTTCGCGGCCACGCCTTCGAATGGGAAAACAAACAGATTGGCCAGAATGATACCCAGGAAATACAGGACGAGGATGGCCCCGACTTTCCCGATGGTGCTGAAGCGCCGGCAGAGCCACACGACTCCGGCGGGAACCAGCAGGTAAAAAAGGATGACCGGTACAGAAATCATAGTACAAAGATACGGATTACTGCTCCTTATCTGCCGTTTTTTTTGTATTATTGTAATTTGTATGCGAAAATGATAATAATACAATAAAATCACCCATGAAGAACATTAACTGTTTCATTCCTTTCCAGGACGAAGCGCAGGTTGCCCAAACGGTGGCCAACCTCAAGGCGCAGGATCTGGTCAATGAGATTTTCCTCCTCCATGTCGGAGACGAGGCGTCCGCCGAGGCGCTCGGATGCAAAGTACTGAAGGTTCCGGGACTCAACAGCACGGCTGCCGTGAAGGCCATCGCCCAGCACGCCAAGACGCCGTATACCCTGATTTCCACCAAGTACACGACGCTCAGCATCGTCCTTTTCGCACTGGAGCGCATGGAAAACCTGATGGAAGACGCCGGAGCTGCGATGGTCTATGCCGACCATTTCAACCAGACCGGCGACGTACGTACCAATGCGCCCGTGATCGACTGCCAGTTCGGTGCCCTGCGCGATGATTTCGATTTCGGTTCGCTGCTCTTCTACCGCAGCAGCGCCCTGATCGAGGCCGTCGGCCGGATGGATGTGGATTACAAGTTCGCCGGCATATACGACCTTCGTCTGAAAGTTTCGCAGAAAGGCGCGCTGGAACACATCAACGAGTTCCTGTATTACGACGTGGAGACCGACACCCGCAAGAGCGGCGAGAAGATCTTCGACTACGTGGATCCGAAAAACCGCGCTGTCCAGATCGAGATGGAACAGGCCTGCACGGCTCATCTGAAGGACATCGGGGGTTATCTGGAACCGAAATTCAAGCATATCGAATTCAACGACGACAGCTTCGAATACGAAGCTTCGGTGGTGATTCCGTGCAAGAACCGCGTCCGGACCATCGGCGATGCCATCGCCTCGGCTCTCAGCCAGAAGACTACGTTCAAATACAACGTCATCGTGGTGGACGACAACTCCGACGACGGCACCGTCGATATCATCAAGAAGTTCACGGGCAATCCGAAACTCATCTACATCGCCCAGGACAAGAGCTGGCACGCTATCGGCGGCAACTGGAACGTAGCCCTGCACCATCCCAAATGCGGCAAGTTCGCCATCCAGCTTGACTCTGACGACGTGTATTACGACGAGAACACGGTCCAGAAGTTCGTCGATGCCTTCTATGCGCAGAACTGTGCGATGGTAGTGGGCACTTACCGGATGACCAACTTCCATATGGAGACGATTCCTCCGGGAGTCATCGACCATAAGGAATGGACGCCGGAAAACGGCCGGAACAATGCCCTGCGCATCAACGGCCTCGGCGCCCCGCGCGGCTTCTATACCCCGATGCTGCGTACCATCAACTTCCCGACCACGAAATATGGGGAAGACTACGCCGTGGGTCTGCGCGTAAGCCGTGAATACCAGATCGGCCGCATCTACGACGTGGTTTACAACTGCCGCCGCTGGGATGACAACTCAGACGCCTCGCTCGACATCGACAAGGTCAACGCCAACAATACCTACAAAGACCGCATCCGCACCTGGGAACTGAAGGCGCGCATTGCGATGAATAAATGCCAGGGCTAGCCAACGAAATGGACGCGATGTTCGCCCGCGAGCTTGCGCTCGGCGGGCGGGCTTCCGTCAACTATGCCGCGCTGGAAAAGGTGGCACGGCGCGAGATGCCGGTCGACGGTCTCGACGCCGTGCTTTTCTTCAATCCGGGGCGCGTGGCTTCGGTGATGGCGCAGGTCGATGAGGAGTCGCTCCGACGTCGTCCCTGCTTCCTCTGCCCCGAAGGCATCGGGCCGGAGCAGTTGACCCTGGACTGGGATGCGCCGTCGGGCAACGGCTGGTGGATCCGCGTCAATCCTTTTCCGATTTTCAACCGGCATTTCACCATTTCGATCAACCGGCACGCCCGGCAGCAGATCGACGGCTATTATGCCGATATGCTGTCGCTCGCGCAGCAGGCGCCGGAGTTCCTTTTTTTCTACAACGGGCCGATGTGCGGTGCGTCCGCACCTGACCATCTGCACTTCCAGGCCATCCCGGCCGGTAACCTTCCGCTGGAACGGATGGTGCGGCGCGGCGACGGACTGCGCCTGCTGGGCAAGAAAGAGGGTGTGGCGGTCAGCCGCATCGACCGTTTTGCCGGCGGTGCGTTCGTCCTGGGGTCGTCCGATCCGGCTGCTCAGGAACGACTGTTTTACCGTTTGGTTTCGCTGGGCGAGATCCAAACGGAGCGCGAGTGGGAGCCGCGGATGAACCTCCTCACGTGGTATGGCCCGGGCGGCTGGACCACGGTGGTCTTTTTCCGTGCCGAATCCCGCCCCGCCTGTTTCTTCAACGAAGATCCGGCCCGGCAGATCCTCATCAGTCCCGGTGCCGTGGAAATGGCCGGCGTGGCCATCGTCTCCTCACGCGACAGTTTCGACAGACTCGACGCCCCGCGGCTGGGCGAAATCATCCGCGAAGTATTATTCGACGAATCCAAAACCCGTATTATGGAAGACAAACTCCTCCGCAAGCAGGCCATCCTGACGGTCGGCGTCGTATCGCTGCCCGAACTATCCTTCACCTTCAAGACCCCGTATCAAATGAGAGGCCCGGCCGGGCCGGGCGAGACGTATTTCGGCGCCCATACCGCAAAGGTGCAGGACGGAAAGATCCTGTTTGAAGACCGGCTTTACGACGAAATCTATTTTGAACACACCGGCGAAGAGGGCTCCTTCGAGCTCCGTGACGTCACCATCGGCGTGGACTTCCACTGGAACCGACAGGAGACCCAGGTGTTTCCCGACGACCTGAAGCTCATTGTCGAGAACGGAAAGGTCACGGCGGTCAACTGCGTGGGTATCGAGCACTATTTGGTGAGCGTCATCTCGAGCGAGATGTCGGCCACCAATTCAGAAGAACTGCTCAAGGCACACTGCATCATTTCCCGTTCGTGGATTCTGGCTCAGATCGAGAAGAACAAGGAACTCAAGGCCGCGGGTGCGGATTACTCGGCCTGCACCGACACCGAAACCGAGCGCATCAAATGGTACGACCGCGAAGACCACGTCAACTTCGACGTGTGCGCCGATGACCATTGCCAGCGCTACTATGGCCTGAGCCGCGCCTCCACGCAAGCCGTGCGCGACGCTGTGGAGCAGACCTGGGGCCGTGTACTGACCTACGACGGCCGCATCTGCGACGCCCGCTTCTCCAAATGCTGCGGCGGCGTGTTCGAAGAATTCAAATTCTGCTGGGAGCCCAAACAGTTCCCGTATCTGGTCCGCCGTCGCGATGCGGCCCACGAAAACGATTTCCCTGACCTGACCGTCGAGGAGAACGCCCGAAAATGGATTCTCTCGGAACCGGAAGCGTTCTGCAATACCAAAGACCCGAAAATCCTTTCACAGGTCCTCACGGGCTTCGACCAGGAGACCAAGAATTTTTACCGCTGGAAGGTGGAATATACGGTCGAAGAGCTTTCGGAACTCGTGAAGCGCCGCAGCGGCGAGGACTATGGTGAAATCCTCGACCTGATTCCCGTGGCCCGCGGCACCTCCGGCCGTCTCTGGAAACTCAAGATCGTGGGCACGAAGAAAACCAAGATCATCGGCAAGGAGCTCGAAATCCGCAAGACCCTTTCGCCGAGCCACCTCTACAGCTCCGCCTTCGTGGTGGAGAAGACCGGCGGCAAGTTTATCCTCCGCGGTGCAGGGTGGGGTCACGGCGTTGGCCTGTGCCAGATCGGTGCGGCCGTGATGGGCGCCAAGGGCTACAATTACGACGAGATTCTCGCGCACTACTTCCCCGGCAGCACGATTGAAAAGAAATACTGAAAAACGACATGGATAAAACCAAAAACCTCACTCCCTGGCTGTGGGTGCCCACGCTCTATTTCGCGGAAGGCATTCCCTACTTCCTGGTCAACAACATCTCGGTGATGATGTTCGCCAAACTGGGCGTTCCCAACGGCCAGATGGCCCTCTTCACGAGTCTGCTCTACCTTCCCTGGACCGTCAAGCCGCTCTGGAGTCCCTTCGTGGACATCATCAAAACCAAGCGCTGGTGGATCATCGCCATGCAGGTGCTGATGACCGCGGCTATGGTCCTGCTGACCCTCACGCTGCCAAAGCCCTCCGCCGACCTGATCGCTTCGGGCGAGACGCCGATGAGCATGTTTACATTCACACTGATCCTCTTCATCATCACGGCCTTCGCCTCCGCTACGCACGACATCGCCGCCGACGGATTCTATATGCTGGCCCTGACGCAGAAGAACCAGGCCGCCTTCGTCGGTATCCGCAGCACCTTCTACCGCCTTTCTTCGATTTTCGGACAGGGTGTCCTGGTGGCCATCGCGGGCCTGATCGAGACCAAAACCGGCAACATTCCCGGCTCGTGGCGCTTGACGCTGATGATCTCCGCCATCCTTTTCGCCCTGGTGACGGTTTACCATACCTTCTTCATCCCCAAGCCGGCCGACGATACGTCGCACCTGAAGGCCGACGCCGGCAACAAGGCCAAAGAAATCTTCAAGGAATTCGGCCGCACGTTCGCCACGTACTTCACCAAGCCGGGCGTGCTGCTGGTCATCGTGTTTATGCTGCTGTACCGTTTGCCTGAGGCCTTCCTCATCAAGATGTGCATGCCTTTCCTCGTGGCGGCGCGCGATGCCGGCGGTCTCGGCCTGCCGACGGCCGAAGTGGGCATCGTGTACGGCACCATCGGCGTGATCTTCCTGACGCTCGGCGGCATCATCGGTGGCGTAATGGCCTCGCGCTGGGGCCTCAAGAAGTCGCTCTGGCCGATGGCGGCCTGCATGACGCTGCCCTGCCTGACCTTCGTCTACCTGGCCGTCGTCCAGCCCACCAGTCTGGTGGCCATCAGCATTGCCGTGGCCATCGAGCAGTTCGGCTACGGTTTCGGCTTCACGGCCTATATGCTTTATATGATGTATTTCTCGGAAGGCGAATTCAAGACCGCCCACTATGCTATCTGCACGGCCTTCATGGCCCTGAGCATGATGATCCCCGGTATGTTCGCCGGTTACATCCAGGAAAGCCTGGGTTATGTGAATTTCTTCTGGATGGTGATGGTCTGCTGCATCGCCACGGTGATTGTCACCGTCCTGGCGCGGCGCAAGGTCGATCCTGAATATGGACGAAAATAACAGTACGATACGATGAAAAGAATCCTCATCTTCGCGGCTTCCGTGCTGGCGCTTTGCGCCTGCTGCCGCTCACAGGCGCAGACCTGCGCCAAAGCTCCGGTCGTCAAGCCGGGTGTCGAAGTGCTCCGCGACCGCGGTTTCGCGGGTCTCGAAGGCAAGAAAGTGGGCCTGCTCACCAACCCCAGCGGCGTCGACCGCAATCTCCAGTCGACTATCGACATTCTCTATAAGGCTAAAAATGTCGACCTGGTCCGCCTCTTCGCGCCGGAACATGGTGTCCGCGGTGATATCTACGCCGGCGGTCACGCCGAAGACACCTTCGACGAAGCGACCGGCCTGAAAGTGTTTTCCATCTATGGCAAATACCGCAAACCGACCCCCGAGATGCTGAAGGGGCTCGACGTGGTGGTCTATGATATCCAGGACGTCGGTGCCCGTTCCTATACCTTCATCAGCGCCTTGGGCCTGATGATGCGTGCCTGCGCTGAAAACGGCGTGGAAGTGATGGTCCTCGACCGTCCCAATCCGCTGGGCGGCGAGAAGGTGGAGGGTTGTGTAGTGGAGCCCGGTTTCTTTTCCTATATCGGAGAGTTCGCCATTCCGTATGTCTATGGCCTGACGGTGGGTGAACTGGCGCAACTGATCAACGAAGAAGGTCTCAACTGCGGAGAAAAAGGCGATGAGCCGGCTTTGAAATGCAAATTGACCGTTGTCCCGATGGAAGGCTGGACGCGTTCAATGACATACGACCAGACCGGTCTGCCCTGGATTCTTCCGTCTCCGCAGGTGCCGCAGGATATCAATGCCATCGGCTATCCCTGCGCCGGGATCGTGGGGGATTTCTCCAGCTTCTATCTGAATATCGGCGTAGGCTATACGCTGCCGTTCCAGGTCTTTGCGGCCGAGTGGGTCGATGCGGAGAAGTTCAAGGCCGAACTCGACAGCTATCAGATTCCCGGCGTCGCCTGGCGGACCATCCACTATAAGCCGTTCTTCGGCGCCGACCAGGGCAAACTGCTCCACGGCGTGCAGTATTTCTTCACCGACTATGCGTCCGCCCCGCTCACCCTCATCAACTTTTACGTGATGCAGGCGGTCCACAAACTCTGGCCCGAACACAATCCCTTCGACGGAAATGTCAACCGCACGAACGACATCGTCTGCGGCACCGATCTGATCCGCAAGACCTTCGGCCAGAATTTCCTCGTCTCCGATATCTGCGACTACTGGATGAAAGACGTTGACTCCTTCAAACAATTATCGCAGAAGTATTACTTATATAAATAAAAAGAGGCCGGTTTTTGCCGGCCTCTCTTTTTATGTAGGACTGTCTACAGGTTGCAGACGACTTCGAAATAAAGGGCTCCATCGATAACGGTTGCCTTGTAGATAGTGTTCTCCACCTGGTAGTAGATCCTTCCGTCAAGTTCGATCTCGTCATAGTCGCTCGGGATCTCGGTGACCAGTGCGCCGATCGGAGGTTCGATCACGTAGTACTGGCCGTTGTGGAGAATGTAGAACACACCGTCCTGATAGTAGTAGTCCTGACCGGCCTGGTTCAGCAGGTTGGTTTTGTAGTAGTCGTCGCTCGTGCGGATTACGTAGCCGGTTCTCGTGTTGCCGTAGACCTTGGAGATGGTGGCTGCCCTGCGGGCGCGCTCGATCTCGTTGCGGATGGTATTGATCGCGATGGCGGTCAACGCTACGTTGAACATCGTGGAGGCGATGGTCGTTCCTCTCGGAGGACGGCAGACGTAGTAGCCGCCGAGCAGATAAGGACGATAGTAGACGCCGTTGTAGTAGTAGTAGTCAAGACCTCCGACGCGCATCACCACGTACCCTCTCGGAAGGATGTTGATCCTGTGGCCGAAATAGTGGTCGCCATAGCGGTAGGAAGGCACCGGTTTGTGGTTCGGCTCGAGGTAAGGCCGGACGTATTCCGGACCGCGTTTCGGAGGCAGGTTGTTGTG
>JAEEGI010026076.1_pt1 | contig 11280 bp, 9 predicted proteins | sample 8958751 | NCBI WGS metagenome assembly JAEEGI01 (sample SAMN16246545, study PRJNA631951) | gut metagenome | biome: gut microbiome; feature: rumen; material: KS-attached | host: Bos | place: Iran: Karaj | collected 2018-10 | reverse complement strand
CTTCATCATGCCGGTGAAGGAATTCTGGCGCTCTTCGGCAGTAGTCTCTTCATGCGTGATCAGCGAGTCGGAGACAGTCAGCAGGCAGGCTGCTTTCTTGCCGGTCACTTTAGCGTTGTGGAACAGCGCGAAGGATTCCATCTCGGCTGCAACGCATTCGTTGTCGAGCAGGTTCTGGAAACGCTCTTCGAAAACAGCGGGATCGTAGTAGAAGACGTCGCCTGAGGAGACGGTGCCTTCCTGCATCTCGATGCCCAGATTCTCAGCGGACTTCTTGAGGCGTTCGACCAGTTCCGGAGTCGGGCGCTGGACCTTTTCGGTATCGCCGGACTGCAGATAGGCATACGTGGATTCCGAGTAGGCGCCGGTAACGTTCAGGACATCGTAGATCTTCAGGTCCTTGTTCATGGAACCGCAGGAACCGACGCGGATGATGCTTTCGACACCGTACTGGGTGTAGAGCTCATAGGAATAGATGCCGATCGACGGCATGCCCATACCGGAGCCCATGACGGATACGCGCTTGCCCTCATAGGTGCCGGTGTAGCCGAACATGTTGCGGACAGTGTTGAACTGGACCGGATCCTTCAGGAAAGTCTCCGCGATGAACTTGGCGCGAAGCGGATCGCCCGGCATCAAAACGGTCTTGGCGATCTCGCCGTAGCTGGCCTGATTGTGTGGTGTTGGCATTATTTTTTCCTCCCGTAACTCTGTAAGATATTTGTATCGAAGGAGAAGACTTTCTTCTCTCTTTCACTCTTGCGTTTCAGGGCGTTGTCGATCAGAAGATCGCACTCCTTGTCGAAACCCATGCCGGTCTCCTGCCACAGATAGAAAGCCAGGGATCCCGGGATCGAGTTGATCTCGTTAACATAGACCTTTCCGTCGGCGCGGTCGATCATGAAGTCGATACGGACGCAGCCGTGCGCCTCAAGCGCCTCAAAGGCGCGCAGCGCATAAGTGCGGATCTCTTCTTCCGTCGCCGGGTCAAGATCGGCCGGGACTTTGCGGCTGGCCGAAGCCATGCCCTTGCTGGCGCCGCCTTTGGCGGGAGCCTTTACCGCCCCTTTGGTCTTGGCGGATTTGGAACCGCCCAGATATTTCTTGTCGAAGGTCAGGAAGGCGTCGTCCTTCATGACTTCCTCGATCGCGGACGTCTTCGCTTCCTTCAGGGAACCGATGACGGAGCAGTTGACTTCCTTCAGATCCTTGACCATCGATTCGACAGCCAGTTTGAAATCGTATTTGCCGGCTTCGCGGACCTTGTCGGCGAACTCCTCCTCGTTATGGATGACTTCGATGCCGATGCTGGAGCCGAGGTTAGCCGGTTTGACGATCAGCGGGAAACCGAGGGCTCTCGCCTTCTCAAGATACTCCTGCTGACGGTTCTCGAATTCGCTCACCTTGATCTGGAACCAGGGAACGATCGGGATGTGATGATATTCCAGGATCTCCTTCATGATGATCTTATCCTGACCGACTGCCGAGCCGATAACGCTGCTGGAAGTATAGGGAAGATCCATCATCTCCAGAAGACCCTGCAGGGTGCCGTCTTCGCCGCCGGTGCCGTGCATGACCGGGAAGGCGACGTCGATCTCCTGCTCGTAGTGCTTGAACAGGCTGTCCTTGACGGCATGCAGGTAAACGTGGTTTCCGTCCTTGACGAGAGAGACCTTGCGCAGTTTGGAAACGAGATCGTTCAGATCCGTGTAGTTCGCGAGGTCGAACAAAAGATCGCCGGTATACATATCCTTATTCTTGGCGATGTATACGGGGATCACTTCATATTTATCCTTATTCAGGGCCTGGATGACCTGGTTCGCACTGATACAGCTGACCTCGTGCTCGCAGGACTGCCCGCCGAAAAATACCGCAACTCTAATTTTCATTCTGCTGCCTCCATTGCTTTCATTATAGCCAAATTACTTAAGGAATGCATCCGGCAGGTCGTTTTCGATCAGGATCGTATCCTGCGGTGTAAAACGGGAATAGACCAGGCCGAAGGCTTCCTTCATCGTATTGCAGCAGCTGATGTTCTCTTCCGGATAGCCGCTGTCTTTCAGACCGTTCAGGATGTTCTCCTTCTGCAGTTCACCGACGAGAATGACATAGTCCGCGCGGTCTTTCATATAGGCGCCGAATTCACGGTTATAGCGTGCTTCCTCGCTGCCCAGATCGATCAGACCGGGGGTGATCACGACGCGTTTGCCCTCCATTTTGGAAAGGACGTCCAGCGACTGGCGGCAGCTGACCGGGTTGGAGTTGAAGGCGTTGTCGAGGAACAGATAGCCGTTGATGCGCTTCTTCTGCAGACGGTGTTCGATCGGACGGACCTCCTTCAGGTAGCGCTGCGCTTCCTCGGCGGTAATGCCCATCTCCAGCGCCAAAGCGATCGCCAGCAGGCAGTTCATGATATTGTTCTCACCAAGCAGTTCGGTACTGAATTCGTATTCCTTTCCGCGGATGACAGCGGTAAAACTGGAACCGTCCTTGTCGTAGCGGATATCCTTGCCGACGATATCGGCATCGGTATTGGCGATCCCGACGCGGACGACACGGCAGCTGTTTTTGATCTCATAGTCGCGGATGTATTCATTGTCGACATTCAAAATGGCAACGCCGTCAGCAGGCAGGCATTCCACCGCCTGCATCTTTTCATGGATGATGTTCTCCAGGCTCTTGAAGGTATTCAGGTGCTGGGGACCGATCGAGGTGACGATGCTGAAATGCGGCTTGACGAAATCCATCAGATAGGTGATCTCACCGACGTGGTCCGCACCCATCTCACAGACAAAGACCTGGTGGATCGGTTTTAAAAGCTCGCGGATCGTGCGGGTGATGCCCATCGGGGTATTGTAGCTCGCCGGGGTGATCAGCGTGCGGTAATGCTCGCTCAGAAGATCGCCGACGACATTCTTGGTCGAGGTCTTGCCGTAGGAGCCGGTGATCCCGATCGACATCAGATCCGGCATGTCGCGCAGGATCTTGCGCGCCTGGTTCTCGTAGGATTTCTTGATCGCGTTCTCCAGCGGTTCAGTCAGCCAGGCCATCGGCCAGATCAGCAGATACGGCAGCAGCAGTGCGCAGAGACCCATCAGACAGGCATTGCCGGTCAGCTTGCTGAGCAGCAGAAGCAGCGCCAGCATAAGGACGGCCATGAAGCCGATCTGGCGCTTGACGCGCAGGGTGTAGACCAGCGGTTTGACGAAACTCTTGGACTTCTCACTTTCGTAAAGATACCAGAAAGCGCCGGCAGATCCGGCAGCGCAGAAGACCGTATTCAGCCACCCTTTAAAGAAATGGCCGATTACGAAAACAGCGACAAAAAGAAACAGACCGCTGACTTCGAAAGTCTGTTTGCGGAACAGCCAGTGCGAATAGCGATAGAGTTCATAGCGGTTCTGCTGGAACATATGCAGCGCCCGCTTGGACGGGATCACTGCCACCAGCATACAAAGGATCACGATCAATATCTTAATTAGCATAGTCTTCCTTTAAAAAGGCCTCCAGTACAAGATTAAAACGCTGCGCCTGATGGAAATAGGCGTAATGGTCATCCCCTTCGAAGACGACCAGGGCTGCGTTAGGCATCATCTTTTCCATTTCCTGTCCCTTGGTCAGCGGCGTCGCCTGATCGTTGCTGCCGAAGACCAGCAGGGTCTCGGTTTTGATCTCGCGCAGGAAAGGACGGACGTCATCATTGACGACTTTTACGAAAGTGGCGCGCATGACACCGGTCGCGTTGCGGTAGTCCTCGCTGCCCCGGCGTTCCGCGGCTTCCTGAACTTTCTGCCTGACCGAGGGAAGATCACGGATCCCCGGCAGCGACGTGAGCTTTTTGCCGGCTTTGTAGGTATAGGTCTTCATGTACCAGTCAAGCGTCCGCTTGTCGCGCAGACCGGCCGCGCCGGTAAGGACCATCTTATGCACCGGGTGCTTGTAGGCATAGTGCAGAGCGATACGGCAGCCGAAGGAATGTCCGATCAGGATCGGATCCTCCACGCCGAACTGTTCCAGGAATTCCCGCAGGAAAACGGCGTAGTCTTCCACACCGTAGGGAGTCAGCGGTTCGCTGCTCTGGCCAAAGCCGGGAAGGTCGAGATTGTAAACGGTGAAGTGGTTTTCGAGAAAAAGCGCGATCGCCTTCATCATCTCGGTGTTCTGTCCCCAGCCGTGCAATAAAACGACCGGCTTGCCGGATCCGCTTTTTTCGTAGTAACACTTTATGCCCTGTAATTCAGTAAAAGCCATATAGATTATTATATACCAACCAAAGGTCAGTTCTTTTCTTTCTTTAAGGAAATGATCCGGAAAACGACGCCGTCGTTGGTGTTGCCGCCGGTCACCCCGTAGCCGTAGGTCTCGCATACACGTTTGACGATCGAAAGGCCGAGACCGAAATTGCCTTTGTTCCCCTTCTCGTAAGGCGTGAAGATCTTCTGGAGATACGCCTGATCGAGCTGTTCGCCGTCGTTGAAGACCTCGAGCCGGCCGCTGCGCAGTTTGATGCGGACGACGCTCTTCGCATAGCGCAGGGCATTGTCGAGCAGGTTCTCGACGACGATACGCCACGGGTCTTCCTCGCCGTGGAAACGAACGTTCTGCAGATCGGTCTCGATCTCGATGTCGCTGCGCAGGACCTTGCAGGCGACGATCGCCTTGTGGATGACCTGGACCATCGGAAGAGTATTGCCCTCAGGCGCGGTATCGTCCAGATAGCCGAGCTTATTGAAGGTGATCAGACTGTAGACCTTCTTTTCCAGACGGTCGGCGTGTTCGATGATGACGTCGACGCTCTTCTCGAGCGTGCCGTAAGGATAGACGCCGTCCTTGATGCTTTCGGAATAGGATTTGATCGTCGCGATCGGGGTCTTCAGGTCGTGGGAGATGTTCTGGATCATCTCGTCGCGGATCTGTTTCTGTTCCTGCAGTTCCGCCTGCATGTCGACCAGCGCCTCGGCGACTTCGCCGATCTCATCGGCGCGCTGGATATTCAGTTCAGGATTTTTCTCGCCGCTGCGGATCTTATCGATATAGTGTTTGATCTGGTTCAGCGGACGCAGGAGCGTTAAGACCCAGATGATCATGAAAGAGAACAGGAAAAGCACCACCAGCAGAGTGACGTTGATGACGCCTTCCGACAGCGTCGCCTCAAAGGAACGGAGGTAGGCGTCGGAGATCACCGATACGAGCAGCAGACTGCCTTCCTTGTAGGGACGCAGGGCGTAGATCTTCATCGTTTTGCCTTTGCCGGCGATCCCGTAAGTGGTGTCACTGATATCCTGAAGCTCAAGCGTGTTCAGCGCAGCGATAACATCCTCCGGGACATTGCTGACGAAAGATCCGGTGGCGCGGTCATAGATGTAATGGGAAACGTTGTTATCGACAGTATCCGGGTAGGTATCCGAATACATGAAATACTCATTCTGGGAACTCTCCAGATAAACGAACATCTGGCGGTTGACGAAGTTGTCCACGTTGCGCGAGAGCAGTGTGAACGAGAACAGTACGAAAAACAGGATCACGAAAAATCCCACAGAAATGAACTGCTGTACCAAACTCAGCCCGCTCAGCCAGATGCGAAGCCGTTTCATCCGAGTCTGTACCCGAAGCCGTAGATCGTGCGGATCGAGATGTTCGGCATCTTCTTGCGCAAACGGCGCAGGGTGTCATCGACGACACGATCGGAGCCGTAGAAGTCCTGTCCCCAGATCTGGGTCAGGATCTGCTCCCGCAGGAACGCGGTCCCCTTGTTTTTGACGAACATCATCAGCAGGTCGAATTCCTTGGTCGTCAGATCCAGCGGATTGCCGTTGTCATAGACGATCCGTTCGTTCTCGTCGATCTCATAGCCGTCGACCTGGATACGGTTCTCCTCGCGGTAGACCCGGCGCATGATCGCGTTGACCCGCAGGACCAGTTCCTTGGGGGAGAACGGCTTGGTGATATAGTCGTCACTGCCCTTCTCAAGACCGATGATGCGGTCAAATTCCTTGTCCCGTGCGCTCATGAAGATGACCGGGATATTGCGGTTGCGCTCCTTGACTTCATCGAGCAGATCGAAACCGCTCTTGTCATCCAGCATGATGTCGAGGATCCAGAGATCGCAGGGATCATCCAGATGGGAATAAGCCTCGTCAAAGGTCAGATAGGAGTGGATGATATAGCCTTCCTTCTCCAGATAGCGCTTAACGAGCTCGTTGAGATCCTTCTCGTCTTCGACGACATTAATGATTCTCTTCATGACTTTATGATACCACAAAACAGCGCTTCCACTGCCCGGGCCGGTACTTTCCGTCCTTACGCAGGCCGAAAAGGAATACAATGGAGATAATGGATGCGCATTTAAGAGAAGATGCCCGGAGCCTGACGGCCTGGTACAGAGAAAACAAACGCCCCCTGCCCTGGCGCGATACCGGGGATCCTTACCATGTCTGGATCTCCGAGATCATGCTGCAGCAGACCCGGATCGAGGCCGTAAAGGAGAAATACCTTCGTTTCATGCAGGAACTTCCGGATATCGCCTCGCTTGCGGAGTGCCCGGAAGATGACCTGATGCGTCTGTGGGAAGGTCTCGGTTATTACAGCCGCGCCCGCAATCTGAAGAAATGCGCGCAGCTGCTCGTGAAAGAATATGACGGCAGGCTTCCTGCCGATTACGGAAAGCTTGTTTCCCTGCCCGGGATCGGACCGTATACCGCCGGCGCGATCGCGTCGATCGCTTTTGACCTGCCCTGCCCGGCTGTCGACGGCAATGTACTGCGGGTCATCAGCCGGCGCTGCGGAATCACTGAAGATGTGCGTCTTCCCTCTACCGAAAAGGCAGTCCGTGAACTGCTGCTGCCTCTGTATCAGGATGTTCCGCCCGGAGACCTTAACCAGGGACTGATGGAACTTGGCGAAACACTCTGTCTGCCGAAGGACCAGCCCCGCTGTCCGGAGTGTCCTTTAAAAGAGCGCTGTTATGCTTACCACAACGGCGCAGCTGCACAGATCCCTTTCCGGAGCGCTTCAAAACGGCGCAGGATCGAGAAGAGGACCCTGATGATCATCCGCCAGGGCGAACGCTTTCTTCTGAAAAAACGGCCCTCCACAGGGCTTCTTGCCGCTCTTTATGAGTTTCCCGGACTCGAGGGAGAACACAGCGCAAAGGAGATCCGGGAGATTCTGCAGGAGAAAGGAATGACTGTTGCCAGTATCTTCCCCCTGCCCTCCGGGACCCACATCTTCTCCCATATCGAGTGGCATATGACCGCATACGAAGTCAACGTGACAGATCCGGGCAACGCATTCCCCGATGGGGAAACGCTGTTTCTTGACCGGGAGGAACTGCAGAAAAAAGCGATCCCTTCCGCCTTCCGGACCTGGATCGCCCACTATACACTGCGAACAGAATAAAAGACTGCGTTAGTATCGGCGCAGTCTTTATCATCTCATCGCTTTATACCTGCGCAGTTTTGAGCGGCGGATCAGGATCATGACGATCAGGACCGCCAGGAACACCACATGCAGGATGCTGAAGAACTCCCCTTCCGCGAGATACTGGAAGAACCTTCCGTAGCTGAAAGAGAAAGCACTGTATACCGTATACAGCAGCGCGGCAGTATAGACCGCAAGCAGCACCCAGGAAAGAAATATCTTTCCTTTTTTCGGTGAGTAACAGATGAATATATCGAACGCATACAGTATAAGGTTCAGGATGAAAGCTCCCGTCGCGAGCACGAACAGCGTTCCGGCAACGAACGCAAGACCGATCGCGTCGATCCCGCCATGGACGCTGTTGGCATACAGGTAGCTGAGGATCCAGATGATTCCCAGGATCAGAGCAGCCAAAAGATGCCGCTTATGGATCTTCTTCAGTTCTTCCGCCCGTTTTCTTTTTTCACTTGGAAGCATTGTCTCCTCCTGTTCTTTCCTTTTCAGTATAGTATCCCCTGCCGGGTTTGTGAACCGGCCATCCTTTACGATCCGCTCTTTCAACAAAAAAGTGCAGCGGACTGCACTTTTATCTGTTCGGTTTTATGCCGCGTAGCCTTTGGCTTTGATCAGTTCGATGACGGCGTTGTCGTATTTCTCGCAGAGCTCATCGCTTTCCGCTTCGGTCATGACGCGGATCAGCGGTTCGGTGCCGGACGGACGGACCAGGATGCGGCCGTTGTCGCCGAGCGCTTTCGCGACTTCCTCGATCTTGGCTTTGATCTCTTCGTCGTTCAGAACGATCTTCTTGTCTTTGACGCGGACATTGATCAGAAGCTGCGGATAGACCTTGACCGGATCAGCCAGGGCATTGATACCGCATTGATTCTTCGCCATGACTTCCAGCACGTTCAGAGCGGTCTTGACGCCGTCTCCGAACAGCGCGCTGTAGGAGTTGATGATGTGACCGGACTGTTCGCCGCCGACGACATAATCGTTGGCGCGCATGCATTCGACGACATTCTTGTCGCCGACGGCAACGATCTCATATTCGATACCGGCTGCCTCAAGAGCTTTCTTGAGACCGATATTGGACATGACCGTCGTGACCAGACGGTTGCCCTTCAGTTTTCCTTCCGCTTTCAGCTGTTTGGCGAGAAGATACATGATCTTGTCGCCGTCGACCACGTTTCCCTGCGGATCGACTGCCAGGACACGGTCAGCATCGCCATCGAAAGCGAAACCGATGTCGTAGCTGCCTTCCTTCATCGCTGCCTGGATCGCTTCCAGATGGGTGGAACCGCATTTGGTGTTGATGTTCAGACCGTCGGGATCATCGTTCATGATCGTGACTTTAGCGCCGAGGCGTTCAAAGATCTGCGGAGCGGTGTAGCAGCTGCCGCCGTTGCAGAGGTCGAGCAGAATGGAATAGGAACTGAGATCCGTCGGGTACGTTTTGGTGATCCAGTCGACGTAGTGTTCGACGCCTTCCGGATAGTATTCGATCGTGCCGATCTCTTCCTTGGAAGCGACCGGCAGTTCGAATTTGCCGTCCATGTAATCCTCGATCGGATCTTCCATATCGTCACGGATCTTCAGACCGTCGGTGCCGAAGATCTTGATGCCGTTGTCGTAGAACGGGTTATGGCTGGCGGAGATCATGATCCCGCAGTCAAAGTCCTCATTGCCGACGAGATACGCCAGACAGGGCGTGGTGCAGTAGCCGGCCAGAAGCGTGTCCGAACCGGATTCTGCGATGCCGCAGGCAAGCGCATTCTCAAACATGGAACTGGAAAGACGGGTGTCTTTGCCGATCACGATCTTTCCCTTTCCGTTCTTCGCGTAGTAATTGCCGAGGTAGCGTCCGATGCGGTATACGCTGGCAACAGTCAGATTCTTGTTGGCCTCACCGCGGACGCCGTCTGTTCCGAAATATCTTCCCATTTTCGTTCTCCTTTATTCATTCACTACGAGAGTAATGTGGATGGTGGTCCTGTCAAGACTGCACTTGACGAACATATTGCTGTTGAACTCGACCTGCAGCGGCAGATCATAGGTTCCCGGTTCCAGCTCGTTGACATCGATGTAGACACTGATGTCTTCGGCTGTGACCTTTTCGATATTGGAAGCCGTGCCGGTGATCGTCGCGGTAACGACAGTCGTATCGACTTCACTGGCGCCGTAGGAATTGTTGTTGTTGCGGTAGTTGATCGGGATGTTCTCGATCGTCTTGGATTCAACGACGTTCAGCCGGACATCCAGATTGACGCTGTTGACTTCCGAAGAAGTGACGCCGCTCGGCAGCGTGACCGGGGCAACGATCTGGCTGTCGCTCAGAAGCTGGGAAGCATCGAGGTTGACATAGACATTGCTGATTCCGGCAAGAACGCTTTCCGGAGCGTAGATGACAGTCGTCTGATGATCCATCTGTACCGAATCGATCGCCATGCCGCTCTGGACCTCGCCGTTGAGATTCAGCAGGATCGGTACGGTCTTATGCGGAGAAGTCACGGTGACCGAAGCACGTACGGAACTCGGATCGATCTCGGCGTTGACGACCTGGCCGCTGCTGTTGTAGGCGACCAGCGGCGCGTTGACTTCAAAGTCTGCTGTCTGGCCGCTGACGTCGATCAGAGCCTTGACCATCGCGATCGAATTCAGGGTATCCTGCGAAGCACGGATATTGACATACGTCGTATCGCCGGCAAAAGTCGGAGTGCCGAGGATATAACGGGAATCCATCTGGTTCTTGTTGATGAAGTCGTACTCGAGCGCGAACTGGCCGGTAGTCTTTCGCTTCAGGGTGACCATCGCCTCGCTCGGGGTGACAGTCGCGGTAACGCTGTTTCCGTAGCCGGTCGCGACCAGCGGGATCGAATGCGTTCCTTCGGTATAGCCTTCCAGGTCGATCAGGCAGTAGCCGTTCTTGGCGGCTGCGTTGTTGACGTTGGCGGCTTCTCCGGTCAGAACGATCTGACAGGTTGTCGGAACACCGCTGATCTCGAAGGACTCGTCGTTATAGCGTACATTTACGCTGACGCCGCTCAGTACTTTCGCGTTGCTGAGGCGCTGGCTGGAAGCGTTGTCACCGCTGTAGTTCACGGAGAAGTAAAGCAGCAGAGCCAGCAGCAGGGATACGACGCCGGTATATCTTCTGGAGAAGAAGATCCGGTCGATGATCGAGGAGAAGAAACGGATAAAACGGAATATGGTCGCTTCGACAGTCTCATAGCTGCGGCTTACGCGCTTGGACTGGTTGGCGATACGCTTCGCCAGTTCGGTCTTTTCCTGGGACGGAGTATTCTTCTTGTTATCGTTCTCACTCATCTTCGTCACCTTCCTTGACCTTTTCGAAAGACTGGGTGTTGTCCGTTATGTCGATCGCTTCCTCAACATATGTGTCTTCCGCTTCCGGCGCTTTCATCTCATCTTCTTCGGTGTCCGCGATGACAGTCGGATGCTGCTCATCGTATTTCAGACGGTTGTTGACCGGGATCTTCATGTCGATCTCGGTCTTCGGATCCTCCGTTGTTTCGGAATCCGCATTTTCCGCCTCTTTATTCTTCTTGGCAAAGAAAGCAAACAGATTCTTCTTGGAAGCAGAATCTTTTTCCTTCTCTACGATCATTTCCGGCTCGTCGGTGATCAGCAGCGAACTGCGCTGACGGCTCTGACGGCGGATCTCGATCTCGTCGTTGCAGATGACACGGCGCAGATAGTCACGCAGCTGCTGTTCATCTACGGCGAAGATCTTTCCCTTTTCCGCGATCGAAATGCCGGAAGTCTCTTCGGATACGACGATCGTCAGAGCGTCCGTGATCTCGGCGATACCGAGGGCGGCACGGTGTCTGGCACCGTAGCGGG
>JAEEGI010026075.1_pt1 | contig 11280 bp, 11 predicted proteins | sample 8958751 | NCBI WGS metagenome assembly JAEEGI01 (sample SAMN16246545, study PRJNA631951) | gut metagenome | biome: gut microbiome; feature: rumen; material: KS-attached | host: Bos | place: Iran: Karaj | collected 2018-10 | reverse complement strand
GTAAAGGGTAGTTTCTGCTACCTAATACATATGACTGCGGCTCATTTGTGGTAAATTGCGTTGCAGTTGTAAGAAAGGAGCGTAAAACAGGCGCAGTCCTCTAACTGCAAAGCATTATATCACAGTAAAGGAGAGCTATGCTCATGAAATCAATTTTTGAAGAAATGGGCGGTACATACCGCCAGGAGGGAGATTATCTTCTTCCCAACATTTCCATTCCTCCTAATGCAGAAGATTATGAGATCGGCAAATATGGCCGATTGCGGAGGCGGTATCTAAAGGAACACCACAGAGCCCTATATACCAGCCTGTTTCTCGAAGGAACGCTGTGGAAGCGCCTTGAAGAGATTGACCGCTCATGCAATGAACGGCTGGAGATCATCGAGACAGCTATGATGAAGCAGGAAGGCGTGACCGAAGCTCTGAAAGCGTCAGATCAGATGGAATGGGTCCGCCGACGAAACTCCATCCGCAATCGTGCGGAGGAAATCATTTTGACAGAACTTGTATACGCATAATAGCAATGCCCGTTACCGGCTTCGTGCTGATAACGGGCATTTTTCGTTATTGGGGACTGATAAATCTGTACTTACCTTTTCCAAAACCGCTGACAGCTTCAATCAGACCGGCATTTTTCAATTTATTTATCAGATTTCCTGCGGCAGTTGCAGATTCATGCGTGATGGAAGCAACATCAGAACGGCCAAAAGCTTTATCCGATCCCATCTGCGCATAAACTGCCAAGGCCTTGCCTATCGTTCCTTGGCTTGCGTTTAATTGCTCAATCGCAACATCAATCGCAACCCCAATCGCAACTTTTTCTGGATCAATTGCAATCTTTTCCACAGGAACATTGTAGTTCAGATTATAGAGAGTTACGATGAAAGAGGAAATATCAGAGTAAAACTTCGGTTCCAATTCTGGCCGATAGTTGACGGCGCAGTGATAATCCTCTTTGATTTTCTTAAATCCGCTGCCCCTGCGCTCCATGTAATTCATGCGACTGAAAACATCTGCAATGACCGGATTACGCCGCTTGGAAGAGATATTGTCGGTATTCAGATTCTGGACAAAAGACCCGTCCATCATACCTCCGGGAGAATAGATTTCCATCCGATCATCGAAAATGTCAATGTGGACTTCGCTGCCGAGAATCATATAATCACGATGGATTAGCCCGTTTACGATGCACTCCAGCACAGCTCTTTCAGGGTATTCCGGCATTTCAACCCGACCGTTCCCTGTCTTTTTCCAGCGTTTCTTCGTATTATTGCGGACAAACTCTTCCCCGCCCTGGAGAAGCGTGATCAAGCTTCCGCTGATCTCCTTGTCGTCGAGAGCCTCCATGACACCGGATGCCTTGGAAAGGCCATACCATCTGGTACAGAAAATGCGTGAGAACCGCATTGGTGATTCATCAGCGAGCAAGGCTCCGGCGTTCGTCAACATGCCGTTTTCGTCAACCAGACCAAAGGACAGAAAATCAGAATCTTCCAGTTCAAGCCCTGTCCTCTGTCTGTAAACGGAACGCAGCTTTGTAAATGCGTACCGATCTAACGGATAGCGAGAAGACAGGCTGTCATAGGTGCTGCCGTTTCCACGCAGAACAAGCCGTTTCAGTGCCGTTGCATCAGCAGGTACACTTTCATTTCCGATCCTTACGTATGCGATCCGATTGCCGTCTCCGATATAGTAATAGGGAGTCTCCTGTCCGGCTGGTACCTTCACGACAATAAAATCCCTGCCGTTTTCGGACTGATGCTCCAGAATGATTTGCGGAATAGGATCCATTTTTGTTTTGACCGTTTCGCTGATTTTCGCCGAAACCTCTTTTGCGTCTGCCAAGCCAACCAATTCTTCATCGTCAGACACACCGAAAATCAGTGCGCCGCCGATACCATTTGCAAAAGCACTGATGCTTTTGAGCCAGCTTTTGGGCTTGCGCTCCTCCAGTATTTCCTTCTTGTCATATTCGGTCGTCTCGCCGATATAATCAGAAATCCTCATACAAATGCACACCTCTCATTCCGATTCATTATCCTTCTTCTTCGCCCGGCTCTTATACACGTTATGCCGGTTCTTACATTCATGGCTGCAAAACTCATTGCTGGGACGGCTGGCAACAAAGACCTTGGTGCAGTGCTTGCACAGCCTAAGCGGTGTCTTTTCATCCGTCAGCATAAAGCTGAACATCATCTGAATGCCCAGCAGCAGGGAATGGAAATCCCAGATGATGGTCGGTTTATCCAGCAGGGCGATATGATAGGTCGGCGCATTGCCATCAAAGGCCGCCATACTCTGCCGGAAAAGATTCCGGGTATCCTCATCGCTCGTATCATAATCCTCGTAATACAGGAAGCTGGTGGAAAAGATAAAGGCCCAATCGGTGAACTGCTGTTTCAGCCAGTCGTAGCGCTCCGCATACTCCCGCTGGAACCCCATGCCCGCCGCCATGGGTCGGTCGCTCATGGTCATGGCGAGAGCCATCATGGCCTTGTCGCCCTCGATGTTCCACATGGATTCGATTCCGCGCTTGACCACATCCGGTTTCTCAAAAGGGAAAAACAGGGACAGGTACTCCATCGTCTCCATTGTCTCCGCCTTGATAAACGGATTCTTCGGCAGGTACACCGCCTCATAGTCCATAAACTTCGGCGTCGTGGGCAGTGCTGTCATGAGCCCAAACAAGCCGTATTTGACAGCAAAGCCCAGGATCGCCTTTTGTATCTCAGTGTCAGATTTCCTGCTCATGCACATCCGCCCTATATTTAAGGCGTCCACCACAAGCTGCTGCGCGTCCCGCAGCGGATCGTAAATCCCAGGCTGCGCGTCCCTTGTCGGCGTTAAGTATAGCCTGCCGTCATCGGCCTCTTTCCATTCATAGCTTGAGTATCGCACCCATGACGAGCTGGTGCGTTCAAACAAGGTGTTCATATGTCACCTCCGCGTAATCTGAATAAGTTAGAATACAGTTACTATTATACTGACCGATATGCCACAAGTCAAGATTGTTCCTTCATTTCAGCCAGAAAAGCCCGTTCCTCCATGGTCATCGGCAAATCCTTTTCCTCCCGTTCTTTCAGATACGGGAGGATCTTTTTAACTATCTTTTTCAGCATCGTGTTCCGTACCTTTCGGATGTTACGATCTGACTGCCCACGAAGCTCTGCAATCTTCACGCTGCTGTATAGCCGCACGGCGGAGAAATACAAGATCTCCTTGTGGTCATCGGATAGGTCATAGAGGGCTTTTGACATATACTCTTCCGTAACAAGCTCGTGGATCTCATAGGGGCAGTCAAAAATCATGTCAAGGAAATCGCCCTTCTGCATCTGACGGTAGAGGACATGATTCATGGAGGAAGGAAAGCGAAGGCCGTCTTCTTCTGCACCGTAATCTATCGGAAGATCATCACCGCTACGGCTGACCTCATGATAGCGCTCCCGGCGCTCCCGGTTGGCGTCAAGCCTGTCCCACCAGGCAACAACGTTATTCCATTCCGGGACGGTGCGGGCGGCGGATTCCAGACGGGAAAGCGCTTCCTGCTCCAGCTCCCGCTTGAGCTGTTTCTTCTCCGGAGATTCCGGCTTTTCACGGGAGCGCTGCTCATCACCCTCCAGCTCAAGGGCAAGCGCTTCTTCCCGCTCGGCGGCAAGGCTCTCTCTTAGCCGGTCTGCAGCTTCTTCCTGTTCATATTCTTCAGAAAGCTCGGTATCCCATTCATCCACCGTCACACACCTCCCCTCTGAAAAATTTTTTGAATTTCCTTCAAAAACAGTTCCGCAAACCGTGGCAGATTTCTCCTATTATTGAGGGAGTAATCCTATTTTGCATTTTAGGATTACTTCTATCTTTGAGAAAGGAGAAACAGCCCATGGTAAAAATCGGAACCTCGTAGCCCTGAAAAACGGATATTCCGCTTTTCGGGGCTTTTCTTATGCCCGAAAAGCGCTCGGACAACTATTCGACGAACCGATTACAAACAATCGGAACCATCACAACTATTATACGAATTTTACTTGAAAATTCAAGAGAGGGAGGTAAACATGAACGCAACCAACAATAGAACGGCTGACACGGCGAAGACCTTCTATCGCCGTGTTGGAAATACTGTTTTCAAAGTCCGCGTGTTCTTTTCCGAGAACGCTGCGGAAACCATGGAGGATAAGATTTTACGGATCGTTCGTAATTCAGAGGATCACTTTGGCGAAAAGTATGATATAATGGCTGTACCACAAATGAGCCGACAGTCGGAAAGGAGCGCCTAATGGCACAACTTGCGACTGAAGGAAAAATCACAGCTCTTTACGAAAGACTATCCCGTGACGATGACCTGACCGGGGATAGCAACTCCATCATCAATCAAAAAAAGTACCTCGAAGCCTACGCAGCCCAGCAGGGCTGGGGCAACATCGTCCACTATACGGACGACGGCTGGAGCGGCGGCAATTTTGAACGCCCTGCCTGGAAGCGGCTCATCGCCGATATTGAAGCAGGCAGAGTCGCCCATGTCCTCTGTAAGGACATGAGCAGGATCGGACGCGACTACCTGCAGACCGGCTTTTATACGGAGGTCATGTTCCGCCAGCACGGGGTACACTTTATCGCCATTGCAAACAACGTAGACAGCAGCGACACAACCAGCAACGAATTCGTCCCGTTTTTGAATATCATGAACGAGTGGTATTTACGTGATTTAAGCCGTAAACAAAAGGCGGCGATCCGCGTGAAGGGCGAATCCGGGAGGCGTACCACCAACAGCGCCATCTACGGGTACAAGAAAGACCCGGAGGATAAGCACAAATGGATCATCGACGAGGACGCGGCAGCGGTTGTCCGCCGCATCTTTCGTTTAACCATCGAGGGCTACGGGCCTTACGACATTGCCCGGATACTCTTTGAGGACAAAGTCGAGTCTCCCGCCGTCTACTTTGCCAAGCGCGGCATGGGCGTATGGAAAAGCAAAACCGAGTTCCCGAATCCTTACAACTGGAGCGGCTATATCGTCGGACAGATCCTCGCCAAGCCGGAGTATATGGGCGATACGGTCAATTTCCGCTCCCATAAGGAGTCCTATAAAGACAAGACCAGCGTCCCCAATCCGCCGGAGGACTGGCTGATCTTTAAGGATACCCATGAAGCCATCGTAGACCGCGAGACCTGGGAGCTGGCACAAAAGCTAAGAAAAACGCCGAGACGCATTGATACCTTTGGCGAGGCAAATCCGCTGACCGGACTTGTGTATTGCGCCGACTGCGGCGAAAAGATGTACAATCACCGCTCCAGAGGAAATCTGGAAAAGGGCGTTTACCCATCGGATTTCTTTGACTGCTCCACCTATACGCTCTCCCGGCAGAAACGGTATAAAGCCTGCAAGGGGCATTATATCACGACCAAAGCCCTGCGGGAGCTGATCCTTGAGACGATCCGCACAGCAAGCACCTATGCCATCTCCAATCCAGCGGAGTTTATGGAGAAGGTTCGGGTTGCCTCGCAGATCCGTCAGCAGGATGCAGTAAAGGAAGCAAAGCGGAAGCTGAATAAGGATCGCAAGCGCCGGGACGAGCTGGACGGGATCATCAAAAAGCTCTACGAGTCCTTTGCGGTTGGCCGGATCAGCGCAGAACGCTTTGACAGCCTACTGGCGGATTATGAGGCAGAGCAGAAGGAGCTGGGCGTCTGTATTTCAGAAGAAGAGACCCATATCGCTTCCTTTGAGGAGGACACAGCGAGAGCTGAGCAGTTCCTTGCGCTGGCAAAGCGATACACGGACTTCTCAGAGCTGACCACGCCGATGATCAACGAGTTTATCGAGAAGATCATCGTCCACGCGCCGGAGAAGGTAGACGGAGACCGGGTGCAGCAGGTGGATATTTACCTGAGCTTTATCGGACAGTTTGAGCTTCCGGTCCCGGAGCTGACGCCGGAGGAGGAAAAGAAGCAGGAACAGCTCAAGCGTCACCGTATTAAGAGCAGGGAGCGCTATCAGAAGATCAAGGCCGGCAAACATGCCGTCGGACAGCCATTCACCCTGACCTGCAAATGCTGCGGCGAGACCTTTGAATCCAAACGGTCCAATACCATGTTCTGCGGCCCCAACTGCCGGGCAAAGTATTACCGGCAGCAGGACGCCGAAAAGCGCAGCCGGGAATGTATCTGCGAGAACTGCGGTAAGACCTTCACGACAACGCGCAGCGATGTGAAATACTGCTGCGAGGAATGCCGGTATGAAGCGCAGATCAAGAGGCAGGCCGCGCGGAAAGCAGAAAAGCGGAAAACGGAAAACGCACAGGCAGTACCCCTGCCTACAGAAGCAAACGAAGAAGTAAACACCGCAAATGATGCGGCAGAGGAAAAAATCGCATAAGAAAAAATCACGGCTCGTGAGATTTCCAAGCGGAAGTCCCACGGGCCTTTTCTTATGCCATCATGCAGCCGCACAGCGGCAGAAAGGAACGATTATGAATTACAATGCTACAAACAACAGACCTGTGATCATCGGCATCGACCATGGTTACGGGAACATCAAGACGGCTCACACCTGCTTTAAGACCGGCGTGACCGCCTATGACAAAGAGCCCACCTTCAAAAGTGATCTTCTGATCTACAAAGGCCGATATTATATCATCGGGGATGAACACAAGGAGTTCACAGCCGACAAGATGAATGACCCGGATTATTATATCCTGACGCTTGCCGCCATTGCGCGGGAGCTGAACGTCCGGGGCAGGACGGAGGCAGATGTTTTTCTTGCCGCAGGGCTTCCCCTCACCTGGGTCGGTCAACAAAAGGATAGCTTCAAGGCATATCTGCTTCAAAACAAAGAAGTCTCCTTCTCCCTCCGAGGGAAAGAATACCATGTGACCTTCGCAGGAGCGGCGGTCTTCCCGCAGGGCTTCTCCGCTGTGGCGGACCACCTTCGGGAATTTAAGGGTGTCAACATGCTCTGCGACATTGGAAACGGCACCATGAACATCATGTATATCAACAACGGAAAGCCCGTTGCCAGCCGGTGCTATACGGAGAAATTCGGTACCCAGCAGTGCATGATCGCCGTGCGGGAGAAGCTGATGCAGCACTTCGGCGTGGTCGTTGATGATACCGTGATCGAGACGGTCCTTCGCTTGGGGGAAGCGGACATCGGAAAGAAATATCTGGATGCGATCCGGGAATCCGCTTCGGAGTATGTCAGCGGGATCATGCGCCGCCTGCGGGAGCATGAGTATAACCCGGAGCTGATGAAGCTCTATGTGGTAGGCGGTGGAAGCTGTCTCATCAAAAATTTTGCCGAGTATGATCCTGCCCGCGTCATCATCAACGGGGATATTTGCGCTACGGCAAAGGGCTACGAGCTGTTAGCAGCCGGGAGTCTTGGCCGGAATGTAGGCGTATGATGGAACGGACGATCATCAACACCAACATCCGGCTGAATCTGAACAGACCGGATGACCGCAGGGCTTGGGAATATCTGCAGAGCCTTGACCGTAAGATATACAAATCATACAGCCGCGCCGTTGTCGCTGCGGTCAACGATTATTTCTCCCGACAAGAGAAGCTTGCGGACGATCCTTATCTGGAAACCAGGGAGAAAGAGGATGCTTTCCTTCAGAAGGTGTTGGATACGATCCGGGAAGGTCTGCAATCTTCGGATACCGGCCTTGCTTCGCTCGCTGCCCTGTTGCAGCAGGCAAAGAATGTAACCCCGCCCTCTGAGTCGGTTATAACAGATGAGGATATGGATACAGCCATGGATTTCATTAACAGCCTGTGACTCTGCCAACATGTGACGAAATCACTGCTATTTTTGCCACGATTGATACCACTTACGAGCACAGCCACTGTCACTTTTTCGGCTCTTTCGCCGGGATCGTGATAGTGGCTGTCTTTTTCTATGCTCTTACTGCTATTCACAAGAGTTTTAACAGAAAGGACCGAAGAAAATGACAGAAAATGAAAAGAATAAATAAGGAAAGTTCGAAGTCCGGGCTCAAAAATAGAGGCCTGATATAATCTTCAGGCCCCGGATTTCGTACTTTCCTTTTGAACCAAGTCACGCACCCGTACGGTATGCAGTTTTTATTACTCGCTCAAATACGATCTATGTCAATAAGTATACCTTGCAAAATCTGTAAACGAGATTTACGACAGCCTTCTTGGTACGACTAATAGGCCGTCCTTGCCGGGCGGCCTGATAAATCATGAAATTTAGTTTGCTTCTGGTTTATAGTAACTGTAGGACGACGGAATGTTTAGCGGTTTACCACGAGGATAAAAACATAACCCATGATGGCATAGTGGGCATTTTCGAATATCATGCTTATAGAGCATCAGGATCAAATCCGCTACTGACATATCGCGATATGTATTACCGGAATAAGGTGTTCTGCGTAACCAATGAATCAATTTCAAGTTCTTTGCCTTCTGGCTATTGGCTAAGAAACCGGCAAATCGGATACGGTTAAATCCTTTAGGAAGGACATGCTGTAAAAACAGTCCTATAAAGTCCTCACCCTTTACCGTCATGATTTTTTCCTGATTATGATCCTGATAGTCTTTGTAGCGAAAAGACACATTCTCATCATCAAAGGAAACAATACGATTGTTTGAGATAGCCGTTCGGAAGGAGTAACGGGCAAGATATTTTACTGCGTTTCCATTTCCGTTGAACGTTTCCTTTACGAACGGAAGCCATCTTTTTTCAAAAAGATTATTGATAAAGTCCTTCCATTTAAGTGGATCTGCAAGTTCTGGCGTCAGGGAAAAAGTCAGTTTTTCTTTGCGATACAGTTCCTTTAGCGCACAGAGGTACTTGCCGCGAAATGACTCCGCCAGTACTGCTTCCGGAATGAAAAAGCCCTTGTGACGGGTTTCGATGAATTTATCGACACGTGTATGCAAGCCGCCGCCTGAAATACAGACATGAAGATGCGGGTGAAAAGAAAGACGTTGCCCCCAGGTGTGAAGGACACTGAGGATACCAGGCTTTGCTCCCATGAATTTCTTATCCGCACAGAGGGAAAGAAGGGTTTCATGCACACACTGAAAAAGAAGGTTCAGAAGGACGGCCATATTGGCTTTTATCAAGTCATTAAGTTCATGGGGGAGAGTAAACACCACATGGTAATAAGCTATCACCCCAATGACCTCTGTTTGGCGTTCCATCTCCCATTTCTTTTCCATGGGGGCCTGACAGTTAGGGCAATGCCTGTTGTTGCAGGACACGTTGTGAATGAAAATCTTCTTACAATTCGCACATGCGCTGACATTATGGCCGAGTTCACCCGTTTTACACATCCGGATACAGTCTGCCACTTTCTTTACATGCTCAGGCAGGTTGGGGTGATGCTCCAGGTAAGATGGGTAAAATTTGCGGAATATTTCCCGGATTGGATAGGAATTATCAGATGTCATAAGGACTTTTTACGCTCCTTCCATTTCCGATGCCAAGGGAAAGGTAAATGGTGGTGGAAGAAAGGCATTTATGCCCCATTGCTTCCTTGATAGAAATCAGATCGGTTCCGGCCTCATAGAGATGGAGCCCAAAAGCATGGCGAAGACTATGCAGGTTAAAGCCGTTACCGGAAAGGCCAACTTTTGTCAACTGGTTGATAAAGATGGTATAGACAGACATTTCACAGATATGGCTGCCTGATTTCTGTCCGGGGAAGAGCCAGTCTTCTTTCGTGGCTGTCCGATATGACTGACGGATATATGAAACAAGAATTTCATAAGCTTTATCGGAGAGAACTGCAAACCTGTCCGAACGGTTTTTACTCCTGGAAATATAGATGCAATTATTCGAACGCCTGATATCACCACAATGAAGACGGCACAATTCACTGACACGTATGCCGGAAGAATAAAGAAGGGCAATCTCAGCCTTGTGTTTCGGGTTAGAAATTGAGCTAATAATCTGATTTACCTGTTCCTTGGTAGGCACATTGGGGAGATGTTCGTCAAAGTGAAGATACGGAACTTCTTTACGATCCCAGTCTTTGTGAAGGACATAGTAAAAGAAGTCATGAAGTTGAGCAAGGTGGACGTTGATTGTCCTGGGGTTAAGGCGCTTAACATCTTTAAGCCAACGGACGTAAGAACGTATTTCTTCCCATGTTACAGAAGAAAGAGTACGACCGGGAAGGAATTCTTCCACCCAGAAAATATAGGCTTTTAGATAAGTAACATACGTAGAAACCGTGTTTTTGGAAAGATCCCTAAACGAAAGGATATCCTCGTGTTTGGCGAGGAGAAAAGCATTTGCTTCGATCATGATAAGCCTCCTGTAGTATTTTGTAGACAATGGATACAAAATACTTACAGGCGGTGGACGAATGGACTTGTCAAAAAGTGAAAAATAAGGTATACTCATATCCGTAGGGAGCCCTACGGTATGAGAGCGCGTCGCCAAACAAGCAGTCATCCGTGGGGCTTTTCCTTTTCTAAATATTTAAAACAAGGATAATAGAAAAAAGCCGCAAAATCAATAGCGGCTTTCACAAACAAGAAAGGCTTCACGCACAGGGTGCGTGATTTGGTTCAATAGTATGTGTCTCTAATATCCTGACAGAAGTAAACCTAAAGGAAAAATAAAATTTGTAAAGAATGAAAAACATGCTTGACAAAGGAGTATACGGGTGATATTGTATGCATAGCTAAGATGTTAGCACTCAAAAAGAACGAGTGCTAATCACACAGACAGAGGTTTGATATGGAACTGGATGAGAGAAAATCAAAAATATTGAAAGCCATCATTCAGAACTATCAGGAAACCGGGGAGCCGGTAGGGTCCCGCACGATCTCCAAGTATTCGGACCTTTCCTTAAGCTCCGCGACGATCCGCAATGAGATGTCGGATCTGGAGGAGATGGGGCTGATTGTTCAGCCGCACACCTCGGCGGGCCGTGTGCCAACGGATCTGGCGTACCGCATGTATGTGGATCAGCTGATGAAGGAGGACCGGGAAAAGGAAACCGAGAAGGCTGAGCTTTCCGTTTCGGATCAGAAGAGCGACTTCCTTATTAAAAGGATGGACCGCATGGAGCTGATGCTGGAGCAGGTGGCCAGGATTGTGGCGGACAAGACCAACTACGCCGCCATGGTATCCTCCCCGAGGATCAACCAGACGAAGCTGAAATTCATTCAGCTTTCCCGGGTGGATGAGTACAAACTCCTGATGGTGCTGGTCGTGGAAGGACACATCATACGGAACAAGATCTTCGATATTCACGAAGATCTGCGGGATCAGGACATCCTTTCCCTGAACCTCCTTCTGAACAGCCA
>JAEEGI010026069.1_pt1 | contig 11281 bp, 8 predicted proteins | sample 8958751 | NCBI WGS metagenome assembly JAEEGI01 (sample SAMN16246545, study PRJNA631951) | gut metagenome | biome: gut microbiome; feature: rumen; material: KS-attached | host: Bos | place: Iran: Karaj | collected 2018-10 | reverse complement strand
CCTCCTCAAGGCATCAATCCTCTTACATAAGTCTTTAAGTTGGTCAGCAGTGATCATAATATAATAAGGTGTTGTTTTAAGACTACGGGACTTCGAGACTGCGGGATAAAGGTCCCTGAGCCTGTCGAAGGGCCGTTTTAGCCTCGTGTCTTTATTTTCGGGCTGCAAAGGTAGTAATTTTATGGAAAATGTGTAATTTTGCCATTATTATCATTAAAAGAATACCCTATGAAAAGACTTTTCCTGTTTTTATTGTTGGTCTTCGGCTTGATGAAGCTGAATGCCCAGAGTTTTACTTATGGCGACTTGAACTATGAAGTCAACTACGGCGGCACTTCCGTCACCGTGTTGGATCATGTGGACGGCACTGATGCCATAGGTACGTTGACCATTCCCGATTATGTGGTTTATAATGGAAACAATTATGCTGTCACCATTATTGACAGCTATGCTTTTAGCTATTGCAGGGGACTTACCGGTACCTTGGTTCTTCCCAATACCCTTGAGGAAATCGGCGATGATGCCTTTGATTATTGCGGTTTTACTGGCGTTGTGACCATTCCCGCATCGGTGGAATGGATTGGCTACACGCCTTTCTATGGTTGTGATGGCATTGAGGGCTTTGTGGTAGACCCCGCTAACGAGGACTACGACTCGCGCGACAACTGCAACGCTGTTATCTCGTCTTATAGTAATGAACTGAAATTCGGCTGCAAGAATTCGACAATTCCCAATGGCGTTGAATCCATTGCGGAGGATGCATTTAGCCATATCGGAAGTTTGGCTTCCATCACCATCCCCAACACGGTGACTGAAATTGGCGGCTGGTCGTTTTGGTTCACTGGCTTGACGAGTATTTCCATTCCCAACACGGTGACTTACATCGGCACAAACCCGTTTGGCGGTTGCGCTGGGCTGGAAGAGATTGTCGTTGAAGCTGGCAATCCTGTCTTCGACTCGCGAAATGGTTGCAACGCCATCATCAGGACAAGCTCGAACGAATTGCTTGCTGGCTGCCAAAACACGATGATTCCCGACGACGTGATCCGTATCGGCGACAACGCCTTCTATTATTGCAGCACCCTCACAGGCGAGTTGATGATTCCTGAACAAATTATCTCCATTGGAAAATATGCCTTTGAAAAATGTACAGGTCTGACGGGATCCTTGGTCATCCCTAACACCGTTGTTGAGCTTGGCGAGTCGGCTTTCGGCAACTGTACTGGTTTTGACGGAACTTTGACCTTAAGCGAGAACTTGACCTACATAGGCAGTTGGACTTTTGAGGAATGCGCTGGTTTCAAAGGTTCTTTGGTGATTCCCAATTCGGTGACTTCCATCGGTTCCAGTGCCTTTGAAGGCTGCCACGGCTTCGACGGCACGCTGACCCTTTCCAAGGGTCTGACTTCCATCGAGAGCTTTGCCTTTGCAAGTTGCGATGGTTTCATGGATGCTGTCATCTACGCCGAAGTGCCCCCAACACTCGGCAATTATTCTTTCGGTGGCTTTGGCAGCACCAAGCTCACGGTGCCATGCGGATGCGTTTCGGTGTATGAGAACTCCGATTGGAGCGAGCAGTTCACCAACATCATTGAGGATTGCACGGCTGTTACTGAAAACGGGAACAACAGTATTTCGGTTTATCCCAATCCAACCCAAGGCCGCGTGACCATCGAGGCGGACAATCTGAGTCACATCAGCATCTATAATATAATAGGTGCGAAGGTGTTTGAAAGCTCCTTCAATGCCGATGCCTTCGAATTTGATTTCAGCGGCTATAACGCAGGAGTTTATCTGATTAGGATGGAAACTTCGAAAGGCATTGAGACCAAATTGGTTTCGGTGGAATAAGTGTTGCCTCTAATCAACACTATTCTATAAAAACTGTTGGTTGCAGGCAACACTTTTATCCAAAGCCAGCAAAATCTTTGCTCTATTTCAACAAAAAGTTTGGAATAGATAAAACTATAACAAATTCATACACAAAGCATTACGATTTTTTAACCTCCAAAAAGTTTGGACTGTCCTTTCAATTGCTTAACAAATATGGTAGTTTTGCGCCGCTGAAACGAGATCTTTTTTGTCCCCATGAAACTGCATCATCTGATTTTGTTTTTCCTTGTCACATTGTTGGCCGCTTGCCATCCTACATCCCGCGATGTGAGGCAAGTCGCAAAAGATGCCTTGGAAAACGCTCGTATTCAGTTGGATTCAGGCAACAAGGCGGAGGCCATGCGCCTGTTCAAGGAGGCGGAGCATTACGGCCTTAAGGCGAATCAAACGCTGACGGTGGCTCATGCACGGTATCATATTGCACAATGCTTGGGCTACTATGCTGACAAAGAAGAAGTTGTTTCGTTGCTGAAAGCCGCTGCCGAGGGCTTTGGCGACGATTACGCCGACCGTGCCGAAGCGCTGAAAGAGTTGGGCGATTTCTATCAGTTCCACAAGCAATTCGACAGTGCAGCGTATTGTTTGGAACAGGCCATGACATTTGCCGACCAAAGCGAATCAACCGAGGCAAAACGCGATGTCTTGTCGGCTTTTCATACCTTGTATTTCAATGCAGGGGATTATGAAAATTCGGCTGATTATCTCAACCGCTTTTGGCAAACCTCCATTTCGGATGGCGACGACCATCTGCTCATGTACTACTATCACGACATGGGGAACATCTATTTCGAGTCGGGCGACTTGGATTCTGCTGATTATTATTACAGCCGTTTGGAGGAACTTGTGACCCAAACCGAGCCAAACGAGGATACTTGGTTCTATTACGGTGTCTTGTCCGATTATGCCGAAGAACTCGGCGATTATGAAACCGCTTGCAAATATGGATGTTTGTACGAAGAAGGAAACAATCTAAAAGAAATAGAACAACAGGAGAACAATCTTGCGCTTATCAGCCATAAATACGACAGCGAGGTGATGCGGAACGAGTTGAACCGGAAAATCATCATCAAGCAGCGTATCATCGTCATTGTCAGTTTGGTGGCGAGTTTGGTTTTGGCTGCGTTGTTGGTTTCGCAAATCCGCTTGGCACGGCGGCGCAAGCGTGAGGCCGAAATCAATGCAGAACTGTTCCATTTCAAACAGCAGAACAAGGACTTGGCACAGAAACACGCCGAAAACGAGCAAATCCAACAAAACTACGCCGACCGCCTTTCGGATGCCCTGATGAAGGAACAGCGCATGATGCTTTTGTTAGACAACTATCTGAACAGCAACAAAAAAGCCAATCTCCTCAAAGACTTGGAAACGCTTGTTTACGGCGACAATGACCATTGGGAAGCCATGCTTGAAGTGATTGACCAACTCTATCCAGACCTTACAGCAACCCTTCAGCAGAAGTATCCCGATTTGGATGAGGACGAAAAGAAATCCTACATCCTATCGTATTTCAAACTCTCGCGCCAGGAGGAGGCGGATTATCTCGGCACTACCGTCAATATGATTGACAAACTGCGCGGAAGACGGAGGAAAAAGATGGAAGAAGGGTAAAAAACTTTGGACTTTTTCCAGAAAAGGTTTGGAATTGGCCTTGAAATATCATATTCGTTTTCAATATTTTACAATTCTTTTAACTCGAAATTGTTTGGAATGTCTGCCCGACCGCTTGACAAAGGCGGTAGTTTTGCAGCATCATTTCAAATTAAAACACAATGTACTAATTATTCATCATCTTAAAATCAAAAGCAATGAAGAAAGTCATTTATTTGCTTGGTATTATGCTCCTAATGGCAGGAGCGGCCAAGGCGCAAGACGCGAAGGCCCAAAACGGTCCTGAAATCAAGTTTGAGAAAGTCGTCCACGACTACGGCGATGTGCCCTACAACGGCAACGGCGAATGTGAGTTCCGTTTCACCAACACGGGCGACGAGCCCCTGCTGGTTCAAAAGCCCAAGTCGAGTTGTGGATGCACCATCCCTTCCTGGCCTAACGAGCCTATCCTTCCCGGCGAGTCGGATGTCATCAAGGTGACCTACAGAACAAACCGCACCGGCAACATCAACAAGACAGTGACGGTCAGTTCCAACGCCCGCAAGAACTCCACCGTAGTGCTGCGCATCAAAGGCCGAGTGCTTGAGCAACCTACCGAAGTCCTCCCAGAGAAGAAGAACGGTTTCGACAACGGATCTCCCGTCAGCAACAACTGATTTGAAGTAATTATTTGGTTGTCTTAAAGCTGTCTAATGTTACTGTTAGATGGCTTTATTTGCACTTCTTAATCGAGGTTGTAGCTTATGCTTGACCTTGATTAGCAAAGAGACATTCAATATGTTGCCTACAACCAACACTTTTCCATAAAACTGCTGTTTGTAGGCAACACTTTTCTTCTGCTATTGCCTAAATTGGAGTGATTTGTAAATGAAAAGCATGTATCCATGTAATATTTCCCTACCTTTGTTGTCTAACATGATGAACGTTGCAACGAAAAACGCATTATGAACAACGACAAGGAACATCAGTTTGAACTTTTGGTGCGGCAGCACAAGCGGACCATCTACACGGTGTGCTACATGTTCTCGCGCAACAAGGCCGAAATCGACGACCTGTTTCAGGAAATCCTCATCAGGCTTTGGAACGGCTTCGACAACTACGAGGGTAGAAGCACCGCGCAGACTTGGATCTATCGTGTGGCGCTCAACACGGCCATCAACCAGGACAAGAAGGGACGTCGGCGTATTGAGACCGTCCCGCTGACGGTGGACATCGATCCCTACGAGGCCGATGACCCCAAGACACAGCAAATCCGCGAACTCTACGACCGCATCTCGCGCCTCGACCTCATCGACCGAAGCCTGATATTGCTTTGGCTGGAAGGTATCACTTACGATGAAATCGGGGCCATTATCGGCATCACGCCTAACAATGTTGGAGTGAAGCTGGCTCGTATTAAGGACAAACTGGTGAAAATGTCGAAAAACGAATGAAAGGGGATCATCATGGAAAACAACGAAAACAACAATTTGAACGAACTGGACCAATTGAAGGCCCAATACGAAACACTGAAACAACAATTCGACCAACAGGAAATTGTCAATGACAGGTTGATGAAGTCGTCCATCAAGAACAACGTGAATTTCTTCATGCGTTACCGTTGGAAGCAATACATACTCTATCCAGTTGCACTCCTCTGTGGTCTGCTGGTCATCAAATGGGAATTTGGCAACGATCTCTCGTTGAGGTTGTTTTGGATGGCTTACTGCTTGGTGAGCTTTGCCGTAGAGATGTGGATGCTGAGAAAACTGCACGTCAAAACCCTAGAGAACAACGACTTGCTGACGCTTTCCAATCAAGCCCGAGGCTTCAAGGTGTTATACACTGTGTTGGTGATCCTTAGCGCCATACCAATGTTAATCCTGACTGTTGGCTTGTTTTTCCATGCTGGATACGATCATCTTCCGAGCTTAGGCTCGCTCCTCATAGCGTTTTGTCTTACACTGGTGTTTTTTGTGGGTGTGGGAATAGCTGACATAAGTCATAAGACCAAACATTGCAACGAAATAATCCAGCAAATAGAAGCTTCAGAGACTACTGAAAACAAGAAAACCGGTTTTAACAAGAAGCAAAAGTGGTTCATCATCGCCATGATTGTCGCTTTCCTCTGCCTTGATGTTTGGGCATACATGATTGTGGCTTCGCATAAGAAACTGCCTCCGATTTGGCATACCTTAAAATGTGTGCGTCCAGCGGATGACTTTTCATCGGGAGGCACGTTGGAGTTTTGGGAAGTTTATGCTGATACGCTTGTGGCAGATGAAGATGTCCCAGTTGTGATGGAAAACTGGCACCGCGGTGATTCTCTTGTTATTATGAGAAGCGATTGCCAACCCGATCCAGTAGAGATGAGCCATGGTACCTCTCGACTTTATGCGTTGAAGAAGACCACGTCCGAAGGTCCAGCCATCAGTTCGGCAGTTTTGGGCGGCAAACCCATGGTGGCATACGTGGAATTTTCCTATCAACGGGGTTTTCCCGACACCGAACCTGTGCCGATGTCCGTGTTTTTCACTTCTGAGGCACGCCAACTCTGGTATCGATTTACCACTGAAATCGCTGGGCGTAGGGCTGCAATTGTCATGGATGACGTTGTGATTCAAGATTGGCAGGTGATGTGTGGCATCGATAACGGCCAGTTCATGATCATGAGAGAATGGTCATCGAAAGAAGAAGTAGAGGCCTTCTGCAAGCGATTGATAAAGCAGTAAATATCAAATACAAAATAATGCATATTATCATATTCTTCAAATCATTAACTATGAAAAAAGTTCTTATTATTGTTTTGGCACTTGTCGTTGGCTTCGCCTTCGAATCTCATGCACAAATCCTGTATCGCATTTCTGGCAATGGCCTTGAAGCGCCCAGCTATATTGTCGGTACTTACCATTTGGCACCTGCTTCATTCGCTGATAGCATTCCAGGTATGCGTCAGGCCATAGAAGAAACCAGTCAGGTATGTGGTGAATTGGATATGATGGATGTTTTCAAGCCCGAGAATGCCGCACGTATGTTGCAGTCGCAGATGTTGCCAGAAGGGGTCACGTTGTCCTCGCTACTCACTTCCGAACAGCGTACGCGTCTGAATGCTTTGTTGCTTGAGGTATTGGGAACGAATCTGGATGATGAGGCTTATGCCGCTCAAGTGGAGAAGATGAAGCCTGTGGCCCTCTCCACCACGCTTTCCCTAGCATCCTACATGAAGAAGACGCAGTCATTCAACCCTATGGAACTGATTGACAGCTATTTTCAGGTGCTTGCCTTGCAAAACGGCAAAAGTGTCAAAGGATTCGAAACTGTCGATTTCCAAATGGGTGTACTTTATGGTGCAGAACTACCAAAGCAGGTGGATGACCTTATGTGTATGGTGGACCACTTTGAGGAGAGCACAAACCTGGTCGATCGGATCACGGATGCCTATTTTTCGCAAGACCTTCAACAGTTAGAAGCGGTATTAGAGGAAGAATATAATGGTGAATGTGGTGGTTCCCCAGAGGATGAGGCTACCTTGATTGATAACCGTAACCGCAACTGGATCAAAATAATGCCTGAAATTATGGCAGAGCAACCAACACTCTTTGCCGTCGGCGCCGGACACCTCTGTGGGGAGCAAGGCGTACTGAAACTTCTCGAAGGATTAGGCTATATTGTTGAAGGTGTAAAATAGCGGAAAAGAAAAAAATCGAAAAAAATTCTCTTTTTTCTTGACAGTATCAAAAAAAGCCGTACTTTTGCAGTGTTCTAATAAACTAATACACTAAAACAAAATTGTAGAAAAAAGTTTAAAATAGTCATTCAAATCGCAATAATTCAGCTTTATTGCTGTTATTTATTCAGTTAAAAGAGAAATTTCAAAATTATTAGTTATGAATAAACGCATTTTTATATTTTTTGCACTCATTGGGTGCTTCATCATGCCAGCTTTGGCGCAGAGTAAGGTGACCGGCACTATTGTCGAGGAGGCCAACGGCAAGGTCATTCCTTTTGTCAATGTGGGTCTGTTCCGCCAGGCCGACAGCGTCTTCGTGAGCGGTGCCGCTTCAGATGACAAAGGCCGTTTTGAACTTTTGGCACCTAACGGCGATTATCGTTTGGCGGTTTCAGCCATCGGTTTTCAGACCTACGAGCAAATGCTCACTGTGAAAGGTGACCAAGACCTTGGTAGACTGAAACTCAAGGAAGGCTCCACCAAACTCGATGAGGTGGTCGTCACGGAGAAGCGTCCGCTCTTCGCCGTGGAAGGGGAGAAGACCATGTATAATGTGGCTGAAGACAACAGTATTCAGACGGGTACGCTTTCGGATGCCTTGCAGAATGCCCCTGGCGTGAGCGTCGATGTGGAAGGCAACATCACCTTGCGAGGCACATCAAGCGTGGAGGTGTGGATCAACGACAAGCCCTCGCATATGACCGCCGAGAACCTCAAGACCTACATCCAAACGCTTCCCGCCAACAGCATCGACCATGTGGAAGTCATTACCAACCCTTCGGCACGCTATGGCTCCAAGGCTGATGGCATCATCAATATTGTGACCAACGCCAAAATCCAGAAAAACGAGTTCTTCAGTTTCGGCGTGAATGCTTCGACAAGCCCATATATCGGCCCATGGGCTTCCTATGTGTGGTCAAACGACAAACTGACGGTCAACGCCTACATCAATGGTGGCTATTCCAATTGGAAAGGCTACAACAATGTTGAACAATCACTGTTCAACAACGACGGTGTCTTGGCCAACCATGAGACCGATTCGACATATTACACCAGCAAGGGCTATGATGTAGGCGGTTTCTTTAGCCTTGATTATGAAATTGATACGGCGAACAGCCTCAACTTTTGGTTAAGTGGTTGGCCGAGTTTTGGTGGCAACACCAATTACACTGCAACAGCTCGTGAAGAGTACCTGCCCAATCCGCTGAATACCGTTTTTAAAGAGAGCACTGACTCCTATGACCGAAACTTTTTCGGCAATGGTGGCTTGTATTATCAGCACAAGTTCGACAACAAGGGACACAATCTGTCTGTCAGCATTAACGGCATGGGCTGGGGCGGCGCTAATGGCGGTGAAGTGAAGAGGCAGTTTACTTCTCCTATGGATTACACCCTCATGTATCGACAGGAAAACAGCTATAAATCCATGGGTGCGGAGGGTGAAATCGTCTACAACCGACCTTATTCCGAGAATGGTGAGATTTCGGTGGGTTACACCGTGGGTTATGATCCAGAGAAGCAGTATCTTAAGACAGACTCGATCGTTGACGGCGAATGGGTGAACGATGTTTACCGTTCCTACAAGGCCAACTTCACCAACCTGAACAACGAGGCCTTCATTACCTTGCAGCACAAGTTCGGTGGCTTTACCGTGAAGCCGGGCATCCGTTTCGTCAGCGAGCTGGTCAGCGGAGAATATCCCTACACCTTCCCTGGCGACACCACCGATTATAATTTCAGGAAGCATTTCCCCAGCCTCAGGCCTTCGCTGCATTTGTCTTACAGTACCAAATCGATGCACAACTTCAAGTTGAGCTACACGCGCCGCATTGCAGCTCCACAGGCGGAACAGTTGAGTGCCTTCCCGCTGTACCATGTCGACAGCTACAGCACAGGCAACCCCGACCTTGAGCGTATCTATACCAATTCGTTTGAAGCGGGTTGGACCAAGTATTGGAACGATTTCGGCTCGGTGGGTTTGTCGGCTTACTATCGCGGCAAGACCAACGAGGTCAATCAGATAAAACTATCAGAATACCATTGGCTCTACGACCGTGTGGTACCCTATTCCTATCCTGTCAATGTGGGGAAGAGCCATACCACTGGCTTTGAGTACAATATGATGTACCGTCCGAACGGTTTCTTCAACTTGCGTTTCTATGCCAACCTTTACGATTCCTATATCTACACGGAATACAACGAGAAGCCATACGAGTTTGAGAAGTGGTCGTACAGTTTCCGCCTGAACATGTGGGCCAAACTTTGGAACAAACTGGAAGTGACGGCCTCGGGCTATTACAGTTCGCCGACGCAGTCCCTGTTCAGCGAGCGTAAAGGCTGGTTCGGCGTCAATGCGGGTCTGCGTGCCGACTTCTTCGACCGCAAGATGTCGGTGTATGTCAACGCGAACGACATCTTTAATACGAACCAATTTGGGCAGACGAATAGCAGCCCGTATGTGCAGTCGAACTCCACCTACAAATACAACACCCGCAGTGTGGCGGTCGGTGTGACCTTCCGCTTCGGTAAGATGGAGTTGGAACAGATGGCTCGTCAAGGTGAGGGAGAGTCCGGTAGCGCTCCTCAAGGCATGGGTGGAATGTAAAATTTAGCCCTTTATTCACCCCAGAGACGCGAAAAATTCGCGTCTCTTTTTGTTTCATTTTGGCATTTTCGCCACAAAAAAGCCCAAATTTCGCCACAAATGGCCGATTTTCGCCACTTTTTGCCCGTATTCGGCACATTTTCCACATGGCATGACACGATGCTGTACTTTTGCAGCGTTTTAATCGAAACCGAAAACGACTTTTTAATTTTAATCGAAAACGAAATGAAAATTATTGGAACAGGAAGCGCAGTGCCATCGCTCACGGTGACCAACGACGACTTGGCCACTTTTTTGGACACTAACGATGCTTGGATCTCGTCTCGTACAGGAATCCAAGCCCGTCACCTTTTATCTACTGAATCTTTATATGACTTGGCCGTTGACGCCGCCGACAAGGCTATCCAAGCCTCCGGGCTTCGTACCGACCAGATAGATTTCCTTTTGGTCTCGAATGTGGCGAACCAACACGTCACTCCTGGATTGAGCTGTATCATTCAAAAGCGTATTGGCGTCACTTGTGCGGGTCTCGATATCAATGTGGCTTGCGCCGGCTTTGTCAACGCCTTGATGCTTGCCGACAGCATGATTAAGGCGGGTCACGCCAAGAATATATTAATAGTGTGTGCCGAGGAGCCCACCAAATACTGCAATTGGAACGAGAGAGACTGCAGTGTCCTCTTCGGTGATGGTGCAGGCGCAGTGGTGTTGACTGAAGGCACTGCCTTTAAGGATGTGAAACTCACCATGATTTCTGACCGCGATGTGCTGTACTACGAACGCGGCATGGAAACCACGCCTTTTGAGAAACATTATACCAAAGGCCAACCTCTGGTGATGAAAGGTAAGGAGTTGTTCAAAACTGCCGTCACTGAATCCGCCAAGGATATCCAAAATGTGCTTGACTACAACCATCTGACCCACGAGGACATAACTTGGTTTATGCTACATCAGGCTAACAAGCGCATCATTGAAGGCATCCGCCACATCATAGGTGGTCCCGAGGAGAAGTATCCGACCATCATCGAGAAATACGGAAATACTTCTTCGGCCAGCATTCCGATTATGCTTGACGAAATGTTGAGAGCAGGTAAGATCAAAGAAGGTGACAAGATCATCATGAGTGCCTTCGGCGCTGGTTTCGTGTCAGCTGCCTGCCTTTGGGAATGGGAATTTTAAATTTTAAATTTTGAATTTTGAATTATGAATAGAAGAGTAGTAATCACCGGCATGGGCGCCGTTTCGCCGATTGGCAACGACCTGCCGACTATATGGGATAACCTGATGAAAGGCTATTGCGGCATCGACTTCATCAAATCATTTGATGCCACTGACCTTCCTGTGAAGATCGCCGCCGAGTTGAAGGATTTCAACCCTGAAGCTTGTGGCGTTGATAAGGGTTTTGTCAAGCGCAACGACCGTTTCGCAGTCTATACCTTGGCTGCTGCCTACCAGGCCATGAAGGA
>JAEEGI010026067.1_pt1 | contig 11282 bp, 9 predicted proteins | sample 8958751 | NCBI WGS metagenome assembly JAEEGI01 (sample SAMN16246545, study PRJNA631951) | gut metagenome | biome: gut microbiome; feature: rumen; material: KS-attached | host: Bos | place: Iran: Karaj | collected 2018-10 | reverse complement strand
ATGCCGCTACGATGTGATCATCGATCCGCGCATGTCGTTCGGTTCGGGCACCCACGAGACGACGAGCCAGCTGCTCGAAGAGATTCTCGCCATCCGACCCACGGGCAAGGTTCTCGATATGGGCACGGGCACTGGGGTACTCGGCATCTTGTGTGCTCTGGTCGGAGCCGAACACGTTCGGGCCATCGAGATTGACGACTGGGTGGCTGCCAATGCCGTCGATAATGTGCTCTACAACGGGCTGGCAGGCCGGATGCAGGTCGAATGTGGCGATGCCTCGCTGCTCACCGAAGGGCCTACCTACGACCTCGTCCTCGCTAACATTAATCGCAACGTCCTCCTGCAGGACATGGAACGCTATGTCAGCGTGATGCGTCCGGGTGCCATCCTGCTGATGAGCGGCTTCTACGAAACAGATGTCCCAGCCATCCGGACTTGCGCCGAACAACTGGGACTCCACTACATTCATCATCGTAGTCGTCACGACTGGGTGGTGATTCGGTTCAATAAATAACTCAACTTTCGTATTTGCGAAAGTTGATGATTCTAAGGGATTCTAAGGGATTTTAAGGGACGTATGTTTCTTGGGTACCATCCCCAACAAGGCGAGAGTAACGTCCCTTAATATCCCCAAATATCCCTTATTCCTCCGTCTCAGCCTCGTCGATATTGATGAGGCCTTGAGGCAGGTCCATGAGGATGGTTTCGTTCTCGTCGTCGATGTCCAGGATAAGGTCTTCGGCGGCGGGAATCATTATTTCATCACCCTCATGCTCAACGATGAAGAGAACATTTTCGGTCATGTCGTTGACGTCGATGATTTCGCCGATGGGTCCCATTGTCTTATCGATGATCCGATAGCCGATGAGGCCGTTCTCTTCTTCGGCCTGCCGCTCGTATTCCTCCTGTTCGTCGGGGGTGAAGCACTTGCGGTCGAAGTAGAGCTTCAGTCCGCAGAAGGGTTCTGCCTTTTCTGCCGAGTCGATGTCCTCGAATTTCAGCAGGGCGCTTTCGGTCGAACGGAATCGGAAGCTGTCCAGGAAGAAGGGCACGAAGATGCCGTCGATCTCGCAAACCAGATAGGGGCAATGCTCCACGTCGTCAATCACGCTGTCGGTGATCCGAGCCTGCATCTCGCCTTTCAGGCCATGCAGCTTGGTGATGTAGCCCACCTCGATCAGTTGTTGTTCGGTAATCATCTTACATTCCGATTTTCAGTTCATTGTCATCGATGGCGCCGATGCCTTCGTTGTTGCGCTGATAGTTGTAGGCACGTCCTTCGATGTCAACCTTGCCAATGCCCTTGTTCGAGACAATAAGGCTATCTACATAGGCTTCGATATCAACCTTTCCGGCACCCTGGTTCACCACTTCGAGCTTGGGGCAGGTCACGTTTTCGATATCAACCTTGCCGATGCCCTCCAGTTCCACACGGATGGGCTGTTCCTGTTCGATTTGTCCTTCGAATTCAACCTTCCCGATGCCGCGCATCCAGAGGTCGGTGATGTAGGGGGCTGTCACATACACCCTCAGGTTCAAGTTGCCCAGATTATGCTTGTGGCCCAGCTGGTCGTCCTGGGAGACGAACAGTTTTCCGTCTTCCTCTTCGATGATGGTGTGCTTCAGCAGGAAGTCGGCAGCCTTGACGCGTACGCTGCAGCTGTCCCCCTTGCGATAGATCACCTGGGCGATTCCCTGTACCTCCACCTTGTCGAAGGCTGGGATGGAATAGATTGAGTCACAATAGACTGCACTGCCGTGGTTTTCCCAATCGTCGTCGTCCATGTCCCAATCCACGCCGTTGATGACGGAACCCCAGTCCACGTCGTGCCACTTCTGCGAAAGCCTGTTGACGCTGGTCCATCCCACCAATGCAGCCAGGAGCATCAGGGCAAAGAGGATGATATAGGTGAGCCCGCTGGCTGGATTCCGGTCGCGATGGAAGAACCGATAGACCGTGTAGATGACAAGTGCGATGAATGCCAGTGCGGCCAGGACAAGGGCGAGGATGGTCCATTTCTCGGGGCCGATGAACGATCCGATTAGCGAAGTGCCGCCTGCTGTGAGACCGGTTGCCAGTCCGAAGAGGCTTGCTACGAGGCTAAATAGTACGGTAAACAGGACGAAGAGCACAACAGCGATGATGAAGAGGAAGGGGATGGCCAGCAGTACAAGAAGTATCTTGAAGCAGATTGCCATCAGGCCCGTGAAGCTGCCCAGGCATCCGTTGTTGTTCTGCTGCGAATTGGTTGGAGCATCTTCATAGCCCAGCACCTGCGACTTGATGTTCTCGGGATTCACCTCCATGCCCTTCATGCGAAGGCGCTCTTCGGCGGTCTTTGCCTCGGGGGCACAAAGCCATACCAGCAGATAGATGGGGATGATGGGGATGGCGAGGCCGAAGAAGGCCAGTGCCACGAAGAGCAGACGCCAGATGGTGGGGTCGCTGTTGCCGAAGTAGTGGGCTGTTCCCGACAGCACGCCGCCCACCAGCTTGTCCTGAGGGTCGCGGTAGTAGCGCTTGCTCTTCCATTCCTGGGCATTCGTGGCGTTGTCGCGGGTGGTGTCATCCGCTTTCGGGCCGGAGTTCTGGCTGTCGTTGTTCGATTGGGATTCCGAGTCGGCCGGTTGGGGCTGGTCGTCGGTCTGCGGTCCGCCCATCTCTTCGGGGTTGCCGATTTCCTGGATGATGTTTCTCACCTGTTCGATGGTGATCGATTCGTTGCCCGCCTGCTTCAGTTCCCAGAAGAGTTCGGCCACACGGTGTTCGATGTCGTCCGTGATTTCGTCGCCGCCCACCTGTTTGCCGAAGTAGCTCTTCATGTTGTCGAGGTACTGTCTGAGCAGCTGGTGTGCGTCTTCGTCGATGGCGTACAAGGTGCCGAAAAGGTTGATGTTTATGCTCGTTTTCATATTCGTTGACGATTTGTAGTTTGATGTTCGTTTCCTTATCTATTATTAATGGAGCGAGATAGTTGATTAGGATAGCGTAGGCTCGGTGGCAATTCCGTTTCGGAGGATGCTGACCGTGTTGGTCAGCTCGTTCCAGGCCGAGTCGAGGTGTCGGAGGAATTCCTCGCCGTCGAGTGTCAGCGCGTAGTATTTGCGCGGGGGCCCTTGGGTCGATTCCTGCCATTCGTATTTCAGCAGCCGGTCGTTCTTGAGGCGGGTCAGCAGGGGATAGAGCGTGCCTTCCACCACGATGAGCTGTGCCTCCTTGAGCTGCTGGATGATGTCTGAGGCGTAGGCCGGCCCCTTGTGCAGCAGGAGCAGGATGCAGTATTCCAGCATTCCTTTCCGCATCTGTGATTTGGCGTTCTCGGTGTTCATTCTGTTTCTTTTGTTTGTTGTTGGTTCGTTTTTTCGGCTTTTTTGTTTTGCCGCTGCAAAGATAGGTATAATTTCAGTACCTTGTATTGCAAAGTATATTTTATTTAAGATAATTTCACAAAATATCAATAATTGTGCTCGAATGTTAACGTTTGTTTGCAAAAATATCCCCAATTTTGAGTCAAGACAAAATATTTTCTCCAAAAAATTTGCACATTCAGGAATAAGTGTTTATCTTTGCGGCGTTGAATCGCTTCATTCATTTGTCGCAGGAGTACATTATTAATATAAACCATAAATTATCAATCAGAAACATGGCAACTTTGATTTTAATTGCGGTCATCGCCGTTGTGGCTATCATTCTCATCGGCATGTATATCGTTTACAACAACCAGGAGGTGGCTCTTCGCAAGGAGGCCGAGGCCCAGAAGGGCAAGGTTGAGAGTGTTCACGACCAGATGTGGAAGATCATCCAGCAGAAGGCCGGCGTCACCGAGGAGTATCGCGAAACGTTCGAGAAGGTCTATCCCGAGATCATCTCAGGTCGTTACAGCCAGGATGGCAGCACAGCCATGAAGTGGATCCAGGAGAGCAACCCCGACTTCGATACTGCCCTCTACAAGGACCTCATGCAGGCCATCGAGGTGCAGCGCTCCCATTTCACCCAGGCTCAGACGCGCATGCTCGACATCATCCGTCAGCGCGACACCCTCCTCGAGACCATTCCTGCCAAGTTCTTCATCTCCAACAAGAGCAAGATCGACTACACCATCATCTCCAGCACCCGCACCAAGACTGTCACCACGACGGGTATTGATGACGATGTCGAGCTTTTCAAGAAGAAATAATTCTAAGGGATTTTAAGTGATTCTAAGAGATATTAAGGGATTCTAAAGGACGAATGTTCAATTAACAATTGATTGCTTGACCCATCCTCTACAGGCGCTTCTCTCGGACGTGACCGAACGGGAACAAGGTAACGTCCCTAAATATCCCTAAATATCCCCAAATATCCCTAAATATCATTTAAGTAAATTGCATCGCTTAGCCTATCTTCTTCCTCCAATTGCCCTCTTTGCCCACTGGCTGTGGGTCGATCAAGGCGGGGGCGGCGTCCGCGTACCCTATGAGGCCTACGCGGTAGTGCTTGCTGTGACCGAAGGTATCATAGGCTTGGCACACAAAGGGGCACGCTACGCCGGTTACGATACCGAGTTCCTCAGCGGCTACGTCACCGAGGTACGCCACTATCGCGAGTGGACCGAGCGCGTGGTCTATACCGAGACTGTCAGCGACGGCAAGGGCAATACTCGGACGGTGACGCGCGTTCGTTACGTCCATCATCCCGAATATTGGCAATGGGGGCTCAACACGGGCCATGTCGAGAACATCTCCGAGACCGTCTTCGATAGGTTAGTCTGGCTGTGGGGAGGACACACGTCCTACTTTTCTACCTTCCATGCCAACTGCGTGGCGGGTGGTGGCGGTGACCTCTGTGTGTGGGACCAGCTTATCGAGCACATGCAGACGCAGACTTATTCCCATCGCTATGACAACCCGCTCGACCGTTCGAACTCCATCTTCCGCTACGAGGAGATTTCCAAGCAGCAGGCACATGAGATAGGGCTTTACGATTACCCCCCCATCCAACGATTCGAGCAGCAGCCTATCGTTGGCCTCGACATTGCCACCGATGCCGACCAGCGTGCCTTCCAGCTGCTCAATGCCAGAATGGGCAGCACAAACCAGGTGCACATCTTCGTGCTCATCTATGAGGCCAGCAAGGGCCTGACCATCGGCGAGAAGCAGCGCGCCTACTGGCATGGCGGCAACAAGAACGAATTCACCATCTGCCTCGGTGTGGAGCGTCCCCGTGTCAGCGATTCGTCCGACGACATCAGCGAGGACCCCTACGTGCTCCGTTGGTGCAACGCCTTCAGCTGGATGGACGAGCCCCGGCTCGAGCTTGCCATCGAAAGCTGGGCACGCGACCACGATGGCGAGCCACTCAATCTGCAGCAGTTCGCCAACTGGCTCGAGGAGAACATCCATCTCTGGCAGCGAAAGGAATGGAAGGACTTCAAGTACATTGCCAATCCCATGACCTGGTGGCAGCTCCTCATTGTCTTCGGAACCGCGCTGCTGGCCTGCGGCGGGGCCTGGTATGTCTTACTCAATTGGGAATAATGCTATGAAAAAAGTTTTGTTATCGCTTGCGGCATTGTGCTTTGCGCCCAGTGCTGCTACGTTAGCCGACGAGCTGCCGCAGGTGGCCAATGTGCTCGCCCGCCGCATCACTTCGCTCAACGGTTCCTGGAACTATATCGTCGATGTGCAGGAAGAGGGCTACTACGACTATCGCATGAAGCCCATGCGCGGAGGTTTCTTCCTCAATGCCAAGCCGCAGCGTCCCGAGGACCTCATCGAGTACGATTTCGACAAGGCTCCCACCATGCAGGTGCCCGGCGATTGGAACACGCAGGACGAACGCCTGTTCTTCTACGAGGGAACCGTGTGGTTCAAGCGCTCCTTCGACTGGCATCCCAACGGCGATCGGCGCACGCTGCTCTATTTCGGAGCAGTCAACTACGAGGCGCATGTCTATGTCAATGGCAGGCTGGCCGGCCATCATGTGGGCGGCTTCACGCCCTTCAACTACGACGTGACCGACCTCCTGCACGAAGGCGAGAACTTCGTTATCCTCAAGGTCGATAACAAGCGTCGGGCCGAGAATGTCCCCACCCTGATCTTCGACTGGTGGAACTATGGAGGCATCACGCGCGACGTGCTGCTCGTCGATGTGGCACCTACCTATGTCGAGAACTATTGCCTGGGTTTGGCAAGTGCCGAAGTTGACAGGCGGGGCAATCGTCCTGTCACCTTCAGCGTCAAGCTCAATAGGGCAGAGGCAGGTCGGCAGGTTGTGCTCTCCATCCCCGAACTGAAGCTGCAGCAGGTTGTAACCACGGGTAGCGATGGCACGGCAACCCTCACGTTCAACGCCCGAAAGCTCCAGCTGTGGTCACCCGCCAGCCCCAAGCTCTATGACGTCGAGATCCGGTTGGACGAGGAGGTCCTCCGGGACGAAATCGGTTTCCGCACCATCCAGGCACGCGGCAAGCAGTTGCTTCTCAATGGCGAGCCCATCTTCCTCAAGGGCATCAGCATCCACGAGGAGAAACCCCATGGAGGAGGACGTGCCAATTCCACCGACGATGCCCATACGCTGCTCTCCTGGGCCAAGGAGCTGGGCTGCAACTTCGTGCGCCTGGCCCATTATCCCCACAACGAATATGCCGTTCGCGAGGCCGAACGCATGGGCATCCTCGTCTGGTCGGAGATTCCCGTCTATTGGACCATCGCCTGGACCAACCCCGACACCTATCAGAATGCCGAGCATCAGCTGACCGACATGATCCTGCGCGACCAGAACCGCGCCAATGTCATCATCTGGAGCATCGCCAACGAGACGCCCCATTCCCCCGAGCGCGACCAGTTCCTGGGTCGCTTGGCGAAGCACGCCCGTTCGCTCGACGCCTCCCGTCTCATCTCCATGGCGATGGAGGTCACCTCGGCCTCCAACTTCCAGAACCGGCTGCAGGACAACATGAGCCAGTATGTCGATGTGGTCAGCTTCAACCAGTACATCGGCTGGTATCGCGATGTGAACGATGCTGCGAAGATGTCGTGGGAGATTCCTTACGACAAGCCCGTCATCGTCAGCGAGTTCGGAGGTGGCGCCAAATACGGTCTGCATGGCGAAAAGAACCAGCGCTGGACCGAGGAGTTCCAGGAGAACCTCTATCGCGAGAATTGCGCCATGCTCGACAAGATTGACGGCCTGGCTGGCACCTCTCCCTGGATCCTGAAGGACTTCCGTTCTCCTCGTCGTGTGCTCAACGGCGTCCAAGACTACTACAATCGCAAGGGCCTCTTCTCCGATCGTGGCGAAAAGAAAAAGGCCTTCTATGTGCTGAAGGAGTGGTACGAAAAGAAATAGCATTCTTCATGCCCGCTCCCACGAACAGGAGCAACATGGATAAGAATAAAGACTGTCTCTTCATAAATAATCTCAAGTTTCGCAAATGCGAAACTTCATCTCCACTTCTTGATTGTCCAGACCACCACACCCCAGACCTCAAACTCCTCCAGGTTATCGATACGGATTGGCTTGCGGAAGCGATTGGCAGGCCGGAGCTCGATGTATCCCTCCGACTGATGCGTCAGGTCGAGGAATCGGATGACGAACTCGTTGACGTAGGCCACCACCAGGTCGCCATCCTGCGGAATCACCGACTTGTCAATCACCGCAATGTCGCCACTGCCGATACCAGCCTCTATCATCGCATCCCCCTCCACACGCCCGTAGAATGTAGCCAGGGGATCGCTGGTAAGCTCGAAGTTCAAGTCAATGAATTCATGTTCGTCATCACCACCACGCGAGGGGTATCCCGCCTTGATGGCTTCCGCATAATGCAGCTTCAGTTCATCCTTGAACTCGCTGGGTAGAATTACTATTTCAGCCATAATTTCGACTTTCTATTCCGATTTCCCGATTAAAAGGAGAAGAATGATTACAACAACGGGTTTGGTGATCCATGCAACGAGCAGCCAGAAGAGGACGCTGCGGTCCTCCCACAAAGCCAGAGCAATCACCAGAATCCATAGAAGCGCATTCATATTCGTCGTATCTTTTGAGGTTTTGCTGCGACAAAGATACAGGTTTTTTCGGACACCACCAAACTTTTTGCGAAATATATGATTTGACGTTTGAAAAATTTGAAAAAAAGATTTTGGGGTAGTCCACCAAACGAAGGGATTTGTCAAAACAACAACCCCTTTTGAATCCTTTGTCCTGGAGGCTTTCGTTGTTTCGATGAAAGTATTGTAAATCAGTTGATTAAGGAGCCATTTTAATTTTTCCATTTTGAAAAAAATCCTGAATTTCAGCGACTTGCAGTTCAATTTTAGCGATTTGCTCAAATTCATGTATTTCAAGATGTTAGAGTCAGTAATGCAATGGCGAGGCTTTTTCCATTTTAGAAAAAGCCTTGAATCAGTGGCTTTTAACGTTTCGTTCGAAGCCTTGAATTCCAGCGTCTTGTAGTCCTTTGATGATTTGACGTTTGAAAAATTTGAAAAAATAAATTTTAGGATAGTCCACCAAACTGTCTTTTCCTACCAGCAGTAGACAAGACACTTCATCGTAAAAAACTTGATCTGTTGAACAGCTGTCAGCTGCTCAGAACTCACGGGTATACCAAGAGTCTTAAGCATATCGATAGCCTCGTAGGCTTTCTGAATGTTTTTTATATAATTATATTAAATGTGTAACCTTGATTTTCTGCCAATGCTTGCCGATACCAAGTGCCATGTTATTAGCGTCTTTCGTTATCAGCTCACCCTTCTGCAAGCCAGCAATGACTTGCTTAATCTCTTGCAATGCTCCTCCAGAAACACCAAAGAGATCTTTTAGCACACTGTCATTCTGCTGCTGCTGTTTCATAATCAAAGGATATTGAGCATTCGCGTAGAAATCGAAATAGCGGCTCTTGTAGCTTTCCATATTCTGTGTGGCAAGAATGATACTCATACCTTTGTTACGACCTATTGCTATCAGACTCTGTAATGGTTTGTTCTCAAAACTGAGCATATAATGTGCTTCGTCAATAATGGTAAAGTGTCTAAGTTCCACTCTTTCGTCATTGACAGCTTGCTTCGGCAACTTCTCGTAGATGTTGTTGAGTTTTGAGATTACGAAATACACGATGGCCTTGGCCATTATGCCATCTTTCTCAAAACCTCCAAGATTAATGATGTAGCAATCGTGAATCAGGTCAATCTTATCTTCATCAGCAAAGATGTTATTTCTAACCAATTGGCTAAGAACAGAAATAACACTATCAGCTTCATCCTGCTTTTTCCCTGGCAACAAAGCGACATAATTGTCTAAGACATCTTTGAATGTAACAGGTTTCAATCGCTTGGCTTTATATGCGTTAATGATGGCTTCGCTCAAACGATTATCCATATTGGAACTGATCTTTGCAGGAGAAATAGCACTCAATGCTGTAGCCAACGATGTAGCATACAAATTCACCTCATTGATAGGACGACCGCTGAAATCCTTGAAAGGAGTAAACGGTAAAGGTTTCTCGATTGGGTTGAGAATCGCTCTGCTATCAGTATCGAACTTCTGAAGCCATTCTGCATTACTGGGATCTGAAAACTCTCCTTTATAGTCGAACAAAAGGAAATTGACAGGGTAATGTGTATCAGATGAAGCACTGCGGATTTGGTTGATTAACACAGCAAGAAGATTGGATTTGCCAGAGCCCGTGGTGCCTGCCACAAGAATCTGTGTGTTGGCAATGCTTCGACTGTTGATGTCAAGATAGGCATCCATGTCATTTTCGTATTTGCCAATGAGCAGATTAAGTTCAGGAATAGCAGATACTGAACGACCACCACGAAGAGGAGCATAAGTAAGCCATTCGTCAATCGCTCCTTCTTTCAACAAGATTTCTCGTCCACGAAGGATTTCACGACCCAATACTCTACTTACTAGATTGGCTTGAGTCCAGTCGGCTTCAACATCATGATACCTTAGTTTGAGCAAAGTTTCAAACATAGAGCCGATGTCCGATTTCGTAAAGAATGTCGTTGCATAAGGAGTGCGGGACAACGTCATGTTGTAATTTGCCAAGTCATCAATACGCCTTGGCGATTTGTCACTTAGTCCGGCAAGCAAACAGATTCTCAGCACAACACTAAAGTTAAGTGTGACAGGACGAACATTGTCGGTATATTCATCTAGATTAAGACGCTGTTCAAGCAACGTTTTCACATCCATAATTCGGTCGTGCATATTTTGCACAGCCGTTACGCCTTTAACTGTTAGTAAGTTGATATTGTTCATAGCGTCTAATATTCTTGTGTTCTAAGCCCAAAATAATCTTCCGTAATCGTGGTACATTGATTAGCCTTGTCGCGATGGAGTGTATAGGTCTTGGCAACGTACGCCTGAATCTTTTCAAAATCACGTTCGGTTGTGATCTCCGTATCTGTACTGAGAAGGATGGTCTGATGTGCAAGATCCGGGAAATAACGTTCGAGTATCACTTCACGGCTTTCCTTGTCGAGCACACCCATAACGGTGTCAATCATCACTGGTGGTTCATAATCGCCAAGATTATAGAGCACTTTTAGAAGTACCTGCATCACAGTTTGCTTGGCACCAGCATTCAACTGGCTGATGTAGATTTCGTTTCCATCTTTGTGATAGATTTTGAAAGAGATGTCTTCGGTGCTTTCTGCCGACAACTCAACTCGACCAATATATCCTGCATAAACAACCAGATTAAGGTTGAGCTGATCACGCATCATACGTTCAATGCTTGCCTTCTTGGCGCGAAGCAATTTGCTCGAAAGCTGTTTGAAGAAATCGGGCAACTTGCATAGCAAATCATATTGTGGATCGGGAACCTGTGGAATATCATAGTCGTACGTGGCAATCTTTTTGCCAAGTTCTGTTATTTCATTTTTCTTGCTTTCAATCGTCGCTTTCAGTTCATTGATTTTCTTGGTGTTCTTCTCATACAATTCGATAATTGTATAGTCACTACCATTCAATGCACGCTGGTAATCCTTCAAGAGCTCGCGTTGTCTGGGTATATCGTGTAATTCCTGATTGATTCGAACCCTTTGCTCATCAAGCGGGATAAATGGATTGGACAAGGAAGAATATATCAACTCATTCAAACGTTTGATGTCATTCGGATTAAGGAAGGAATACTTGTCTTCTATAGTATTTTCCAGTTCCTGCAGCTGCTTCATTTCTTCGATGATAGATTGAACATCAACTGATCTTCCTGCAAGGTATCGTTCTTGAATAAGTTTTACCAAACTTTTTGTGAATTTCTCTATTTGAACGTCAGATAACAGGTTTGAAC
>JAEEGI010026066.1_pt1 | contig 11283 bp, 13 predicted proteins | sample 8958751 | NCBI WGS metagenome assembly JAEEGI01 (sample SAMN16246545, study PRJNA631951) | gut metagenome | biome: gut microbiome; feature: rumen; material: KS-attached | host: Bos | place: Iran: Karaj | collected 2018-10 | reverse complement strand
AAACGGTTAAGGGTATTTTGTACCAGATCCATCATAGGTTTGTTCTTTCTTTCTTTTCATTTTAGTTTGTCTGAAAGAACTGCTACTATGAAATGTTATCATAAAGAGTTCGCTTTTTCAATGTATTTGCAGCATTCTCAGCAATGTGTTTGGCCGGATGGAAAAATCATTCAGCAGGGTTTTCAAAAAAGCTGTTATATGATACAATCAGCTGCATAAAAGCCATAAAGAATACAAAAGCAAAAAGCACAGAAAGGTCAATGAATGGATACATTATCTGATTATATACGCTGGATGGGGGATTACCCCTGTTCCCTTACCGGCTTTCATGAACCGGATGCAGTGCTTCTCTGTCTGCTCTCGTATATAGACTATACGCCGGTTGTCCGGGAAGCCTGCGGAAGTATTCGCCTCCGGGATTCTCTTCCTTTTGCTGAAAAGGGAGATCTCCGCGTAATGATCACCGGAGAGGGAAAGTCCTACCTTGAAATTCTGAAGCTGGCAGCGGATTCTAAGCGTTTTGGTGATATTTTTCTCAGGGATTATCAGGATCTGCAGAGAGAAGATCCGCCGCTGCAGTTTTCTGCGGTATGTTTTGATGATGAGGAATACTCATTTCTTGCATTTCGCGGCACGGACAGCTCTATTGCCGGCTGGAAGGAAGATTTTATGATCAGCTTTACACGCACGGAGGCACAGGAGCTTGCCCTTGCCTATGCGCAGAAGCATCTCTGTTCCGGCAGGCGCTGGTATATGGGCGGCCACTCCAAAGGCGGTAATGAACTTCTTTATGCGGCAGCTTTGCTTAGCGATGAACAGTGGGAAACAGTGGAAAGGATCTATCTTCTGGATGGGCCGGGGCTGTGTCCGGAAGTAATGTCTCTGAACGGTATGAAGCGCCTGGATGGGAAAACCACGCGGATTATTCCGGAATTTTCCGTAATAGGCAAGCTTTTTGAGCCGGACATTTCCGATACGCGGATTGTACATTCCAATGCAATAGGCATCCAGCAGCATGGGCTTTCAACCTGGGGCATTGATCATGGAAAACTTGCCTATGCGGATGATAACGATTCTCTCAGCAAATGGATCAATGAAACGCTTGCCCTCTGGATTGGTGAGATCTCACAGGAGGAGCGTCCTGTTTTTGTCGATGAGCTGTTCGATGCCTTGTCTGCCGGCGGGGCAACCAGTTTTAATGAGTTCGGAAAAGATGGTACGGAAGGGCTGGAAGCAGTCCTGAAGCAGTTCAAAAAATCCAGCGAAATGACGAAAAAGACAATCTCAGAGCTGCCGAAGCAGGCGTTTCGTCTCGGTGTCGATCAGCTTCGCCAGCGCATCGGGGAAAGTGTCCAGAAGCGGACTGAAGAAAAAGCATGATAAAGCTTTACAGTATAAAAAAAGCGTGGCAAATTGTCTGGGATAATTATGTTCTGATCAGCAGAGTCTGCACGTCCTGCCGGATTCCTCCGGCATATCTGGAAGCGGTTCTCCTTTCAGAAATTCCGGAGATTGATCTCTTTGATTTTTTCGCTGACTCAGCCGTCGCGCTGAATTGGCTGCGGTATTCTCTGTTCCGTTCATATGAGCCGGAAAAACACACGCGGAATCCTTTCCGTAAGTTTGACAGCTCAACCGGGTACGGGCAGATTTTTTCCCGTGTGGCAATTGAAGCATTGCTGTTTGCACGAAGCAGGGGCATACCTGCCGGGGAATGCATCACAGGTGAGCTTTCGGCGGAAAACCCGGATGATCTGCGCCGCGTCTGGTTCCGTCTTCGTCACGACAAATTATTTAATCTGACCTGTTCCGCCCTGAATCTGGTTTCTGCCGCAGATCAGATGACCGGAAGAATCGGATTTGACGGGTATACTCCGGAGGAGATAAAACTCATTTTTTCCCGTTACAACGGCAATGTCCGGCATATAACTGCCTATGGAGAAAAGGCTTACGTATATTTTCAGCAGCTGACAGACGGTAAATACCCGGGGTATTCCCCATAATATAATCTGTAGTCCTTATAAAATCTGTGGCACAGTCATAAAGCCTCAGAAAAAAGGAAGATAAGAACGATGCATTCTGTCTGTATTAAAAAATATACAAGAAGAGACAATCAATCATATAATAGCGTGTTTTTGAGGAGAAGACAGCATGAATTCAATGGAAAAATTCTGCTTTGAAGTTCCGGGAATCGACAGAAAAGAAGATGCTGTCGCATACATCAGAGAGTTTTACGAAGTCGGCTCAGATATCAACGGCACCGGCGGCCTGAACAGATATCTTGATCATTATGAGAGCTGGCTTGAAAAACTGAAGGAAGATTATAACAGACAGCCCGGGGAAGAAAAAGTTCCAGCGAGAACATTTTTCCTGGTGAGAGTAAATGACCATAAGATCATAGGGATGATCAACATACGCCTTGCACTCAATGAGAGATTAAGACAGTTTGGCGGCAATATAGGCTATTCGATAAGACCGACAGAGAGAGGAAAAGGATATAATAAAATCAATCTGTATCTGGGATTGAAATTCTGTGAGCAGGTTGGAATTGGAGAGGTATTCCTGGATGCTGACCTGGATAATCCCGCTTCCTGGAAAACCATGGAAGCGTTAGGCGGAGAGAGGATCAGGGAATACTATGATGATAAAAATGCGCATTGTACGGTAGTTGATTACAGTATAAATGTGAAAAAAGCATTGGCTGAACACCCTGAATATGAAGACCTGATTGTGTGGCAGAAAATCTGAAAAACCTTTACCCCGAAACGGAAACACCCATAGACAAGAAGCAAAATGGGAAGTTTTATACTGAAAAATGCGGGTTTCATATAGCATCCACAGAGATGGACGGTAATGTTGAGCTTGCTCGGTTTGTTGCCGAAAGATAAATTCCGTTTTTTACTGAGGGGAAGAAAATGCTGCAAATTCTGAATGCCGGAAACAGAATAATGAATACTTACGTTTATAAAGCCCCTGCTGGGTTTGTCATGGTCGATACGGGGTATGAACATAGCATGAAAAATGTGGAAAGAAAACTAAGATCCAGTGCCCTTTCCTTTTCGGATATCAAATATGTTTTTTTGACTCATGCTCACGACGATCATGCGGGATTTCTTAATGAATTGATGAATAAATATCCCGATATCCAGGTGATCATTAATCCGGAGTCCATTCCGGTTCTGAGAAAAGGGCAGAACGGATTTGATGGCGGATGCAGTAGTCTGATGGCATATGTGTTTTGCAAAATGATGTCCTTATGGGGAAAGGGGAAGCATCTTTTTCCCCAAATTGATGAGCACAATATTGAGCGCATGATAAAGATTGATGACAGTAATAAAAAACAGCTTGAAGAGCTGCTCGGTGGCAGGATTATCTATACCCCGGGGCATACAAATGATTCCATATCTCTTAAGATCGGGGAGCATGTTTTTTGCGGAGATGCAGCAATGAACGGATTTCCGAGTTCACACAGGATCACTATCTGGGTGGGGAATACATCTGATTTTGAAACGTCATGGGAAAAGCTTATCGATGAAGACATCAGGTTCGTCATTCCTGCGCATGGCAAGCCGTTTCCTGTTGAGAATCTTCAAAAAAACATCGGGTTTATTTCACAGATAAAATTAAGGGCACTGTAACTGAGCACACAGGATGTGAAATAGGAAATACGGAGAATTGAGACCGATGAAATATATGGATAAACAGATACTGCAGACAGATAAGGGCAATGTCGTCTATTGGCAGTCGAAAAACTGGGCTGCCGGAAGGGAAACGATTTTCTTCCTGCACGGACTCACTGCTGATCACAGCATGTTTGATGATCAGATCGCAGCTTTTGGGGAAGAGTATAATATCCTGACCTGGGACACCCCTGCCCATGGAGCATCCAGACCATTTAAAACGTTTGATTTCGGGGATACTTCAAATTATATGAAACAGATTCTCGATGAGCACTCTGTGGTCCGGGCTGTTCTTGTCGGCCAGTCTTTGGGCGGCTATCTTGCACAATCCTTTATTAAGCGATACCCGGATCGTGTAAAAGGCTTTGTTTCAGTAGACAGCACTCCCTACGGATTTGATTATTATTCAAAATTTGATGTCTGGATACTGAAACAGGTCGAATGGATGGCCCGTCTTTATCCGCTTCAGTGGATGAAGAGGGCAATGGCCGGACAGGTTTCTGCGACTCAGAAATCCTATGACAACATGATGCAGATGCTCTCGCCATATGACAAAAATGAACTGTGTCATTTGATGGGGCTTGGTTATGCCGGCTTTCTGGATGATAATTGTGATCTGAAGATTCCGTGCCCGGTTTTATTGATCCTGGGGGAGAAGGACAGAACAGGTAAAGTTGCACAGTACAATAAAGCGTGGACAAAGAAAACCGGATATCCGCTGAAGATCATCAATGGTGCTGCTCATAATGTGAATGTGGATAGACCAGAGGAAGTAAATGCTTGTATCCGCGCTTTTCTGTCGGATATCACTCGATAAATCGCGATTTGGATAAATCGGTATTTGATAAACAGGGGTTAGAAATTATGGAGATTAGAAAACTGGCAGAGTCGGATTACGATATGATAGTTGAACTATACAAGGAACTGGATGAATTACATGTGCAGGCTCGGCCAGACTACTTTGTGCATCGGGACAAAGATGAAATATATCCCAAGGATGCTTTCGTTCATAATTTATCCCATCCTGGAGTTTTGGAGCTTGGCACTTTTGAGAATGAACAGCTTGTGGGTTTCATTAGGGCATCACTTTGGGAAGAAAGTGGTATGGTCAAGGATGTAAAGACCGTATGCTTGGATAATATCTATGTTTTGCCTGCCTATCGTCGCAAAGGAGTTGCAACAAGACTATTTGCAGAGGTTGAGTCATGGGCAAAAGAGCAGGGAGCTGTTCGTTTGGATTTGCATACCTGGGGGTTTAACAAGAGTGCCATTGCTTTGTATCAAGCGATGGGGATGACACCTCAGCGCTACGTATTTGAAAAGAAGCTGTAATACGAAACTATTAGGATAATTCCGGTTTGTCGTGATGAATAATCGAGCATCTCCGGATTTCGGAGATGCTCTTTTTGACACTCGGGACAAAATGGAAAGCATTGATTTTCTATACTATCACACGATGCACCCGGCCGCCCGTTTTGGGTGCAGCCTGGGTGCATCGTTTAGTAGTATCAATTTTGCTCGGAAGTGGGAACTGGTTTTTTTGTTGCCGGAGAGGAGTTTATCATGCTGCATTTGTTGCAGGTGCTGCATCCGCTGCAGACTCCGCAGCTGGCGCAGTTGCCGCCGCAGGAACTTTTGCCTGCTTTCCTGTCACGGATCATGCTGCGGATCAGCATACCCGTGATCAGTACAATCACAGCAATAAGAACAATATTGATCAGATTGGCCGAAAGCCAGGCTAACATATTATCACGTCCTTTCATAAGTGCGGCAGCGCGGGAGAGTGAAAACTGACACCCTCACCGCACTGCCATATGGAGAGAAAGGTGAGTAGGGGTTTTCTGTATTACTGAACGGTCAGCTTCTGTGATTCCTTGTACGGTTTGAAGAGCTGCCACAGCAGCAGGGCAAGCATGACAAGGGCAAGTACCAGCCCGACAGGATTCATCCCGCCTGCGAACAGACGTCCGAGCTGCCATACAATGAAGGCAATCACCCAGGCGAAGCCGCACTGGTAGCCGATGGCAAACCAGGTCCACTTGCGGCTGTTCATTTCGCGCTTGATGGCGCCGATAGCAGCAAAGCATGGGGCGCAGAGCAGGTTGAAGATCATGAAGGCATAGGCGGCGAGTTTCCCGTGTCCGTCGGAGAAGGCATTGAAGTCCTCGGCTACGCGATCCCAGATCTGGTCACCGTTCTCTTCCAGTTCTTCTTCACCTTCCTGGTCGTCATACGCATACATGATGCCGAAGTTGGCTACGACTTCTTCCTTGGCAACCAGGCCGGTCACAGTTGCGGCAGTCGGTTTCCAGTCACCGAAGCCCAGCGGTTTGAAGACAATGGAGACAGGCTGTGCCACGCGGGCCAGAATCGAGTCGTCCATCGGCTCAACTTCATCCTCGGGGATACCCATGCGGTCAGCTACAACGGCAATGTATTCTTCAGTAACGACTGTTTCGTCCTCATAAAGGTCATCAACCATACCGAACTGGCCGTTGACGGATCCAAAGCTTGTGAGGAACCAGATCACAATGGAGGATACAACGATAACCGTGCCGGCCCGCTTGATGAAGCTCCAGCCGCGCTCCCACGTTCCGCGCAGCACATTGCCCCAGGCGGGCAGATGGTAGGCGGGCAGTTCCATGACGAACGGAGCAGGATCACCTGCGAACATCTTGGTCTTTTTCAGCATGATACCGGAGATTACAATAGCAGCAACACCGATAAAGTAAGCCGAGGTGGCAACCCATGTGCTGCCTCCGAAAAGTGCACCTGCAATCAGGCCGATGATCGGCATTTTTGCGCCGCAGGGCATGAAGGTCGTTGTCATAACCGTCATGCGGCGGTCACGCTCGTTTTCAATCGTACGCGAAGCCATAACACCGGGAATGCCGCAGCCGGTGCCGACAAGCATCGGGATGAAGCTCTTTCCGGAAAGGCCGAAGCGGCGGAAGATACGGTCCATGATGAAGGCGATACGTGCCATATAGCCGCAGTCCTCCAGCAGGCAGAGCATCAGGAACAGCACGAGCATCTGCGGTACGAACCCAAGCACTGCGCCGACGCCGGCAAGGATACCGTCTGAAATCAGACCGACCAGCCAGGGTGCAGCACCCCAGCCTTCAAGAATTGCACGGGAACCGTCAGTGAGCCAGGCACCGCCCAGAACATCATTTGTCCAGTCTGTGAGGAAGGTACCGATAGCAATGCCGCCGTCTGCGATGGAGGAACCCATCGACAGCGCATACACCAGGAACATGACTACGGCAAAGATCGGCAGTGCAAGGATACGGTTGGTAACGATCTTGTCGATCTTATCGGAAACAGAGAGCTGGCCCTTGCCTTTTTTCTTGTAGATACCCTTGAGCATCTGGCCGATATAAATATAACGTTCGTTGGTAATAATGCTTTCCGCATCATCATCCAGCTCTTTTTCAGCCGCAGCGATATCCTGTTCAATGTGAGTTTTTACGTCATCCGGTATTTTCAGGCTTTCCATAACCTTTGCGTCACGCTCAAAGATCTTGATAGCGTACCAGCGTTGCTGCTCCTCGGGCAGGTTATGTACCGTAACCTCTTCAATGTGAGCCAGTGCATGCTCAACAGGTCCGGAGAAACGGTGCTGCGGAATCGTTTTGCCGTTTTTCGCGGCATCAATGGCAGCCAAAGCCGCTTCCTTCACTCCGTCACCCTTTAAAGCAGAGATCTCTACGACATTGCAGCCGAGCTGACGGCTCAGTTCTTTGACATTGATGCTGTCACCGGCCTTTTTTACCAGATCCATCATGTTCAGTGCGATGACTACGGGAATACCGAGTTCTGTAAGCTGGGTGGTCAGATAAAGGTTTCGTTCCAGGTTTGTGGCATCCACAATGTTGAGAATGGCATCAGGCTTTTCCTCAATGAGATAGTTCCGGGCCACAACTTCTTCAAGCGTATAGGGAGAAAGAGAGTAAATGCCGGGCAGGTCGGTCAGGATGACCTCTTTATCAACGATCAGCTTGCCTTCCTTTTTTTCAACTGTTACTCCCGGCCAGTTGCCTACGAACTGTGCAGAACCGGTCAGTTTGTTGAACAGGGTTGTTTTGCCGCTGTTCGGGTTGCCCGCCAGGGCAATACGAATCTGTTTATCCATGAATTCCTTCTCCTTTACTCAACTTCAATCATTTCCGCGTCAGCCTTGCGGATTGACAGCTCATAATTTCTCACATTCACTTCAACGGGATCGCCAAGAGGAGCGAGCTTGCGCACATAAACCTCAACGCCTTTGGTGATACCCATATCCATAATGCGGCGCTTGACTGCGCCTTCACCGTGAAGCTTCACGACCTTGACTGTCTCGCCGACTTTTGCGTCTCTGAGTGTTTTCATTCTGTACTCTCCTTTATCTTCATTATGATCAAACCATGATTTTTGAGGCCATTTCCTTGCTGATGGCCACGCGGGATTCTTTGATCTTGACAATCAGGTTGCCGTTGATGGTGTTCATCACTGTGACGGCACCTCCCGCAACAAACCCCATATCTTCCAGGTGTTTTTTCATTTCAGGGCTGCCGCCGATCCGCCTGATGACGGTTTCTTCACCTGGTTCTGCTAATATCAGGGGCATCATCGTGCTTCCTCCTCTCTCATAGTCCACAACTGGATGTTAAAGGCATTTAACCTGTGACGTTTGAAAATGGTTAGATTTTTCTAACCTTCGAGAAGTTTAACACCTTTAATCGTGGTTGTCAATATCTAACTTTGCGCTGGATTTATTTTCCTTGCTTTTTTTCTTCACCCGTGTTATTCTTCAATCGGAGATGATAGTATGACAATTCATAAATCTGCAGAAGATTATCTGGAAGCCATGCTAATGCTGAAAGAGGAGCGTGGCTACATCCGCTCCATTGATGTAGCAGAGAAGCTGGGTGTGACCAAGCCCAGCGTCAGTTATGCGACGAAGCGTCTGAGAGAGAGCGGGTATATTTCGTTTGATCCGGCGGGAATGATAGTGCTCCTGGAGCCTGGGCTGGAAATAGCCGAGCGTATGTATGAGCGCCATAAACTCCTGACGGAGCTTTTGGTTGCGCTGGGTGTCAGCCCGGAAACGGCGCGCGAAGATGCCTGCAAAATTGAGCACGACCTGAGCGTTGAGAGCTTTGCTGCCATTCGCAAACATGTCCTTGAATACAGCTGATTAAAAAAATAAAAAAGATTCCGATCTGGTTCTGTAATAGACGTAGATCGGAGTTTTTTTATGCCTCTGTAAGCTGCAGGATAATTCGCAGCTATATCATTTCCTGCAGATAAATAAATTGAATAAAAGTATTTTCAAACGGGACGAACTGTGCTATACTAAAAGTTAGTTATTTCTAACAATTGTTAGTTATATAATACATACTGCACAGTAACACTTGTTTACACGATTATCAGAGCAGTGCAGTGAGTTTTGAGTGGATACATGCTTTGCTTTTCCGGGTTGCATCGGCAGCGTTGGCATGGATTGTACATTGATTTAGAAGAGTTAGAGAGGAATACGGAAATAGAATAATGAGTACAGCAAAAAGTATAATAAAGAAGAAAAGTAAATATAAAGCTGAAATGGATAAACTGTTGCCAAAAGTCCAAAGCGATGCTCTCTGGCAAAAGGCGACAGCGATGCTCGATGAGCTCCTTGCCAGGTACAGCGATCTTCCCAAAGGTGTACATATTCATACAGACAGCAAAATCTTCCCGGCGGCAGCGATCTATCTGACTGTGAAGGACGCGGTCGGACAGGAAACCGCATATAAGATGATAGAGGATTCCGCCATTCAGGGTTGTGCGGATATAGAAAAGAAATTGGCTAAGCTGATGAAGCTGCCCGGAATGAAAAGCCTGTTTGTCAAAGTATGGGACCCGATGACAAAAAGAGTGTTCGGAGCAGGGAATGGTTTTCAGAATGTGTTTTATCCTAAGAAGAAGGACGAATACCGGATGGACATTGTTGCATGTCCGTATTGTCGGTATCTTACAGAGCTGGGTTGTCCTGAGCTTACAAAAATTTTCTGTGAAAATGATGAAAGAATTTACGGCAGTCTGCCCGGCCTGATATTCGAGCGTACCGGAACCCTTGGAAAAGGCGCTGACCGCTGCGATTTCTGTGTCAGGAAGACTCGGCAATGAACGACAGCCCTGACCCTGAGAGGGGGTTTGCAGTTCATAGAGAGGCCTGATGAAGCTTGGAGCCATGTGCTGCCATGCGGATATTATCAACTATGGGAATCTTCCTTACACCGACTTTATCCGTACAAAAACGCTCTGCCAGGGCGGAGAGGTCTGCAACTTCCGCTTCGTCCGCCACAAGTCAGATGCCGGAAACGGCTGGGAAAGGAGCAAAAGCATATGAGTAAGTTTGAAGGTGTTGCAGATACCCTGTATATCCCGCTTACGGCAAGGATCTATGTATCCGAGCACTTTCCTGAGTACTTCAGGGATGATAAGGCTGTGTCGCTGAAAAGCGAAATGCCCTATGAGGAGATCGCATCAAAATCCAGCGAGTACTTCCAGATGGCCGGAGCCTGCCGCTTCTACAATACGGATCAGATGGTAAAAGCGTTTATCGACCGGCATGAGAAATGCAATATTATCAATGTCGGCTGTGGTCTGGAAACCTCATACTTCAGAATCAAACCGGATCCCCAAAAAGCAGTCTTCTATGAAATGGATCTGCCGGAAGTGATCGAGGCAAGGCGTAAAGTCCTCGGAGAAAGTGAAAATGAAATCCTGATCCCCGGCGACATGTTTGATTTTTCGTGGGCGGAGACCGTTAACAAGAACCTGCCGACCCTTGTCACGGTAATCGGCGTCTTCCAGTATTTTGGGGAAGAACAGGTCGTCGGCTTCCTGAAGCAGCTCAAAAGATCCTTCCCGGATGTGGAGGTGATCTTTGACGCCATGACAGGGAAGGCAATCAAATACGCCAATGACTATATCAAAAAGACCGGCAACAATGACGCGGAGCTGCATTTCAGTGCTGACAGCGGTCAAAGCGTCGCGGAAAAATGCGGTATGAAGCTCCTGGAGGAGCGGCCTTTCTTCAGCGCTGCCAGAAAGCAATTAAAGCGCAAGCTGAAGCTCTACACCCGCATCGCCATGAAGGTTGTCGATGAAGGCGGCAGGCGCGGGTTCCTTACGCATTTAAAAGGATAAACGGAGGTCCGCGATATGGTTATATTAATGGAGAGCGTAAACATTCCGGCACCGTATGAAAAGCTGGAGTCATGGATCCTGGATTTTCAGGAGGAATTTGTAAAGTGGAGTCCCTATCACATTGAGTGCGACATGTATGACGGAGGATATCAGGTCGGAAACAGGATCCGATTCAGAGAGATCGTTATGAATCTGGATTACAATGTGACCGGGACGATTACGGAATGCGAACAGGACAAGGATCATTTTCGTATCGTGTTCCAAAGCGACAAGAAGACCGCGTTCATCACTTTCGAAGGTCAGCGAACGGAAACAGGCTGCCAATTTTCACACACTGAGGCCTTCGGTATGACAACGCCGTTAATCGGGCCAATCATGAATTTTCTGATCTTTAAGGTGTTTTTCAAAAAGAAGGCCAACTGGCAGCTGA
>JAEEGI010026065.1_pt1 | contig 11283 bp, 7 predicted proteins | sample 8958751 | NCBI WGS metagenome assembly JAEEGI01 (sample SAMN16246545, study PRJNA631951) | gut metagenome | biome: gut microbiome; feature: rumen; material: KS-attached | host: Bos | place: Iran: Karaj | collected 2018-10 | reverse complement strand
ATTTATAAAAAAATTCGTTAATTTAAAAAAAATGACATTTTTATTATATTTTATAACTTTATTTTTATATGATTATTATTGTAAATAAATATGATTTTATTTTTATTAAATTATAATTTTAATTAATCAATTTCTAAATGTTTTATAATTATATAATTCAAATAAAATAAAGAATAAAAGATGTTTTAATGATTTAAAAAAAAATTAGAAAATTACAATAATAATTATTTAAATAATATATGTTGGATCTTAAATAAACAATTTAACTTTTTTATATATAATTATAATAATTCAATTGTTTCTTAAAAATTTTATTCAATATTACAAATTATATTTTAACTTGAAAAATATATATTATAATTACAATTATTAAATATTTTATATATAATGACATTTAATCTAATTAAAAAATTTATATCTTTTTCATTCCTATATTTTTATTCTCCAAAATTTCTCCAATATACTTCTCAAAAAAAATTTTAGTATCAACAGGAAGCATTTTGCTAATTTTCCCATTTTCCCAAAATTGTTTTTTAACTTTTCCATTTTCAATAATAATAATATAACCTTCAAGAAGTGAATTTCTCCAAAGACCTAAATAAATTTTTTTATGTGAATAAAAAATCCCAAAACCTTCTTTTTTATCTTCATAAAATTCACCTTCATAGAATTTTCCATCAGGCCAAGTAATAATCCCATGACCATGCATTTTATTATTTTTCCACTCACCTTCATATTTCCTATTATCTCTAAAGTAGAAAGTTCCAATACCATTAATACAACCACAATTAAATTCTCCTTCATATCCTCCATTCCCTTCAAAATTTAAAATACCAAAACCTTGTTTACTTCCTTCAACATATTCTCCAATATAATTAGAACCACTTGGCCATTTTTCAATACCAAAACCGCTTTGTTTATCATTTTTCCAGAATCCTTCATAAGATGCATCTTTTTTTGTTTTATAATAACCAATTCCTTGTGCTTGGAAATCACACCAATATCCAGTATAAATATCACCATCTTCATGTATTAATTTCCCAAAGCCAAATACTTTATCTTCTGAAAATTCACCCATAAATTTAGATATATTTCTCCAACATAAAATTCCAAAACCATCTCTTTTCCCATTTTTCCATTCTCCTTCATATGATGATTCATCTTCAAAAATTTTTGGAAATTTATGTCTTTTATCATCAAAGGGACCATCACGTGGATCTTTCATTTCTTTATTTTGATTGTTTTTTATACTACTTTTTGTTGGTGTCTTTTTTCCCTTTAAAAATGGATCGTTTGAAAAAATCAATGATTCTTTTAAATCTGCTCTAACTGAAGGAATTAATACAAAAGAATTATTCGTGTTTTGATTGTTTGAATTTGTATTATTATTTGATGTTTGATTTTGTTTATTTATTTTATTATTATTATTATTTACATTTGTTGTCTCTATATTTGATGAATTTTCCTTTCTTTGAGTAGTTGTTGATATTATATTTGTCGTTGTATCGTAGTTTTTTATTTTTTTTTTCTTTTTTTTTAAATGCTTCTTTATTTGGCATTGTAAATATATTAATGTTGAGTAAAATGGTTGGGAACTTATTTTTTGAATTAATGATAATTTCTTATATTTTTCGTTCTCTATTGAGTCTACATATACATCACGTTGTTTTTTCATTGCATTTTCACATGCATTTATACAATTTCCCATTAATTATTTTATTTATAAATACTTAAAAATTCAACAAAATAAAATTTTTATATTTAAAATAAATAAATTAAATTTTAACAACAATACAACTAACATTATCAGAAGTTCCATAATCAATACTTTTCTTAATAATACATTCACAAATTTGAGAAGTATTATTATTATTATTAACTATATTAAATAATTCTTCTTGATTAATAACATCCCAAACACCATCAGAAGCAATAACAAAAAATAAATCATCATTTTGAATTTGATTAATTAAAAAAAAAGGTAAATTTATAACACCATAATTTTTCATTTCTTTATCACCAATACTTCTTGTTAAAATTAAACTTCCAAAAACTCTTTCATTAAAAATTAAACCTCCTTTTTGTTTTATTCTTTCTACTTCTAATTTATCTTTACAATTATGATCTTTTGATATTTGAATTATATTGTTTCTTTTTATTAAAAAACATTTAGAATCTCCTACATTTGCAAAAGCAAAATATTTATTATTATTTTTCTCATATATTAATAATACTGATGCTGTACTTCCTGTTTCTTTTGAATAATTTTGTTTTAATATTTCTTTATCTATTTTTTCAAATGTGTTTATTAATGATTTTTCTATATTGTTTTTAGTCTCTTTTAATTCTTTTTTTAATATTTTATCAAAATTTAATTCACAATATTTTGATACTTCATCTCCACTATGACCATCGAATATTGAAAAATATGATATTTTGGGAAAGGAAGATAAAGTTAAATTTATTTTATAATGATCTTCCATTTTTTCTCTGCATAATTTATTTGCATCTTCTTTATAACAATAATCTAAATTTAAAGGGTTTTCTTTTAAATTTGAGTTTTTCTCTTTATTATTAATAATATTATTATTATTAATATCATTAATATTTTTATTAATATTATTCTCATTAATATTATTGTTATTATTGTTTTGAGGATTTAATTTTTTTACTGATGTGGAATTTATTATTTTTTGATCTACTATTACTATTATTTTATTTTGATTTTGTATATTTATTTTATTGTTCCATTGAAGAATTTTTTTATATTGTTCTAATTTATTTTTATTTTTAGTTTTTTTAATTGGAGGATTGTTATTATTAAATAATTTGTTTTTTTTATTAATTGATTGTTTTTTCTCTATAAAAAGATTAAATTTATTCTTTTTCATTATTTCTTTTGGTGAATAATTTCTTGTGTTTCGTATATTAAAATCATTTTGTTCATTATTTTTAAAAAACAATTTGACAAAATTATATTTATATTTATTCTCATTGACATTTTTATTCTGAGGAGCAGAATTTCTTTTAATATATTGAAAATTATTATTCTTTTTATTTAAATTACCAAATCTTTCCATATTTTATAATTAAACTCTTACTAAAAAAAATAATAAACAAACACAAAAGAAAAAAATTAAAAAATAAACAATTTTCTATAAAAAATCCATATAAAAAAAAATGTCAGAATTATCAGATTTAAAAGAAAAAATAAGAATTCAAAAAGAGAAAATAGATAAAATAACACAAGAGGAAAGATCAGAGCAAACAATCTTATCAGATGAACTATCAAAAGAGATTCAAAAATTTAAAGAATGTTTATCTCGAGTACAAAAAATAAATCCAATAAATTCATCAAATCCTTTAGCAATTGGTTTCGATGCAAAAATTCAAGAATTTCAAAGATTAATGGATCAAAATAATGAAAAAATAAAAAAAAATAATGAAAGTGTTCCTGAACTTCTAAGGAAAAAAAAAGAAAATGATGAATTTTTCAAAAAATTTATTGGAGAAAAAAAAGTATGGTTAGATAGATTATTAGAAGAACCATTTCGAGATTTAGCATATGAAAAAGGATTTAAATATTTTTATGAAGCAAAAACAATAAAATTATTAATGGAAGGTATTTTATTAGAAAAAGTGCAAGATAGAATAGAAAAAGTTTTAACAGAAAAAGGACAAATTTTTGGATGGGAAATAATGAATGAGCAGAAAATTGCAGAAGAGAGAAAAAAAGAAGAACATGAATTAAATATAAAATTATTAGAAGTTGAAGATGCACATGAAGCACAAAAAATGGAAATAGAAACAAAACAAAATTGGGAAAGACAAGATGAAAATAATAGAAAAAAAAAAGAAGATATATCAAATTTATGGAAAGAACTTTGGGGTGAATTATGGTTACCTAAAGTTCCTATATCAAATGATACAAATTTAACACATCAAAGAGATTTAATGAGAAAAGTAACAATGGAAGTAACTTTTGAAATGTATCAAAAATTATTATTTGATATTTGGAAATTTAAAAATATAATTAATAATGCAGAAGAATATGTTATATTAGATAAAGTAAGAAAATATTTTCCTGATGATCCTTCTAATCCAAATAAAGATGAAGCTATTTTAAATAAAATGATGAATATGATTGAAGAAATTAAAAGTGAAGAAGAATTAATTTATTGTGATTTAAGACCTGCAAAAGAAACTTTATATAAGTATTATCAAGAAACTAATTCTGAAAATGCTTCTATTGAAAGATTAAAAACTATTATTTCTAAAATTGAAGATGTTCAAAATAATTTAAAGAATGATTCTACTATTTTAATTAAAGGTGAAGTTGAAGAAATTAATAAATTAATTAAAGCTATTCCTGATGATAGAGAAAAAAAATTATTTAAAGATAATTTATTAGATGAAAGTAGATTATATGATATTTTTTTACCTTTGACTAATTTATTAATGGTTGTTTCTTATATTTCAATTGGAAATAAAAGAACAAGAAATTATCAAAATAAATTAGATAAAATTCATGAAGATAATGAAAATATGGAAATGATTAATAAAGAAATGGAAGGTAAATTAAAAATGTTAAATGATGTTGCAGAAAAAAATCAAAATGAAAATTTATTTCCTGTTACTTCTCAAGGTGATGGAGATAATAATAATTATCAATTAGAAATTGAACAATGTAATAAAGCTAAAGAAGATTTAAAAAGATTGTTTGATTTGATTGAGAATAATAAAAATATGGTTAAACAAAATCAAGAAGATTATATTAATAATATTACTGGTTTTCTTGTTGAAAACTAGATTTTAAATGTTGTTTTTTTAAATTTTTTAAAGAAATTTTAATTTTTTTTTGTTTATTTAAAAAAATTTTTTTATTAATTGATTTTATATGTTTTTTCTAAAAAACATAATTTAATTTGTTTTATTCTATATTTTTAATCTTATTGTCAATGAATTAAAGTATTACATTAAAGATAAAAAATCCTTATTCCATAATATCATTTATTTTTTAAAGATGAATTATTATTAATTTTTTCAATATTTATCCTAATTAAGATAAATTTTACTTATATGAAAAGATAAAATTGATTTTCCATTTCTTCTCTATTCTATAAATAATAATTAAATGAATTTTTATTTTATCATATTTACTCCTATTGTTAATATATAGTTAATTATAAATTTTGCTTTTTAATTGATTTAAAAAATTTCTTTTTCCTATTTCTTTATCTCTTTATAATATTATTATTTATACATTTTTAACTCAAATCACTTATAAATTTAATTATTAATATTTTTATAATGATTGATATTATTTTATGTTATAATTAATTATTTTTATTTAAATTACAAATTTATTTATTATATTAATTGTTAGTTTTATTTGAATCAGAATCAGATTCAGAATCACTTTCTTTGATGTTATTATTAATATTTTTATTATCACTAATTTCTTTATTTTCATTATTTATATTTTTATTAATATTATTTTTTTTTACTTTATTTTCTTTCTTCTTATTATAATTTGAGCTTTTTGAACTTTTAGAACTTATTGTTTTTAATTCTTCATTGTCATTATTAATATTAGTTGAATCTATGGAATTTTTTCTTTTTAATTTTTTTCTAATAAATAACTCATCAATATCTTCTAAATTTTTTTCACCTAAAATTTGTTTTTTAGTTAAACCATAATCAATAGAATAAATAATAATTTCATCATTATCTTTTAAAAAATCACTTATTTTATATTGAGGAAGTAAAATCGCATCATTTAATTTTTTTTCTACTCTTCCAACTTTATAAGAACTTGATTTTAATTTTCTTAAAGTATCTTCTATAAAACTTTGAAGAATTCCAATTGTCTCATTTGGAAAAAATGATAAAGCTATAATTATATCATATGGTTTTATTAATGCATACAAATGGATTTTTTCAATTTTTAAATTTTTCATATTTAAATATTTTTTTTTTGAAACATTTAGGATAATTTTTAAAATGAAAAGCAAAAATTAGAAAATATTATTTTAATTAAAATTTAAAAATAAACAAATTACAAAATAATTAATCAATTAAAAATAAATAGATAATCAATATTTTTATTTTCATAAATTAATATTTAATAATTAATTTAAATATTTAAATTAATTTAAACCAAAAAAAAAAAAATGAACAAATTTCAAACTTTAGAAGAACTTGAAAACTTAAATAAAACAACAAATTTAATAGAAAAAATAAGAGAAATAACAAATACATTCAGAGAGGAAAATTCATCAGAAGAAAGAATGTATAATTCAATAACAGAATTAAGAAGATTATTAAAACATAATGAATCAGCTTTTAAAATTTCTTTTGACAATATTCATAATAGATTAATAGGAAAAACATTAGAAAATAATAATAATATAATATCAAATGAATTGATAATATATACCTTACATTTTTTAAGTGAAGTATTAAATTATCAAGAAGATGATATAAATAATAATTTTCCTGAAGATTGGATAAGTGATTTATATTGGTCTATATTAAAATATATTTTTCATAATGATGAAAGAATAAAAAATATTTCTAGAAAAGCTATTTATAATTTATCTATTACTATTAATAATACTAAAAAAGTTTCTGTTTTAATTGATACTTTAGAAGATTCTAATTTAGAAACTTGTCAATTTATTTTTCAAATGTTTACTGAATTTTTTAAAAGTATTGATTCTATTAATTTAATTTATTTAATTGATTGGAATTCTATTATTTCTGATATTAATTTAGATTATTTTCTTAATAATCCTCAACAATTTTTATCTTTGAAAGATATCTTTGTATTGTTAAAAAGAAGTTTAGATAAAGATTTTAATGAATTTTATGATTTGTTGAATGATAAAAATAAAAGCGTTTTCAATCAATTAATTAATGAAATTAGGAAAAATTAAATATTTGATTTTATGAATTTTATATTTTAATAAAATCTTTTTATAAAGAGATTTATAACAAAATATTTTTATAATAAATTGAAAATTATTTTTAATAAAAATTTAATTTTTTATTCAAATATTAAAAAAAATAAAGAATTATCAAAAACAAATAAATTAAAATATATATACTTAAAATATCAGGAATATATTTTTTTTATTTACTTAAATAAAAAAAGAATAATTATATATTGGAGAAAAAATAAAATATATTAGAATTTATTTAACCATAAAATTTATATTATTTTAAGAAAAAATTATCAATCATTTTTTCAGCAGTAAAAAAAGGCATATAAGTTTTTTGTTTTTTTTCTTTCAAAGTAAAAGAATTTAAATTACTTCTTAAACTATTATCGCCTTTAATTTTTTTATAAAGTTTTTTTTTATAAGAAATAGGATTTTTCAAATAAGAATTTTTAGATAAATCAGAATTATTAGAGTAATTATTAGAATAACTATTTTTTTTATAATAATTAGAATTTGAATTGCTTAAAAGATTAATACTTAAATTTCTTTTTTGATATTTATAATTATGAATATTATTATTAATATTTTCTTCTATTTCATTTATTGATTTTTTAAAAATTTTTTTATTCTTTCTATTACTTGATTCATTATATAATCTTTTAGATATTTTTTCAATTTGTTTTTTTGAAGCTTTTTTATTTCTTTTTTTCATTTGTTCAACAATAAAATCTTCTTTATCTTTTTCTTCTTTTATTTTTTGATTTCTTAATAATTCTAATTTTAATTCTTTTTCTTTTAATTTTTGAGTAATTTTTTCATTATATTTATTTTCAAAATCAGTTTGATTAAATTTTTTTTTATTTTCATTATTTTTTTTTTCATTAATATTCTCATTAATTAACATTTGATTTTTTTTAACTAATCTTCTATTTGCATCTTCAATTAATCTATTAAAAGTAATAATTTTCTCACTTTCTTTAATTTTAGGAGTTTGTTTTCTAATCATAATATTTATTATTTTGGATTCAGTTTGTTTTTTAATAGAATAAAATTGCATTCTTGATAAAAAATCATTATTATTTGGTTTACAACTTGAATAATCTTTTATTGCATTATATGCTAATTCTTCTAAATTATATTTATTAAAGTGATTTAATTGATTTTTTGAAAATGAATTATTTTTAGATTTTTTTGTATCGTTTATTTCATTTTCATATGTTATTAAATTTTGAATTCCATTTTCTTTTGATATTTTATTATTATTATTGCTATAATATAATATATTTCTTGATTTATCATTTTTTTTTTTATTTCTTTTTGGGTTTTTATTTGAATTTTCTAATGAATTGTTAATAAATGAATTTCCATTTTTTTCTTTTTCTATTTTTATATTTAAATAATCTAATTTATCTAAATTTAATTCCTTGTTCTCTTCAATAAAACTAAAATTTTGTAATTCATTATCATTGAAAATTCGGTTTTTATTTATTTTTTCTGTTTCTTTTTCATTTTCTATTTTTAAATTATTATTTTTGTCTTCTTCTAATTTATTTTCTTTTGATTTTTCTTTTGTTCTTAATGATAAATTCTCTAAACTATGAAGTGAAGGAATTGAATTAAGTTGAGAATAATGTTTTTTCTTTTTTTTTTTATTAAAAATATTTTTAATTGCTTCTCCATAATCAAGCATTTATTTATAATATTTCAATACAATTTTATTAAACTTAAAAATTTAAATTATTAAAAATAAAAAAAAATAAATTAATGTTCTAAGGGACAATAAAAAAATTTTTTTTATCTTATTCAATTTCTTCTAATTTAAATATTTCTTTTTTTATTTCTAATTAATATTTTAATTTATTATTATTATTATTATTATTTTTTTTCATGAAATTATTTTATAAATTTAATAAATGGGAAATGATATTTATTTAGAAAATTATCAAAATAAATTTTATAGAAATTTAAGTCAATATTTTACTTCAAATCACACAAAAATTATGTTTTGGAAATGTAATGAAAGAGATTTTTTTTCTTTATGGAATTCAAAAAGTAATTATAATATAATTGATATTAATTTATTTTATTATTTACATTCAATAAATGAAGAATTAAATATTTTTTTAATAGGAATTTTCACAAAGGAAAATTATATTGATTTAAATTTATTTTTTAATTTAGCTCTTCAATATGAAATAAATCTTTCTTTATTAAAAATTATAAAAGACTCAATTAATAATTTAAACGCATATTTTTTCCTTTTACATAAAAATTATATTGATAATAAGAATTTAGAATCACTTAAAAATTACTTTGATTTTATAAATAAAATAGAAAATACTCCAAATTTATTATTATTATTATATAGTGATATTTATGAAAAATTAGAATTAAGAAATTTAAAATATTTAAAAGAAAATACAAATTCTTTACTTCTGAAATCTCTTTGTCAATTTATTGTTTCTTATTTAGAAATAAAAAATAATATTAATGCTTATTATTTAAATTATAATAGAAATTTACAAATTGAAAGAAGTGTTTGTTTCAGTGTTCTTATAATTAATAATAGTAATGTTCCTCAATTCACAAATAATAATTTTTCTATACATCCTAATAATAAAATAAAACAAAATGGAATTTCAAAAATTAATTTATTATCAATTAACACAAATTTCAATGAAGAAGAAGAAGAACAATTATTTTTAAATTCATTAAATAAAAATTCTAATAATAAAATAATACTAAATCTAAATAATATATATAATAACTTTTCAGAAAAAGAAAATTTAGAAAATCATAAATATATAAGAAATAATTTAAATGAAGATTATTGTATAATTATAGAAAATTTTTTATATTTAAGTAATTACAAAGCAGCTTCAGATATAAATTTATTAAAAAAATTAGATATAAAATATATAATAAATTGCTCAGGCGATGATTGCAATAATGTAGCATCAAATTTTATAAATTATTTAACTTTAAATTTAAAAGATAACACAAATGAAAATATAGAATGTATCTTTTATTTATGTTATGATTTTATTCATAAATGTAAAATGGAAAATAAAAAAATTTTAATTCATTGTTATCAAGGTATAAGTCGTTCGGTTTCTATTGTTATTTCTTATTTAATGATTAAAAATAGAATTAATTGTGATGAGGCTTTTAATTTTGTTCAAAAAAAAAGATTGATTGCAAATCCTAATTTAGGTTTTTTATTACAGTTAACAATTTTAGAGAAAAGATTATTTAATAATAATTTAAATAATAATATTATTGAAATTTTTGCTATTTGTTCTTTTCAAATTGAACAACCTAATTTAATAGTAGCAAGATTAATTTATCATAATTATTTAAATAATGAAAATGATACTTTTAAAAGTAAAAATATTATTTTTGATCAAAGAGGAATGTTTATTATATGTGATAAGGAAAATTATTATATTATTCAAGGAAAAAAAATTTATGAAAAAAATATAGAAAAATATCTTAATTTTGCTAAAGTTTATATAGGAAAAATTCACTATTTTGAAAATTTAATTTCAAATTATGAAAATAATAACTTTGAAGTAATTAAAGAAGGAAAAAATAATATTCAATTAGAAAAAATTTTAAATGATAATAATATTAAAATTGAATTTGGGTTTAATAATACTTTAGATAAATATTATATTGATTTAAATGAAACAGAAAAAGAAAAAAAAGTAAATGAAAATTTTAATGAAAAAGAAATTAAAATTAAAAAAGGATTTTATTTTTATCCTAAAAAAGAATGCTATAAAATTTTAAGTTTAGATGATTTAAATGAAAGTGATTATTTAATTTGTTGTTTTGAAAATGATAATAATAAAAAAATTTTCATTTGGAAAGGTTTTAATTGTAATATTTTAAATGAAGAAGAAGAACAATTTAAAAATTATGTTATTGAAAATTTTTTTGATATAAATAATATTAATAATATTGAAGAAATTATCGAAATTCCTTTTGAAGAATCAGATGATTTTATGGAACTTTTATAAAAATATATTAAAATATAAATATTTGTTGTTATTTAATTTTTTGAGTGTTAATTTTATTGTTTATATATAAAATAATTATAAGTAAATTAGAAAAAGAGTTTTTTGAAATTTTTAATGAATAATTTATTTTTATTGAATTAAATTAATTTTTTCAGGATTCTGGGTAGTGATTATATTAATTAAAAAATAATTTAATTGTAATAGTCATTCATAAGCGATTTTTTATTAAAATGAAAATTGTATTTTATTGATTGAATATAAACAAATTTATTTAATTACCAAAGGTATATAAGTAATATTTATAAATAATTAGTTAG